>ULTU01097469.1_pt1 | contig 14885 bp, 20 predicted proteins | sample 1957861 | NCBI WGS metagenome assembly ULTU01 (sample SAMEA4835742, study PRJEB28245) | human gut metagenome | biome: gut microbiome; material: fecal sample | place: Denmark | collected 2008
GCTTGTTTCACTGCAGTAAAGTAGTGATGCAAAATTGTTAACAAAAGAAAGGACTTCCTTGCGGAAGTCCTTTCTTTGCGTATGCAAGACTCGAAAATGTTAATCAAATTCGGCAAATTTCACGTTGTTTTTTCTCCAGCTGTAATTAAAACGGGAAACGGGGCCTAACTTGAAATAGTAAAAACCCGATGTCCTAATAGTAAAAGGAGTGGAGAACCCGATATCAAAACGGGGGTTATCGTAGATGTCTAGAATTTGGCATTCTGTAACGGTTTTTGTTTCAATGACATTTCCTGCGGCATTCAAAAGGCTGATAGATGTAGGGAAAGTGAAATCAAGTTCCCAACACAGTCTGAAACGCGGGACAATACTAGGGACGAAAACAGGAATGTTAAAGTATCCAATGGAAGTATCAACATAGTAATAGTTTGGGTAAAGGGTTTCAGAATCAATGCTTCCACCGGGGATGATACTTCCTTTAGGGTAAAGCTGATTCAAAAAGGCCAAATAATTGATATCAGCAAATCTGCTGTTTACCTCTGTGACTTCCTGCGCAATCGTCGTGCCGGGGTGCTGTGCATCCCAGTCACCAATGCTGGTATTCGCCTTATTAGCTGCAGTCTGTGCCGCATTGATTTTGGTATCCTGTGCAGCCTGTCCCTGATTGTAGGTCGTTTCAGTGACGAACCCGCTCACATCAGGGATAGCGCCATTCAGGCGGGTGACTTCCTGTGCAATGGTCGTGCCGGGGTGATCTGCGTTCCAGTTTCCGATAACTGCGGCGTTCGCGTCAGCTTTGGCAGCGTTCGCTGCGGTCTCGTTTTCAAGGCTGGTCGCACACTGGCTGATAGTCTGGCCCGGGTGGTCGGTTTCCCAGTCACCGATGCTGGTATTGGCTTTGTTTGCTGCGGCCTGTGCCGCGTTGATTTTGGTATCCTGCGCGGCCTGCCCCGCCGTGTAAGTCGTGGTATCCACTTTGTGGTTTGCGATGTCTCGCACCTCTTCCACGTCGGCCGCGATAGTATCGCAACGACCGTTCAGGGCCGTATCAGCGTTGGCGCGTGTAAGCTCTTCCTTCTGCACTTCCTGTGCAATGGTCGTATCGGGGAAAGCATCATCCCAGTCAGATGCATTACTTTCAAGGCGGGTCAGGCGGGCAGCGTGCTTTGCGATTTCTGCCGCATTGTCAGAAATGTTTTTCGCGTTTTTGCTGATATTGGTGTTCTGAATGGCCTGTTCAGCTTTCAGGGCATCAATGTCCGTCTTGTTGGCGCTGATGCGATTATTCAGCGCGGTATCAGCATCAGCGCGGGCCTGTGCTTCGGCAGCGTCTGCTGCCTTATAGGCCGCGTCAAGCTCAGAAATAGCCTGCTGGCGGTCGGTGGTCTCTTTGGCGATAGCAGCGGCGTTTGCCTGTTCAGCCGCCTTTGCGCGGTCGATTTCGGCGTTCAGACTGGCGGTCAGGTCGGTAATGTTAGATTCGACAGTATCAAGGCGTTCGTCCCATGCCGTCATTTCGTTCTCCCACTGCTGCACCTTTTCGTTCCAGCCGTTAATCAGGTCGGTGAAACGCTCGTTATTCTGCTGGAACTGCTCCACCAGTCGGGACAGGTCAAGCACGGTTTTCTTGAGGTCGGCGAACTGAACGTTATAATCGGACGTCTTGACCCAATACTTAGTCTGTCCTTCCGGGTACGGGGGCAGCGGTGCGCCCTTCGGCACATAACACTTAGAGGTGTAGCAGCTGCCGTCATGCACTACGATAGTCAAGGGCTCGTACTCCCGTTCGTCGTCCCACTCCACGGGGTCGGCGAAAATCGGAACATACCGTGCGCCGATGTACATAGATGTGCCGGGTTTGTATTTAGGCGGGGGACACGGATGCGGGGGGCATCCGTGCGGATGGCAGCAGTCACCACCCGGCGCGTGCGGTGCGCAAGAGATGGGAAAATCGTTGCAGTTGCAGTTTGCCATAATGAAATTGCTCCTCTCTCAATAGTAAATAACTAAATGCCCAAACCCGGGTTTATCGGGGTCAAGCAACGTATCGAAATGCAGAAACTTCCAGTTTGCGGGGATATAAGCGACAAAATGCCCGTCGTCGTCAAGGCCAAAGAACACAAACCGCACCATTTGATAAATGATATCTGTCATGTTGGTGTTGACCCATTCAAGAAACGTATCCTTTGTAAAGTCTCCGACTTTCAGCTTTGCGAACAGCTGGCAGGTCGCTTCTTTAAGCTGTGCGGTCAGGGTATCCAGCCCATCAAGGCGGGTATCCTGTCCGATATCATGCAGCCGCAAAGTTTCGGTGTTGCTCAGTGCCTGCTTGAGCTGGTTTACCAGCCAATACAGGTCGTACTGGTAATGGTCGCCGGGTGCAGCATAGGGGGGCGACGTCTGAAAGATAAACGGGGTGCTGATATCGGGGTTTTTCGTTTTGTCAGCCATAAAGCTACTCCTTTCATAAAATCCCCCCGCTTGCGCGGGGTCAGTCAGTTAGTGTTTGCCGTTCAGCTGCGCAAGCAGGGCGTCAGCCTTGAGTGCGTTTGTGGTAAAAGAATTATTCTTCCACCATGCAATCAGGGCTGCAACGGTGGTAAAGCCCGCCGTCACCAGCTGTTCCAGCGTCTCCGACTCGATGGGCAGGGGACTCTTGCCGCATGCGCTCAGAATCTGGTTGACGATAGCCAGAACCAGAACAAGGGTGCGTGCAATAGTGCCAGCAGAAATGTGAAGGTCATTCATAGTTTATTCTCCTTTCAGGTGTGTATGCTCTAAATCATCAATCCGATGATTTGTGACTTTGATTTGTTCCTCAATGACGGGGATTTTTTCAGCAAAGGAATTATGTTTGCGGACTTCCCGGGTCAGTTCTTCAATCTTCACGTCTGTGACGGCCTGTGATTTGCTGTTAGCAATCAGGACGCCTGAAAGAGTAACGATACCTGTAATAATAGCGGCAACAATCGTTTCCACAGTATCACCGCCTTAATACACATCCAAGCAAAACTTTGCGTGGTAGTCGTTGGCAATTGCCATGTACACGTCAAACAGAACGGTTTCACGCTCTGCATCAATCATCTGTTGTGTAGTGGTAACGCCGATATTGCCTTGCTTAATCCACCCGTGGTTATACGTGTCTGTCACCTTTTCTTTGCCCACCTCTTTGGCATCTTCGTGCCGAATATCGTGGGCCTTTGTTTTCGTGTCGGTCGTGCCTTTGGTCGTGCCGTCCGTCTGGCTCCCAGTCGTCTGGTCTTCGTGCCCGTGGGTCTCTGTGTCAGATGTGCCGGTGGTTACGGTGGTCGAATTGGCTACCGTGGTAGAGTTTCCCGTGAAGTCCGTGGTCTCTTTGTGTTCACCGTTTTCGGTGCTCTTAAAGGTTTCCTCTGCCACGGTGTGTGTCTGGTCGTCGGGCTGGTAATCCGGCGCATTTTCAGGGCTGATATCACGGGTCACGGTCTGGTCAAGTTTCTTCGTGCTTTCCGTGGTCTTTTTGTCCGTGCCTGCGACGTCCGTCTTGTTGGCGGTCGTGGTGGTGCTGGTATCATCCGTGACAGACTTGCCTTCGGTCTCCGTATGCCCGGTTCCGGCTGTTTCGTCGTGCAGCTCTGTGCTTCCGGTTTCGTGATAGTCTCCGGTCGTCACCTGTCCCACGGTCTGCCCGCTCTTCCCGCGATTGATAGAAGTTCTGTCCTGCGTGGTATCGCGGTCGGTGGTGCGAACGTCGGTGGTGCGCTCCTGCACGTCGGTGTTCCAGATGGGATTGTATTTCAGCTGCGTAGTGCTATAGAGCTTTTCCCAGATGGGCATGCTCTCCTGCACCCAATATTTGATTGCATCTACCATCCAATAGGGGTCAGGCCGGTAAAGGGGTGCAAGGCCGTGTTCCCGCATGATGATGTGAATTGCAAGGTCTCTATCCATGCCCACAGGCACAGCGAAATCACGAAAGAGTCCTTCCGGGATATTGCACAGGAGACGGCACGCACGGTCAATAGCATCACTGTTTTGGTTCGTGTTGTTCTGGTTTGTCATGCTCCCTAAGTACATTGGCATCATTTGCGCCCCCTTCTCTCAGCTCTGGCGGTTCGTTGATTTCGATGCTGATATTGGTTCCATACATATCATTGCATACTTTCACCGATTCGTCAAGAGAAATTTTCCAGACTTCCCGGCGATTGTATGTTTCAGCGTCCGCGCTCGCGCTTTCATTCGTTACAAGCCGTTCCTTTTTATCAGGCTGCACCCGGATACCCAGTTCCCGATAAAAGTCCTGCAACGTTTTCCGTCTCAGGTCGTACAGGTCGGGAAGAATGAAATTCTTCGACAAATCGCGGTCGAACTGCATGATAGGCAGCTGATACTGTGCATCGGTTTTGTTCATGACGGGTTTTTGCAGCTGCCCGTTGACCACAATAGCGGGTTTGCCGTTTTCCAGCTGCTCGAAAATGGTTTCAAGCGTGCGCCGGTCTTTGTCGTCTTTGGCGATAGCTGCATAGGCAAAGCGACTGTTTACAACCGCCTGCCGAATGGAAACTTCCAGCTGCTGCATTTCAACGGCGTACTTCTCGATGATATCCCAGACCCCGCGATAGTCGGGGGTCAGCTTGATAACGGCGCACTCTGTGCCGATTTCAAGCGGTCTGTCAAACTGGAAAAAGGGGGTCTGCACCATCATGCCGCGCGGCTGGAACTGCAGCCCAAAGCCGGTAGGCGCGCCCGGCTGCACCACAAGGCCGTATGTTTTAGAGTTAAAAACCACGGCGTATCCCATCCTTAACAGCTGGTAAAGAAAGGCATCATAATCCCAGCCGATTTGCCCGGGGCCTGCTTCGGGCAGACCATGGATTTTATAAAGTGCCCGCATGCGCTGAAAAAACGACCTCTCCCAGTAGTTGAGCACGTCCGTGCTCAGAGACGGGGGACGAAACCCGCCGCACGCCTGCACGTCGTAGTTTCCCTGATAGCACTGATTCATGAAATCACCTTCCTTATTCAATGAATACTCCACCGTCCATGGCGGCGTTAATATATGCAATTTCGTCTAGTTCCGCTCCCAAAGGCTGGCAAGAAAATCCGTTTGTCTGGCAGTATCCTTTGACCGGGGTTGATACCCTCATGACGGGATGTCCATATACAGACTGAAATCCAGAATCGTCTATCGGTGGATAGTACAAAAGCACTAACTTTGCGTCAGTAGGTAAAAGGGTTTGACTTGCGCCCGCAATCGTTCCAACGGTCTGGTTAATGGGTTGAATCGCCTGCCGGATTCCTGCCGCCGTACTGATAGCGCCTTGAGCGGCAGTGCCAAATCCCGCCATGGCCGCGCCAATGCCGCCACCGACTTCCATAGCGCCGCCCAGTGCTTGAGACGCACCGGAAAGCATATTACCCACAGACAGATTGCTCGTACCGATACCGTAGGTGCTGGCAATATTGGTGCTACCAACAAAGCATTCATAGCTGCCAGCAGTTACCCGGACAGTCACCGACCCATCAATACAGCACAAGCACCAGTCGATACCAATACTAGTTGCGCCGTTACACTGGTCAACGGGAACGCCCACAATGCCGACGTTAGGGACGTATAACTGAATTTGACAATTCATACGCTTCCAATCCGCAACTGGCCACGGTATGGCAATATCGGTGTGCTGCACAAAGTTACTGGATGCAGTGACGATACGGCCACTAACTCCCGTATCGAATTGCCCTAACGTGATTTCCGTCGCTCTGCCTGCTCCGGGGATATCAATAGGGAGCCAGATGCAAGAACGAATGCAGCTTGTTGCAGTATCACCAAAGCAGAAGTTGTTCATAAACTCAGGAAGAGCTAATTTCCAGTCAACCATAGGTTTTGTGAGTGCGGCCCACGTCGTAGACACGACGGACAGCAAATTTTGCAAGTCTCCGGCATCCAGCATATAGGAGCATAATCCTTTCTTGCCAACTGCCGACAGAATGTATTTCCCCTTCGTGGTGGAAATCAGCCCCCCGGTGATATCGGCACTTGCGGTGCTGATAATAGGATGCCGTGCAACGGCCTGCCGGGTATCCTGTAAACGATAAACAACGCCGCTGGCGTCCTCATTGAATCCATACAAAATATAGGCTTTGGTTTTCAAGATTTCATCACGATATGTCGCCAACGGGTCGATCTCTAACGAAAATTGCCAGTTATTGGCATTCAGCGCGGTGATATCCTTAATCCAGTAATAGGAATGGGTTTCTTCAATATAACAGTAGTTATATTGCGGGGAGATGTTCAGACTGTTCAGCCGCACATAAATCACAGGCGCTTCCATGCTGCAGGCCCGTTTCATGTAAAACGGAAATTCGTCCGGCAGGTCAGCAAGCGCAATGCGTTTTGTGCTGTTGAGCCGTTTCGAGACCTTGCCCATATGTGCGTGATATCCGTGTTCAATACCTTCGTTGTGGTCTGCCATGTATTTGCTCCTTTCCTATAAAATAAGGGCCGGGCTTTCACCCGGCCCACACATTCAGTTGTTGGGTTTGATATAGAACCTCTTACGGTTCGTCGGACATAAACATCAGGATTGCGTTCTGCGTGGGATTCTGCGTGTAGTTCATCTTCCAATGATGCTCCGTGTTGTAGTATTCACCAGAGATGTTGAAAGGCGTGGTGTACACGCTATCCTGATAGTAGGTCGTCGCCATGGCCTTGCGGTCATACAGCAGGCCCACGACATAGGACAGGGCGACCGCGTCGCCCGTCACCTGTTTGCCGGTGTTCACGTCAAACTGCGACGGGATGCAGGAAATGGCGGGTTTGTCGTTGATGTTCTGCCAGAAATCGACACCTTCATAGTTGCCGAAACTCAGATAGCCGGGGCCAAAGATGGCAGGATAGACCCAGCTGCGGGCATCGTTGATAAGGGGCTGATACAGCAGCAGCTTCTGTTCGCTCTTCGGGGTGTGCCGCAGCAGGTGCAGGGTATTGCCGCCGTCGTCGGTACACACGGGGGTCTGATGGTACAGCGTGCTGCTGTTCTCCATCAGGCTGCTGGTGGTTTCCAGCCACGACACAAAGAAAGACAGAAATTCCTGCAGATGGGTGGTCAGCAGCTCTTTGGTGGTGTAGGTCGTACCGCGTGCCGCGTTGAAAGCTTTAGTCAGATTCACGTGGCATTCAGGGCGGTCAGAGTTATATAGCGCACCCATAAAGTTAATGACCTGTGCCCGGTTTTCTGCGGTTTTCCACCGGGCGATGTCGTTTGCGATTTCGGTGGTCATGGCGGCGAGAAACGCGCTGAACTCGTTTTCATTAGTGAAAGCGGTCTTGAGCTGGTTCCGGAACGTGGTGTAACGCTGGCTAAGCACCTTCTGCCCGCCATAAAACATCTCGATCGGATAGCGTTTCTTGATTTTGTACATATCCACGCTGTTACCGTCCACCAGAATATCGTTGTTCTGCGCGGTGTTGATGAATTTGGATTCATCGAAATCGCCAGAGAAGAAAGCGATTTCACGGACGAACAGGCCCCATTCCTGCCGGTCGGTCTCGATGCTGGTAAACCGGCCCGCATAAGAGCGGTTGGAAATGACCGTGCGTGCAATCATGTTAGAAAGCGCCTGCAGGGTTCCTTCCATGCTCTGGTCAAGACACATCTGTCCGACCTGAATGAAACTTGCCGTGTTGACGGCCTGAATGGTCGCAGTCTGTCCGGTAACTTCTTTCACCAGCGCATTGGCAATGGTGTAGATGTCAACCGGGCGGAACACGCTCATGCCCTTCAGTTCAGGCATGTTTGTGCGGGATTTTGCCATATGGTTTGCTCCTTTCTGCCGTTACTTTACGGCGTTAAAGTCGGGACTTGCGGGTGCTTCTGCAGGCTGCACAAGCCCCAGAATGATATCTTCCACGCTGGTAACGGGGGCGGGATTGCCCACCGTGCCAGCGGTCGGAACACTTTTCGCGTTGATAGCGGCGGTCAGGTCTGCAATCTGCTGCGCAATTGCCGCCATCGGGTCAGGGGTCACAGGCTGCTGTGCTGCAGGAGCGGCGGGGGCTGCGCTCTGTGCCGGGGCCGTGATGGGCTGGCCCTGCTGCGCACGCTCCAAAGAAAGCATCTGCTGCACCTGCGCGGCAGTGAAACCCATTTTGCCTAAAGCCAGAATATCGTTGATAGTCATGTGTATCATCCTTTCCACCGGCTCAAGCCGGTTCTTACATCGACGTGTGTAAAAGTCTTATAAATGCCAACGCCGCCGCTGTTCCCTAAAAAGATTTCAGCGATTGCGGCGACTTCGGCGGGGGTCTTTGTGCGGACGGGCTGGCGGTTTTTGTCGTAGTGACCTACCCAGATATCAGCAGCCAGCCCGTAAAGATGCTTGCTGCGGGGTGCGCTGCCTTTCTGCTGCCGGTTCCAGCTTGCAGTGCGGAACCCGCTATTGATGTGTACAGCGTCGCCGCACACTTTGCGGATGTTTTCCAGCAGTTCCACAAGACGGGAATCAACTGCAACAAAATCCTGTCCATCCTTGCACTGAAATTCGGAAAGCCGGAAATGCTCAGACAGGCGGGCATTGCCGTCCACGCTCATATAGTATACCTTTACCATGGATTCACCCCCTTTCTTGTTTCTGAAAGCAGAACAGGGACAGAAGCCCAGCTGCATAGAGGATGCGGTGTTCTGCTCTCAGAAACGCGGGGGCATGGAAAAGGAAAAGCCAGCCGCGCACCCTTCCGGGGTGTTCCTTTTGTGCGGCTCCCCCGCTCCTTAATCATACACTAGTTAGTCCTTGATGTCAAGATAGTTTCGGGCCTTGAGCAGAGCGGGGACAGACGAAAAATCGACTTGACCTAAACATATCATCGGGCGCAATTCAGGGTGCACGGCCTGCAGCTGCGTTGCTGCCTGCGGGCTGCTCCCGTAGTGCTCCCTTCCGCTGTGGGGGCTTTCACAGATGTAATAGTGCAGCTCATCCATCTGGTATGCGTACAGCCCAGCGAATGCGAACAAAGGGGACATTCCTTTTAAACTGCGGGGACGCACGTTTTCAAGGTTATTATACACAAATTGGTTCTCCATTGCCATTTTGTAAAAGTCGCCTTTTCCCGCAAGATGCTTCATTAAGGCCGTTTGCTTGCGTCGGTCGCTGATACGGTCGCTATGCGGCATCGCAATAAACACGCCCGTGTCGGTCATGCACCATTCGCGCCCGCTCCTTGACATTTTCGCCACAAGGTCGGTACATCCCAGCTGTTCAAGAATAGGGCTAGAAATGTCGAACGCATTCGCTAAAAGCCACATGCGCAAGGGCGGCTTTCCTTCTAGCTCCCTATTTCCGCACACCGTAACATATGCATTCAAAAGTGCTTCGCCTTCAGCCTTGCGCTTTGCGATGATTCTTTCAGGGATAAATTCATCAAAAACAAGGTCTGAAAACACACTGCCATTGAATCCGCGAATGCCTGCAATGGACGGCAGCGCCATACCAACAGCACGTTTGTTGCCGATGTGCCATTTCTTGCGCCCGTCTTTGTCCTCTTCATCCGTGTATTCAATATCACCGATTGCATAGGAGATTTTACCAGCCTTCAAAATACCGATGTCATATCCCACGGATTGCAGAGCGTTGAACGGGTTCAAATCCGGGTCAGCGGCGACGGCCTGCAGCTCGTTCACGGTACGACGCATATATAAGAAATATTTGTTTTCGTCCAACATATATTTCAACGTGCCGAACGTTTTACCAACTTGACGTTTACCGATAATGATATTGCACCAGCAACCTAAAGCGGCGACAGCCGGGATATTCACCCAGCCGTCGCCGGTATACAGGTCAAGCGCAATATCTCTGTTGCGCTTGCTCATAATTTACACCTCTACTTCGTCCGCGTTCGTGTCATAGGCTTTGCGCACAGCGTCCTCAACGGCCTTTGCGGCATCGTCGGCAAAGTAGACACGGAAGTTATCATAGTACTTCCCGTCCTTACCCTTCTGTGCGCTGGCACTGATGAAAGCGCCTTTCTGGCCCTCAACCAGACGCATGCTGTACAAATCAATGCCGTACAGGCGCAGGGTAAAGGTCAGACAGTTGTCTGCGACCTGCCGCACGTTACGCACAACGGCGTGCAGACTGTGCAGCATTTCCACGGTGACGCGGGGACTGTCGGCGGTTTTCTTCTGATAGGATGCATTGTTCCTCTTTGCGAATGCCATAATATATTACTCCTTTTTTTTTTTCTGTCTGTCAGTGATGTTCCATGTGGAACAATTTACTTTGCGGTGTTGGCGGCGATGGTGCGCAGCAGGTCGATAATGGTGTCCTGCTTCTGCTCGATGGTCTGTAGATGGGAAATTGCGGTGGTCTCGTTCGTCTTGACCTCTGCCAGTTCATCCACAAAGTTCTCGAAAAAGTCAGTCAGCTTTTCAAGAATTTCTTTCAGCTTGTTGTTGATGTCCTGCATAAATTCACCCCCTTTCAGAACATCCAGCGAATAAGGAACTGCAGCCCGGCAGGGGTCGCACGTTCCGGATAAAGCGCGGTCGAGACTTCCGGAAAGATATCCGCGATATGGTGATTGTACGCTTTCAGATACGTATACAGGTCTGTCAGAGACCGTTCCCCGAATGCGTGCGGGTCATACTTGGGGGCGAACGGGAAAGCCTGCCGCGCTGCTTCCACCAGCGCAGGACGGGGCAGCGGCTGCTGCGCTCCCAGATTCTGCACGGCGTTCGTCAGCTGCCCTGCAGGGTCGAACACAAGACCTATAACGCTCCCCGCAGCATCTTCCCAAATTTCAACCTTCGTGATACTTGCCATAATATTTTCCTTTCTGTCTGATACAATGAACCCCGCTTACGCGGGGTATCGGCTTGTTCTTTCTCTATCATTAGTCAAATTCCTCTGTTTCAACTTTGATATCTTTGATAGGTTCTTTTGTCATTTCATCATTTGCCCAATACCCGATTGCTTTAATGACTGCATTGTATTCTGTGCTTGCTTTTATCATTCCGTAATTTTTCAAATTGTTCTCTGAAGCGATTGTGACCATGTAGCGCTTTGCCATGTTTGAGCCCCTTCCTTTCTGTGATTATATAATACCACAACGGAAGCGCCGATGTGTTAACAAACTGTGAACAATTTGTGAAATCGCCAAACGGATACCTCTCATTCTATCAAAAGACTTCGTTCGTCTGATACCCGATATTCGCGGTCGGTCATGACGACCCACGACGCGGAAACGGTAGGCTTTGCAAAGTCGGTTCGGGTGCGAATGGGTTCATCATGGTATGCCAGACATTGACCGCCAGCGGGTGAAATCAACAATCCATCGCGCAAGTTGTCAATGCTTCCATTAAGAGCCTTGACACCGGCTTTCTTGTTTACTCCTGCGATAGTGCTTTCTATTGTGCCGTCAGCATCGACACAGGCATAGCACTTTGCATGAAGAAACCTGAAAGCCTGCATCCCGTACCGGTCTTGTGGGTGTTCGTCCTCTGCAACACCAATATAGACTTTGCTGCCGTCTTTCTTTTCAACCACGCAATCACGTAAAACACACTGTGCACGAATAAGGGCGTTATAGTCGTCAATAGCGGGCTGTTTCTCTCCCTCAAACTTGCAAGAATCCGTATCCCAGTAAATAACACGTTCCCAGCCTACGCGTTTCAGCATATCCCACAGCTTGAGACGGGACATTGATGCAGTCCACAACCCCCACAAGAAGGGAAATTTCTTTTCTTGTGATTTCTGAATTTCGGCATCGTCTTTGCTCTGTAAGTTCATAATCCAGCTCTTGTGCGTGCATTCCAGCGTGTCGGGGTCGCACCCGTATTCATCACGTACAGTTTTCTGTGCACACGCGCCAAAAATCGTATTAACGCAAATCTTCGCAAAAGCATAGTCCGGACTGCCCTTCTCTGATTCTTTCACGCGAAACTTCTCGTAAATCGTCCTGCGGAAAGAATCGGGCAGATAATCCAGACGAAGCGCCACGCTTTCAACAGCAACTATTTTATCGTAGGTGTATCCATCAGTAAAACGTTGGTAGTCGTTGGAATCGCAATACCAGAACAGAGCATCAGCCCCCAACACACGACCGTTATCCAGTTCATCAAGCCCCGACACGTCGGGGCATTTGCTGAAAGATATACAGGGGTCAGGGCATTCAGGCTTACACCGGGGATTGATGATGCAAAGTTTAGCAATCCAACCATACCCGGCCTTGATGAATTTTTGCAAATCTGCTTCCGGCAAATCAGCCGGCAACGTTACAGGCGCACCAGATGGAAATTTCCATAACAGCTGCTGCGACGGGTGCGCGCTCTTAAAATCGTAAGAGTTACAATTGATGTAAGTGCGACCGGCCCGCCAACGCGTGCCGTGGGTGTCACCACCCGCCATGCAGTGATAGGCAAGCGCCATCTGTTCGCGGTCAAGCTGCAGCGCCTTAATAGCCTCCATGCATCGCCGGTCTGGCATGATTTCCTTGCGAACTGCTTCAATGACCATACCGGTATTGGTGTATGGAATTGTAGCCTGATTGTACCCGTGTTCTGCTTTCAATCGCTCAATTGCTTCATACAAACCCAACACATCATTGACACAATACGCAAATTCCGCATCTGTCAAAGGCGTATCAGGAGTACGATAAACAGTGTAATCAAGGTCGCCCGCAAGCTTTGCATGTGCGCACCCTTCCGTCGCTCTGGCAAGACTCTTTTGGAACAGCTTGAAACTATCCCTAAATTCTATACCATTATCAAACCGCAAATAAAGGGGCTTGCGGCTTTTCGTGTACAAGCTATCAGCCAGCCCCCAGCGTGCCGTTAACAACTGCATAATGTATTGATGCTCATAACCCAAATTATGGACATACAACACAAACCGGTTTTTATCGTTGACGCCCCATTTATCTACCAGAGTTTCAAGCATTTCTGCCCAGTCCTCAAAATATCGGGGAACAATAACCTCACCACCAATACAGGTCTGCCAGCTGTACGCAAAACCGTCCGTGTCGGTGTTCGTGGTCTCAATATCAAATGTTGCTGTAACATCCAGATAGCTTGACATATATTTCCGGCCTTTGGTGCGCTTGACTTTTCGCGGACACACAAGGCGCGGCAGATATTCAGCTAAACATTCGCTAACAAGCACGCCTTGCGATTCTCTCATTTATATGATTCTCCTTATATAATCTAGCAGCGCTTGACCTTTGGTCATTTGGTCGTCCCGGTCTGCCGCTATGATATCTTCCAGCACATCCGAATTGTTGCCGGTAATGGCATCATAAATTTTATCACTATCGAAAAGTTTTTCGGCGGCTTTGGTGAAAAACTTCTGCACCGCCATGTCCCATTGTTCCTGTGTTCCCTTGAAACCACGCTGCACGGCGGTCTGATACCGTGCATCTCTGATTGCCCTCACGCCTGTGACAGTGCTGCTTTTCATTGTCATGAACTCACGCAATTGCAAATACTGGTGCTTGAGCGTCGTTCTGTCAGCGCTCTCTTTGGGCCGCTCATTGAAACGCGGCTTAATTTTGCCCGGCATCTGGCTTTCTGCGTACTTGTACGCGCCTGTTTTCGCCGTATTGATAACGTCGCTCTTTTCCAGAGCACGCAAACGCTGATTTGCGGCTTTTGCGGCCTTGCGTATGACCTTCACAAGCTCCGCATTCGTGAGCTGGTTCGGGTCTGTAGCATCGGGGCTGTAGTAACTCCACGACTGCGGCGCGTATTTAGGAAGATGTTTAGCGCTTCGTGCCATCGAAAAACCTTCTTTCTAAAATTTTAATCGTCTCAAACCCCAATAACCAGATAACAAAAAGTGCAATCAACACCGCGAACCCCAAACATACAGCCGGAAAGATACCGAACATATACAACATATCTAACAGCATTACTGAAACACCTCTATTCTAAATCCGTCCATGGTTTCCGTCAACACGCAATCTGCAGCCCCCGCAAGGCATGTGCGAATGCAGTCATAGAACTTGCGGATTTCGCGGGGGTCTACATAGACGCAACTTGACGCCCGCCACGAACCTTTATTGCTCTGATACACGTACATATGACATACTTTAAATGCCGCCTTGTTTCTTGTGGTCATACTTGTTATATCTCCCTTCTTTATGCTGGTAATGCCGCAACGCATTGCGGTATTCAATAAAGCCCTTATCCGATGCATACGCGGTCAAGACGTCGTGTTTTTCATCGTATCGGGCCGAACGGATTTTGATATTCTGCCCGATATCGCCCAAACGACTAAAATAGTCGTTCATGATTTCACCCCCTCCCCACAACACGCGGCAGCGGGTCAGGTGGTCGGACGTGCCCAAAGTAAACTTGTGATAGTCTTTCAGTGTCATACAATTTTCACCTCTTCTGTATCTCCGCCGTCAAGAGGGCGGCGCTTGTAACCAATTCGCCAACAATCTTTTACTTAAGACTTGATAAAACCCCAGTATTCGTAGTGTCCCCAGACGATATGCTTCCCTTCGTCCAGATACCGGCGATAGCCTGCAGGCAGCTTAACTATCTTCATCTTGTACACGCTCCTTTCTGTTCATTCGCATTCCCTAAGTTCCAACAGCTTAACGTTTATTTCAACAGGTGGAACAAGCGGCCACCATGCCGAAATCATATCTTGAATATGCTTCAGCCGCGTTCTTTCAGTGCAACCATCCACGCACATCTTACGCACTTCACTGTATCCATCATTAAAAAACACATTCGACCTCATATTTACCGACCATATTAACCTGCCTTTCTATAATTCGGTGTGTTTCTTTCTACCTATATTATACTACAAATAGCGCACGGATATGTTAACAAACCATGAACATTTGCATCATTGCTTTAGTGTGATGAAGTGAGCACTTCAATAGACTAAAGCAAAATCGGCGT
>ULTU01033062.1_pt1 | contig 14856 bp, 15 predicted proteins | sample 1957861 | NCBI WGS metagenome assembly ULTU01 (sample SAMEA4835742, study PRJEB28245) | human gut metagenome | biome: gut microbiome; material: fecal sample | place: Denmark | collected 2008
GCCGCCATGCGCCGCGGCATCGGTGCCGGTGCGGATCGTTTCCTTATACGAAAAACCGGGCTCACGCAAATGTACATGTACATCAACGAAGCCCGGAATCATGAACAAACCGTTTAAATCATAAACGGTATCAATGGTATCAGCTGTTAAATTATCAATGGAATCTGTAAACAGTACTCTGTGATCAGAGATCAGAACGTCCTGCTTTCGAAAGCCCTGTTTCGTGAAAATCGATGCATTTTTAAGAAGAGTAGACATGGTTCCTCCTATCCGTGCGGTCCTTAGTTCCGAGATACTATAGCACAGGGAGTACCCCTTTGCAAGGGGCGAAATCATGATGCCGGAGCCTCGGCGGACAGGCCCTGGAAACACAGTCCTTCGAGTTCGGAAAGATCTAAAATTGTCTACTCGTCCCAGCCTTCGCGTGGCATGATGATCATCATATCGATGTACTTCTCGCCTGGTGCCAGGTGAACATCCGCCTGTACGGTGTGTGGCGGGAGGTCGTTGGTGTCCTCGAGTTCGAGCTGGATCCAGTTGATGGCGTTATAGCGGGCATCGGCGAGGGCTTCCTCTTCGGTCGGGCCGACGCCGTAGCAGTCGTCGAGATCCAGGAAATCGACGCGGTAGCCTTCGCTCGTCTTATTACGAATGATTGCAGGATAGTATAAGGTCATGGTTTAATCGTCCTCTCTTCCAAACTGTTTACGATATTTATGTGGTGTCTGTCCCATGAAGGACCGGAAGATCTTGATGAAGTTTCCGATATTATGGAAGCCGCACTGCTCCGCGATCTCATAGACATGGGTGTCGGAGTCCTTCAGGAGGCGGGCCGCCTGCTCCACGCGATAAGCATTGATATAATCGAGTGGAGACTCGCCGGTCACGCTTCCGAAGAAGCGGATGAAGTACTGCTCATTGAGTCCGGTAAGCTCCGACAGGTTCCGGACATAGATCTTCTCCTGATAGTGCGCACGGATGTACTGTATGGTCTCCTTGATGGCAAGCACCTGCTTCTCCGACTCGCTCTCCTCCTTTTCATGGATGAGGGCGTTCGCGTCGAACATGGCGATGAGGCGCAGGAGGTCGGCCATGATCATCAGCTGATCGGCGACCGCCGGCAGTGCATAGGTTCGGATACTGCTGTCCTCCTGCTCCGTCTTCGTTCCATAGTCCCGGAAGCGGCGCACCATTTCGTTAAACAGGCGCAGGATCTGCAGGAAGCCGAAATCTGACACGGTGATAAAATCCGAAAAGCAGAGCTGTCCGCTGGCGAGCGGCTCGAGCAGAGCGGTATTGACCGGGTCCTCCGCCTGACGGAAGCAGAGATCCGCGAGATGAAAGCGGAGGGAGTAGGCATTGCCCTTCGTCCCGATGGACTCGAGCTTACGCAGCACACCGGCGTTCACGATGCAGATGCACTCATCCTGGATCTCATACTCCCGCAGGTTCAGGGTCAGCTTGTAGTGCCCGTTTTTAAAATAGATGATTTCCGGGTCATCATGCCAGTCCAGACTGACCTTCAGCTGCTCCTCTGCCGTATTGATTGACTCATAAAGTATCGCGTTCATCCTGTCTCCGATTCCGATTATCGACGGTCTATACTCTCCCAAAATAGTATGAAGTCATGATAGCATAATTTTTTTACGCAATCAAACCATTTTGTGTGGGGGGTGATTTTTCGAAAAATCAGTTTGGTAACAGTATATTATTCTTCGCCACGGTCGTAGGTTTCGAGCTTATCGAGGGCCTCCGCCTTCCAGCTGTCCCAGTAACCGCCACGGATCGCACCGCGGATTTCCTCGGTCAGGTGGTTGTAGAAGTAGAGATTATGCAGTACGCACATGCGCATGCCGAGAATCTCCTTCGCCTTCAGAAGGTGACGGATGTACGCACGGCTGTAGCCGCCGGTGTAGCTGCCATCCGCAAGCTTCCGTCCGGCACATACCGGGCACTTGCACCCTTCCTCGATCGGGCGATGATCGAGCTCATACTTCTGATTGAAGAGATTGATTTTCCCCTTATGCGTGTAGACATGACCATGACGTCCGTTTCTCGACGGATATACACAGTCGAAGAAGTCAATGCCTCTGTCCACCGCTTCGATGATGTTCGCCGGGGTACCGACACCCATAAGGTAGGTCGGCTTTTCCTTCGGCAGATGCGGCACCACGACATCGAGGATGTGGTACATCTGCTCGTGGGTCTCACCGACCGCGAGGCCACCGACCGCATAGCCGTCGAGGTTCATCGCGGAAATCGTATCGGCATGCGCCGTACGGATGTCCTCGAAGATACCACCCTGGTTGATGGCAAACAGGAGCTGCTCCTTATTCACGGTATCCGGCAGGCTGTTGAGACGCGCCATCTCATCCTTACAGCGCTGCAGCCAGCGGGTCGTACGCTCGACGGATGGCACGATGTACTTCCGGTCCTCGAGGGCCGGCGGGCACTCGTCGAAGGCCATCGCGATGGTCGAGCCGAGATTTGACTGGATCTGCATCGACTCCTCCGGTCCCATAAAGATACGGCGACCGTCAATGTGACTGTGGAAGGTGACCCCCTCCTCCTTGATCTTTCGTCCGGTACCGGCCAGGGAGAAGACCTGGAATCCGCCGGAGTCGGTCAGGATCGGACGATCCCAGTTCATAAACTGATGAAGACCGCCGAACTCCTTGATGAGCTTATCTCCGGTACGCACGTGGAGATGGTAGGTGTTGCTGAGCTCGACCTGGGTGCCGATCTCCCGAAGATCATCTGTCGACACGCCGCCCTTGATGGCAGCGACCGTGCCGACGTTCATGAAGACCGGTGTTTCGATGTTTCCATGTACCGTCTCCATGTGAGCGGATTTCGCGCGTCCGCTGGTCGCGACAATTTCATACTTCATTCTCTGAACCTCAATTGCTTGATTCTCTCAAACGCAGACCGGGAAAGCAGCCCGGCGCGTAAAGTTCCTTCCTTTATGAGGAGGCTCCCCCTCCCATGAATAATCCATAACCGCTGGGGGTCAGACCCCCTTTCCGAAAGGCGTAAGTGGGGTGAATCCCTTTCCGAGTGGGTCAGACCCCCCTGGCCAGAATTCCAGTTATGTATAGCTACAAAAAGACCGATCCCGGAGGATCGGTCTCTAATGTAACGGAGATTTACAGATACGTCAAGCGCTCTGTTGAAAGCCGCGAGGCTTAAACCTGCTGGCCCTTCTGCATCTTCTGTGACTTCTTTTCAGCCTTCGCTGCCTTCTCGGCGACCTTCTTCGCTGCCTTCTTCTTCGCAGCGTACATGCTGAGGTCATACCAGAGCGGGCCTGCGATCGTTACGGAAGACCAGCATCCGGAGACGATACCAACCATCAGCGGCATGGTAAAGTCGCGGATGGAGGATACACCCATCACGAAGAGTACCAGCACCATGATGAAGGTCGTGAGGGAGGTATTGATCGAACGGGTGAAGGTCTGGGAGATTGCGTCATTCACAACATTTGCCAGATCACCACGCTTCGTCGGATCCTCGAGATTCTCACGGATACGGTCGAATACAACGATGGTTGCATTGATCGAATAACCCACGATGGTCAGGATGCAGGCGATAAACGTAGAACCCACGGCCCACTTAAGTGCTGCATAGAACGCGGTCGTAATCAGAACATCGTGCGTCAGCGCCATAACCGCTGCGGATGCAAACTTGATATCCTTGAAACGGATCCAGATGTAGATCAGCATGCAGACGATGGCGATCAGGAATGCCCAGACGGCATCCGCCTTCATCTCCTTCGATACGGCACCGGAGATGTTCTCGGTCGTAATCTTCGCTTCATCTACCTGGAACTCGTCGACGAGATCCTTATAGAGCTCGGTACGCTCCTCGGTCGTCAGTGTTCTGGTCTTGATGATGACCTCGTTCGTGCCGGCAACCTTCGAAGCCTGTACGGAAGCGGTGCCACCCGTGATGTTCTTGAAAATCGGTGCAACCTTCGCATCGATCTCCTCGAGGGACATGTCCTCGTTGAAGGTGACGTTCGTAGAAGAACCACCCTGGAAATCAAGGTCATAGTTGAACAGGTTTCCAAGGGAAGCCTTATTCATACCCATGAACAGGAAGCCTGCGATGATGACCACCGCGGAGATGGTGTAGGCGATCTTACGGAACTTGATGAAATCAAGGATCTTCACATCCTTACGTACACCATAGAGTGCCGGACTCGTGCAGCCGAAGCTGATAAAGCATGCAAGGAGTGCTCTCGTAACGAAAAGTGCGGTGATCAGGGAGATCACGATACCGATCGCCAGGGTCGTTGCGAAGCCCTTGACGGTTCCGGAGCCTCTCAGGTAGAGAACGGCTGCTGCGATGAGGGTCGTGACATTACCATCGATGATGGCAGAAAGTGCCTTGCTGTAACCCGCCTTCACGGCCTGCTCGATCGTGCGGCCGGCGCCCAGCTCTTCCTTCATACGTGTAAAGATGATGACATTGGCATCCACCGCCATACCAACGGAAAGGATGATACCGGCGATACCCGGAAGTGTCAGGGTGACCTCAAAGGCCTGCAGAAGCACGAGCTCGAGGCCGGTATACATGATCAGCGCAAGGGATGCTACGAAGCCCGGCAGTCTGTATACCGCGATCATGAAGAGCATGACGAGGACGAGGCCGACGAGACCTGCGCGAAGGGAGGTCGAAATCGCTTCCTGTCCGAGGGTTGCACCGATCACGTTCGAACGAAGCTCCGTGAGCTGTACCGGAAGTGCACCGATACGGATCGTGGATGCGATACGGGTCGCCTCATCGTAGTCGGTGATACCGGTAATGGAGGCCTGTCCACCCGTGATGGCTTCCTGTACGTTCGGAGCGGAGATGATCTGATCGTTATAGATGATGTAGAGTGGCTTACCGACATTGGCAGCAGTTGCATCTGCAAACTTCTTCGCACCGGCCTCGTTAAACTGAAGCTGGATGATATACTGACGGGATCCGTTCTGATCCGTCATACCCGCACTTGCGTTCTTTACATCATCACCGGTCAGGAGTACCTGACCCTGCGAATCTGCAAACTGGAGTGTACCCGGCTCACCGAGCTCCTCGAGGATTTCGTTTGCATCGGTCGCACCAGGGATATCGATGTTGATTCGATTGCTTCCCTCCTGGTAAACCTGGGCCTCGGTCGAGTAGCCCTGTGCCTTCAGCTGGAGCTTATAGACGGTATCCGACATCTGCTCAGAGGTCGGGTTGTCTTCGGTGGTCTGGTAGGTGATGGAAACACCGCCGTTCAGATCCAGGCCCAGCTTAATGTCCTTCGCACCATGAACTCCGAGGAAGCAGAAACCGACGGTAATCGCCAGCACTGCCAGAAGTCCCAGTGCACCCTTCATCTTCTTGTTCATTGGAAAATCTTCCTTTATTATATAAAATTTGCCGGCTCCCGGGCGTGTACAGAGACCCCACCTGAGGGCAATAGCAAACGATATTATAACAAAACGCGGTATGACTAGCAAGGTTTCTGCGAAAAGACCTGTGTTTTCCGGGCTTTCCTGCTTCTCATCCCTCTTCCGGGAGCAGGTTCCGGTATGCGGCGAAGGCGGAAGGGATCGAGTAGGTTTCGGCGAGTTCCTTCATGGAGACGAGGAGGAGATGGTCGCTGTCGAAGGGTGCGAGTTCGTCGACGGTGATGGCGTAGCCGATCATATGCCACTCGATGTGGCTGAAGATGTGTTTCGCAGCCGGCAGTGGACGGATGCGGAGCGCCTGGATGCCGAGGCCGGCCACATACCGGAGGGCGTCTGCTTCGGAGAGGTGGCCTTCGGTGTTCGGAAACTCATAGAGGCTTGCGAGGAGGCCCTTCGGCGGTCGCTTGCCGATGACGATTCTGCCCGCGTCATGAATCAGAAAGACCGTGCGGTCCTCGATGCGGCGGGCCTTCTTCTCTGGCATGAGCGGGTAGGCGGTCTCCTCTCCGCAGGCGTGCGCGGTGCAGAAGTCCTGAAGCGGACAGTCTGCGCAGAGCGGTGCACGGTTCGGAAGGCAGATCGTCGCCCCGAGATCCATCAGAGCCTGGTTAAAGCTGCCTGGGGTGTAGAAGTCGCGGGCAGCGACGGTGCCGCTGTCTGCAGCGGAATCGCCCGCCCCCGTATCCGTCCGCGACAGACGCGCTGTCTCGAGACGTTTATCTGCTGACGCCGTCCCCTGCGTGATGCGTACGCCCTCTGGCATCCAGCGAAGGTAGTATTCGGCAGCCGCCTTTCGTGCCTTCTCCGTCTTGATATTCTCCGGATAGGCGCTGAGCCGGGCGAATACGCGCAGGAGGTTCCCATCGACCGCCGGTACTTTCTCCCCGAAGGCGATGGAGGCGATGGCCGCCGCGGTATACGGTCCGATGCCTGTGATCCCGAGAAGCTTCTCATAGCTTCCCGGCATCTCCCCGCCATACGCTGTCATGATTTCCTCTGCCGCCGTATGCATATTTCGCACGCGGGAGTAGTAGCCGAGCCCCTCCCAGAGCTTCATGTAGACGTCCTCCGGGGCCTCTGCCAGCGCACGGATATCCGGGCAGCTCGCGAGAAAGCGTGCATAGTAGCCCTTCACGGTATCTACCCGGGTCTGCTGCAGCATGATCTCGGAGATCCACACATGGTACGGGGTCGGATCCTCACGCCATGGGAGGATCCGGCGCTTCGCCGCATACCACTCGATCAGCTTCTGTGTCATCTGTTCTGATACTTCCATCGTTTGATTCCTATATGTCCTGAACTGTAACTATATCCTGTTGGTTCTGAAGCTATAGTATATACGCTGATGCCGATTTCGCACATCGAAATTTTCATGTTATAATTTGGTCATGGATTTTTACGTCAGGAAAGAGGAATTATGCGGCCAGCAGATGAAACGAAACGACCAGCCTATCTGAAGATTTACGAAGCACTCCGCGACAACATCACGAGTGGCGCCTATGCGCTCGGTGAGCGCGTACCGTCGAAGCGGACGATGGCAGAGCAGACCGATACCTCGGTCATCACGGTGGAGCACGCCTATAATCTCCTCATCGACGAGGGCTACATCGAGGCGCGTGAGCGCAGCGGCTACTTCGTCTGCTACCGCTCGGAGGACGCCTTCCCCGTCGGGGATGTGTCGGACAGCGCAGACGGCAGGCAGGCAGATGGCACGCCTTCCGGCTCTTTTGTCGCCACCGGAGGCGGTCGGCCGGCAGAGAATATGACCTTCCGAGCTTCAGCAGAAACAGCGGGCGGAACCATGATCTCCGCATTGGCCCAGGCAGAAGGCGTACCGGCGACGGATCAGTACGAGGCAGCCGCTGCAGAGCTTTCCTTCGCGGGCTTCGCACGGACGATGCGGCGCGTACTGTCAGAATATGCGGAGGAGTGCATGCAACGCTCGCCGAACGAGGGGACACTCTACTTCCGCGAGAGCATCGCGCGCTACCTGCAGCGGAGCCGGGGCATCCATGTCGATGTTTCGCAGATCATCGTGGGGGCCGGATCCGAGTACCTCTACAGCCTGATCGTGCAGATGCTCGGGCGTGAGCGGGTCTATGCGCTGGAGGATCCTTCCTATGAGAAGATACGGAGGGTGTATGAGGCGAACGGTGCGCACTGTGAGCTTCTGAAGCTCGGCCATCACGGCATTCACTCGAGCGAGCTCCGGCGTTCGAACGCAGGCGTGCTGCATGTGACGCCCTTCGACTCCTATCCGAGCGGTGTGACGGCGACGGCCGGCAAGCGACAGGAGTACATCTCCTGGGCGAAACAGCGACAGGCCATGATCATCGAGGATGATTACGCCTCCGAATTCTCACCCTCGACGAAATCGGAGGACACACTCTTTTCGCTCGCACCGGAGGAGACGGTCATCTATATGAACACCTTCACGAAAACCATCTCCCCGGCGATCCGAACCGGTTATATGCTGCTCCCGAAGAAATGGGCGGCGGAGCTGAAGGCGAAGATCAGCTTCTACTCCTGCACGGTTCCGACCTACGATCAGTATGTGCTCGCGGAGTATCTGAACAGCGGTGCCTTCGAGCGATATATCAACCGGGTGCGCCGGAAACGTCGTCAGGATCGAAAAAAACTGATATAATATAGTTTATAAAAGGAGGTGCCTTATGGGACTGATCAAGAATATGAAGACCACGCATCTGATCTGGACGATTTCAGGTGAGTTCATGCACTATACGGCGATTGCGAGCCTCATCTGCTCCATCGACCAGATGTTTAAGACAGCGATCGATACGGAGCCGGAGGAGAACTTCCCTCGGGAGATGCCGGGCACGAAGGGCTATGTGCAGATCATGCGCGCACATAATCCGGGCTTCTCGAAGGGACATCTCAAGGAATATCCGGAGTTCGTAAAACTGAGCTCCATGGCCGCGGTCGGCTTCCTCGCCGGCGGACTCCAGTATCTGACCGCCTACTTCCCGAAGCGCTATAAGCTCCGGAAGCTCGGCATGTCCATCGTGATCGGCGGTGCGCTCAGTAACGTTCTCGACCGCGGAATGCATGGCGAAGTCACGGACTACCTGAACATCCGCATCGGAAGCCTGAAAAAGATCATCGTAAACATCGGTGATATCGCGATCTGTCTCGGCGGCGCGCTGTATGCACTCGCTTCGCTTTTTGGGAGAGACGACTGATTCACAGAAGACGCAGCACCACTTGTGCTTCACTCATGCCTATAAGAACAGCCAGCGGTCGAAAGGCCACTGGCTGTTATCATACGTACGACTATTCTGGCATGATCGGCAGATACCGCTGGTGAGCAGCTCATCCGAAAAACAGACCGCTGACGAAAATCTCGATCCCGATGCCGATCAGGATCACACCGCCGAGGATGGCCGCCTTACCGCTCAGCTTCGTGCCGGCCGCGCGTCCGATATGGAGTCCGCCGCTACAGATCACGAAGGTCACGACCGCGATGAGGATGGTCGCGGCCAATGCTTCCATCAGGTGGTACTCCGAAATCGTGAAGCCGACCGAAAGTGCATCGATCGAGGTGGCGACGCCCTGCATCGCGAGCTTCCCGAATGGAAGCTTCGCATCCGTCTCCTCGATGCCACACTCCTCTCCCTCCGGGTTTCGTATGCCCTCCAGCAGCATACTGCCGCCGATGTAGCAGAGAAGAATCAGCGCGATCCACGGAATCAGCTTCTGAAAGGCCTGAAAGTACAGCACGATCGTGTGGACCAGCACCCAGCCGAGCATCGGCATGAGCCACTGGAAGAATGCGAAGCAGCCGGCGATCCGTCCCATCTCCGCGCGCGGCATCTTCGGATTCGAGAGCCCATCCGCCATCGATACGGAAAAGGCATCCATCGCGAGACCGACACCGAGCAGCATACTATTCACGAAAAACGAAATCCCCATATTCATCCTCATACATTCATGTATCGCTTTTTTCCAAGCTCAGGTAAAGCGTTTTCTTAGAATAGCACTCTACTGAAAATATGAAAAGAGCTTTGTCAAAGACAAAGCTCTCGAAGCATCATCGGTTACATCAGCTCTGCAAAGAGGCGAAGGAAGAGCTGCCACAGTCGCTTAAAGGTTCCTCGGCGGCCGATGCGGTACTCATCCGTCACCTCGCGGCACTCCTTAAATGTACGGTCGAAGTCCGCCTTGATCCCCTGTACCGCGGAGCAGTCCGCCAGGAAGCAACCGTTCTCGAAGTGGTGATACAGTGAACGGTAATCAAGGTTGATGGTACCGCAGGTCGCCATCCGGTCATCGGCCACGCTCATCTTCGCATGACAGAAGCCCGGCGTCCACTCGAAGATGCGGACACCATTCCGCACGAGGCCGTTATAGAAGGAGCGGGTCACACCGTAGACCATCCGCTTATCCGGGATGCCCGGTGTGATGATCCGCACATCGACACCTCGCTTCGCCGCGAGACCGAGCGCGTGCGTCATCTCATCCGTGATGATCAGGTACGGCGTGATGAAATAGCAGTACTTCTCTGCCTTGTTCGCCATACTGATGTAGACATTCTCCCCGACCTGCTCGTCATCCATCGGACTGTCGGCATACGGCTGGATGAAGCCCGTCGGCTCCTTCGCGGTATAATGATAGCTCTTCAGGAAACGAAGCGCATCCGGGTCGTCCCAGTCCGTCGCGCGGACAGCATTCCACATCTCGAGGAAAGTGAGGGTCATGCTCTGGACCGCCGGCCCTTCGATGCGGATACCGCTGTCCTTCCACTGCCCATATGGGTGGGTCACATTGAAATACTCATTGGCGAGGTTATAGCCACCGGTGAAGCCGACACGGTTATCGATGACGGTGATTTTCCGGTGATCACGGTAATTCAGGAAGAGGTTTGCGCCTGGTGCGAACGGATTAAATACACGGCAGTGAATCCCAAGTCGCTCCATCTTCTTCACGAAATCCGTCGTGATGAAGCCGATGGAGCCCATATCATCATAGAACACGCGCACATGGACGCCGGCCTTCACACGCTCGACGAGCACCTCCTCGATACGCCACCAGGACTCCTTATCTTCGATGGCATGGTACTCCATGAAGATGAACTGCTCCGCCTTCCGAAGGTCGCGAAGCTGCGCTTCCAGGCCCTCCGCGGCATCCTCGTAATACTCGACATCCGTGTTCCGGTAAACCGGGTAGGAGGCATAATTCTGAAGATACTGTGCGATGGAGGCCGCTGCCGGATTTTCCTTTTTCAACGCTTCCAGATCCGCCGTATCCGCCGTATCCTTCAGCGCCGGGAACAGCACATGATCGATCTCCTGGTAACGCTCCCGCATCTTCCGTGTCGACACATCGAGACCGATGAGGAAGTACAGTACGATACCGAACACCGGAAACGCCATGATGAGGATGATCCACGGCATCTTCATCGAGCTCGTCTTATGCTGCCCGTAGATGACGAGCACCATGATCAGTGCGATCACCTCCGTCACATTCTGTACCCACTCCGCGTACCGGCTCAGTCTCGTAAAAAAGGAGATGATCAGAAGAATCTGAATGATCAGTGCCAGCCCGACGAAAAACGCCCGCAATATACCGTTTTTATTCGCTGCCTTTCCCTCTTCGGTGCTGAAATCCGCCATATATTCACATCCTTTCAAAGCTCAAAAACAAATCTTTTTTTATTTTAGCACAAACTGCGATCGATTACGCAAAGCAACATAAATAATAATCCGGCATGGCGGAACCGGCAACAGTTTAGCCGAGCATGGCTCTCCTAGGGGAGTTTGAGGCTGCTCCTCATTCGCCCACCCCATGAAATCCATGACTTCTTGTATGCATTGGGCCCACCCCAGCTCATGAAGAGGCCTCAAACATTTGCCTACCCGAAAACAGTATTACAGAAAATCACCAGATAAACCATTTCAGAAAACCAGCATGGACGGAACCGGTATGCAAGCAGATATAAGACGCACACCGGGGGAGTAGACAGAAAAATCAAAAAAGAGACGCCCATTAATGGCATCTCCTTTCTCCACATCCAGTGATTGTGACTATCCAAAATCTAATTGATGATTACGATACGTATTTATCTTCACTTACTATTCTGTTTTAATACGTAACTGAATATTAATCAACATCCGTTACACCTCCGATAGTCTCTGCTAATGCTAAAGTGAGACTCTGATTCTGACTCTTAAGAGCAAGGTTTAATATGCTCAAGGAATATATCAAGTTAAAAACAAAAATTTTATTTGATCCCCCATCAACATCTTTTCTACTTCAATCATATGAAGATGAATTAAAAGATTTGGAATGGAGAATTTGTTCGGAGGTTGAATGTTATGGTGAATAATTATAGTTGGAATCTAGATACGGATGTTGATTATCTCACTCATAGTGGCGTTGACGGTATGAGATGGGAGTTAGAAACGGTCCTCCATATCCTTTAAGTAGAGACATTTCTACAGGAAGCCGCTTAAAAATAATGTCTTCAAGTAGAAGACCAGGAGGAATTAGAGGTTATTTACGAAATAGAAAAATAAAGAAACAGAGACAAGATGCATTAGAGAAAGCTCGTCAGACAAAAGCTGTTAATACTAAGAAGAAGCAAACTGCAGAAGAGCATGCTGCTGAAGTTAAGAAGATTCTTGAATCTGGCGATCGTAATAAGATTAAGTCTATCGCATCAGAAGTATCATATAATGAGCTTAATACTGCATTACAAAAAGCTGATTTGATGGTAAAACTAAATGCCGCAACAGCTCCAAAAACCGCATGGGATAAGATTGATAATGTTACAGATAAATTAGACAAAACTATTAATCATTATACTACTTATGCTAAAGCATGGAATTTAATAGCTCAATTTTATAATAATAGTCAAACGGATGATAATAAAAAGATGACATATTTACCTACAAATACGTCACCTCAAAATAAAAAATCTGCATGAATCTCTTATTTAATAATCATTGCTACAATACTTACGATGATTATTATACAAGAAATTATTCCGATATAGCGTACTTGCATATCCATTTGATGTTGATCATCTAATTCATGTTTAAGCCTAATCTCCTCAAGTCTAACTTTCTGTTTTTCAATTTCAGCTTCATCACGGGTGATATTAATCGTGGTCTGAGTGCCATCATCAATTAATATTTTCTCACCACAAAATGGGCAGAAACAAAAATCTTTATCTGTAGAGAAATCTAGTTGACCATTACAACTAGGACATCTCATCTTGATTAATTTCTTCATACTAACTCCTTTAAACATCTATACAATCACTATCATCGTCTGTGTCATCTGATGAAGTATTGTTATTTCTTAAAGATGCAGATACTCCGAGACTAGTAGCAATTCCAAGAATAACACCACCTCCAAGTATTGCTAAATTCCTGAATGATATTATATGAAATTTCTTATGAGACTCAGAGATATCTTTCTCCATATTAGCTAACTTGACAATAGCATCAATATACTGAGGTTTTAATTCATCGGTGGCGGATGGAAGCTGCTCTTCAAGTCTTTCAGCAAGAGTTTGTATATTCTGAAGCGTGAGTGTATCTATCTCTTTAACATTAGAAATAGATGCTTTAAAACTATCTTGCATTTTCTGTACAAGCTCTAGAGAAGTTTCTGAGAACTTAGGAATCTCAGCCAAAACAGCCTTAGCAACTTCTGGATCTAGCTTATTAATATTGCTGGCAAACACAGCAATTTTATCTTTTGATAAATGCCGCCAGTCTGGTATGTCTAATTTCTTTAATAATTGTTTCTCAGTCATACGATTAATTCTCCTAAATAAAATAATAGCATTTCAAAAGAGGTGCTTCAATATGCTTTCTAATACAGCAACGCCCAAGTATTACGGACAGTTTCGGGATGCTGTCATTAGAGGTGAAATCCCGGTTTGTAAGGAAATATCGATGGAAATGAATCATATAGATAGACTAATTGCAGATCCAAGATATTACTATGACAATGATGCAGTTGAAGGATGGATCGCCTATTGCGAAAATGAATTGACATTAAGAGATGGTTCAGATTTCTTTATGTTGGATTCGTTTAAACTTTGGGGTGAAGAGGTTTTCGGATGGTATTACTTCGTTGAAAGATCCGTCTGGAATCCGGCTATCAAGGATTATGAAACAAAACAGGTTAAGAAACGTTTGATTGATCATCAATATCTTATCGTTGGCCAAGGAGCTTCTAAGACCGGTTATGCGGCATGTATCCAAGTTTTTTACAACATGGTTGATACATCTACAACACAGCAGTGTATTACAGCTCCTACTGAGCGACAAGGTAGTGAGACATTCGTCTATCTAAAGACCGCCATTTCAGGAGCTAGAGGTCCATTGATTCAGTTTATGACAGATGGTTCCATTAATAATACAACTGGATCTGCTCGTAATAGAGTCAAGCTGGCGTCAACTAAGAAAGGTATTCAGAATTTTATTACCAATTCTCTTATCGAATTCTGTCCTATGACCGTCGATAAGTTACAGGGTAGAGGCGATAAGGTTGCAACTATTGATGAGTGGCTTTCCAGAGAGATTAGAGAATCACCGATTACAGCGCTTGAGCAGGGATGTGAGAAGAATGATGACAATATTATTATGGCAATTTCTTCAGAAGGAACTGTTCGTAATGGTGTGGGCGACTCGATCAAAATGGATCTGATGAATATTCTCAAAGGAGAGTATAACAATCCGCATGTTAGAGTAATGCTGTATCAAAACAACCCAAAATGAACATGATGCTAACGGTAAAAGCGTATCTAGAGATCATGATGCTGTATCGAATCGGCAGAAAATGAATTTGATGCCAACAAATTTCAAGCGGGATTAAAGAGTACTGTTGGCATCAGAGAAGAATTATGCCCAGATGATGCAACATTTTTCCAAGAATGCCCAGTCATCATCATGAGAAAACTTCAAAAAGATACCCCAGCCAGGCATGGTAAGCGCTTTAAAACGTCAACATGCCTACGGAAATGTCCATAATTTGGAGCGAACTGTAGGCACGCTGACCCTCATTCCATGACAGTGTGCCTAGAAAATCGATCTTCATTGTAGGCATGGTCATCATTTTCCTGCTCCATCATGCCTACAATCATCTTTTCACTTCCGAAGTGCCAGAAGTTTGAGGCCTCCTCATGAGCAGGGGCGGGTCCAAAACGCACATACAACCACTGATTCCATGGGGTGGGCGAATGAGGAGTAGCCTCAAACTTCCTAAGAGAGCCCGGGGGCGCAGAAGTGACGCCGGTGATGGAAGATAAAAGCGTCGAATTACTCGAAAATATGTAATCGAGTTTGTCATCATTCGAAATTTATGATGACAATAGGATGACAAAACCGAAAAATGAGCACAATCAAAACCACCAGCTTAGCTGGTGGTTTGTCCACCGCCT
>ULTU01071107.1_pt1 | contig 14809 bp, 17 predicted proteins | sample 1957861 | NCBI WGS metagenome assembly ULTU01 (sample SAMEA4835742, study PRJEB28245) | human gut metagenome | biome: gut microbiome; material: fecal sample | place: Denmark | collected 2008
TAATTTCAACAATAATTCAAGCGATAAGAATAGGACAAAACCTGTCCTGTTCTTTTTTTATGCTTTGCGATAAAATAAAGGCACAAAACAAAACGGAGGCAGAACATGTACTACTTAGTGTCGGGAACCGGCGACGGTTCGTTTGAATGGGTAATCGAGGCGGATTCCGAAGAATTTGCCAGGCAAAACGCAATGAAAGATTTGAGTGCGGACGACAAAATCACGTCGATAAAAGCACTTTCAGTCGATGAGTGTATCGAACTAGGATATAAGGAGTTGTCGAACGAAATAAAACGGTATTATCTTGAAAGTCATTACGATATGAAAACAATTACCGTCAGAGAATACGCTCAAATCGAAAAACAATTCAAAGAAAATTCGGACGGATATTACAAGGCATTAAAAGAGTTTAACGAAAAACTTCGCTTAATTCGGCTTTTGAATAGAGTTGCCGATATCGATGAAATGAAGCTCGGCAAACTAAAACACTATTTGAATTTATTGACTCAAGCAAAAACCGAGGAAGAGTTCAACGAAATACTAAATAACGCAAAGGAGAAAGAATAATGGATATTGTAAGTACTTTAGGGTTAATCGTAACGGTAGTCAGTACAATCGCATGCCCGATTATCGCACATAACAAAGGTCGTAGCGCAATCGGATGGTTTTTCGGCGGGTTGTTTCTCGGCGGACTGGGCTTAATTATCGTCAGTTGCCTGTCAAAGAAAAACAATTGACCCGACAAAAAGTGTCCTTCACGGCAAAGAAACAAAGAGTTATACTTAAGGCAGAAAAACAAAGGAGCGCAAAAATGAGTTATTCTGAAAGCGTAAATCAAAAATACTTTGAAGTTGAGGCAAAATGCGGACACGTCGGCAAAACGAATTGTATTTGGATAAGATTTGCGGTCGTTGCGGAAAGTCGCAAAGATGCCGCTAAACGGGCGCGTATGTTCGGACGCGTCAAGCATGACCACCCGAACGCTATCGGCTACGTAAAAGAAATCGATTTTGAATCGTTTATGGTTCTGAAAGCCGAAAACGATGCCGATCCATACCTGCATTGTAAAAGCAAGCGCGAACAAAATCAAATCGAAGGATTTTCGGCAAGAATCGAACCGGACGAATTCAATATTGCAAAGAGGGAAAAGAAAAACACGAGAAATGCCGAATATAAGTTAAGGAAAAGCAGATATGCCGAATACGACGCAAAAAGAAAAATTTTCGAGTATTACGGTATCGCCTGAGTTTAAGAGCGCAAGGAGTATGACGTTGAAAATTTATATAAATTCTATTCGTTTTAATAGAAGTTTGGTTGACGGTCCCGGAGTTCGCACCGTGATTTTCTTTCAAGGGTGCGATATTCACTGCAAGGGTTGTCAAAATCCGTCGTCTTGGGATATAACGAAAGGAACACCTTACGAAACAGACGAACTCGTAAAACTTTTAAGAGAAAAAGTCATAAACAAAAAGATTACTCTTTCCGGAGGCGAACCGTTAATGCAGAAAGACGCAGTGCTTGACATTATCAAAAAATTGCCCGATTTTGACATTGCGCTATATACGGGACGCGAATTAAACGAAGTCCCCAATGAGATTTTACAAAACGTGAATTATGTAAAAACAGGTCCTTTTGTAGAAAAGTTAAAGTCGTCTGTCACGCCTTTCGTCGGCTCTACAAATCAAACGTTTATGAGGGTGAATCATGCAAAAATGTAACGAAAATGCCGCAAACAGATACAGTTACGTTGGCGAGGTATATAACATCGGAGAAAAAGAGATTAAAAACCGCATATTAAACGGACTTAATCCGGAATGGAAAAGTTTACACGAAAACGGCTATATTCATATTCACGACCTCGACGCCTACGGTTTGACGTATAACTGCTTGACTTTTAATATCCTTGCCGATTTTCCTTATGAAAAGTTCAAAGCATATGCGGTTTCACGCAAAATCACGGCATATTACGATTATCTTAAATGTCTTTTCTCCGATATGGGCAACGAACAGTCCGGCGGAATGGCCCTTGCCAACTACGATAACGACACCGCGGGAATTTTTGAGCGGATAGGCGTTGACGTTTTTCAAAACGAAGAACTTATTCGTTCCTGCACCGCAGACTTTATCGAATGGTGTAACGGAACGCATACCCGTATGGGGCAAACGAGTTATTACGTTACGTTAAATATCGGACTTGCAAAAACGGAAGCCGCAAGAAAAATATGCTTTATTTTACTTGACGAATTTGAAAAAAGCGGCGACCTCGTTTATAAACCGAATATCGTATTCAAAGTTTATGGCGGAGTAAATCGCCACGAAATCGACCAAAATTTTGATTTATATAAAAAATCGTTGCTATGCACGGCAAAGAAAATGATCCCGACGTATCTCCTTTGCGACAGTGCGCCGAATAAGGACGTAAAACCCGAAAATATAGGAATTATGGGTTGCAGAACTCGCGTTGTCGCAAACAGATTCGGAGATAATTCTTCTATCGGTCGAGGAAACATTGCTAACATATCGATAAATCTGCCTCGCCTTGCTTTGGAAGCGGAAAAAGAATATTCCGATGCCGCCGATGAAAGGAAAATCGAGATTTTTATCGAGAAATGGAATCGCATAGCGGCTATCACAAAAGAAATTTTGCTTGACCGCTATTATAAAGTTTGTAGTCGTAAATTATCTGATTTTCCTATCAATACAAAGCATAATTTGTGGCTGAGAGAATTTGACGATTGTGCCGAAGTATTCAAAAACGGAACGCTTTCAATCGGCTTTATAGGCTTATCGGAGGCAATAGAAGTTTTGACGGGGAAAAGGTTTTATACTGATAAACGCGCTTACAAAACGGCGATTTCGTTCGTAAAACATATGCGAGAATATTGCGACAAATTGCGCGACGAATATAATCTTAATTTCTCGCTTCTTGCAACCAGCGGCGAACTGATTTCGGGGCGATTTATCGATTACGATAAAAAACTGTTTGTCGATAAGCGCGGTATTTTTGAAAAAGGGTTTTATACAAACTCTTTTCATGTCAACGTGGACAGCGACTTGATTGCTTTTGATAAAATTCAAACGGAAGGTCCTTTTCACGAAATATGCAACGGCGGTTGTATAACATACGTCGAATTGAAAGAGGCACCTATCGGTAACGACGAAGGACTTCGTGAATACGTTGAATGCGCGATAAAAAGCGGTGTGCATTATCTCGGTTTTAACTTTCCGAAAGACGTTTGCGATAATTGCGGAGCAAGCGGCGTTTTCGATACTTGTCCCGTATGCGGAGGCAAAAATATTACGAGAATACGCAGAGTGAGCGGTTACCTTGAAATACTCGACGGATTCACCAAGGGAAAGAAAAACGAAGTAAAAACAAGAAAGGAGAACTAAAATTGCAACATATAGCGATTGAAGGAATGGACGGCGTAGGAAAAACTACTGCATCGAAATTATTGGCAAAAAGGCTTGGATATAAATTTATCGATAAAAACTTGCGCGAATTATTCGACGACAAAGGCTCTTACGATAATTATATTCGCATAAGAGATAAGGTAAACGCAAGTCCCGACAGATTGTTTACAGCTTGGTTTTATGCGCTCGGAAACATTTACTTGCATACCGCTCACGAGAAGGAAAATATCGTAACGGATAGATATTTTTTGTCTAATTATGCTTGGAGCGGGACGGAAAACAACGACGAAGTGTATGATTTGCTTGTTAAAAAACTCGGATTTCCTGATTTAACGGTTATTCTTTATGCCGACGAACACGCGATTTTAAGTCGGTTACGCCACCGCGACGAACTCGATAGCGATATAAAAAAGGTAACTCTCGCAAAAGAAAAATACGAAAAGATGATTTACTTTTGCGAGAAGTATAAGATGCCGTATATGGTAATCGATACGAGCAACCTTTCTCCCGAAGAAGTCGTGGAAGTTATTATGAAAAGAATCGAAGGCAGAGAATGATAAGTAAAGATATGAAATATACCGCTCTGTATTGGGCTTTAAGATTCGTTGAAAACCAACTCGACGTACACGAAAAATCGTATAACGGTTATAAAGTTACGATTTACGCGGAAAAACATTACGTCGATTTCGGCGAAAAAATCAAAAACGGACGTAGATTTGAGCTAAATAGCCACAAGTCTTTTGTCGTGCTTGAATGTGTAGACCGTTTACTGACGCAAGGTTATTTACCGGAACAGATAGCGATAGATGATTTTTTCGATATTTATTTGGAAACTAAAAGTGGGAATGTAGGAATCTATTGCGAGGCTTGGGACGATTATGGCGGCGGTATAGGTCAAGACTTTGCGGATTACGAAGTATTCTATACTTCTCGCCTTGTCAGCGGTTTGCTTGAATATAAGGGCGAATATTATTCCTACGGTTTTGAATTTCATTTTGGAGTCGGCTCGGATGAATACGCCGTAAATATTCCAACTTCTTCAGATTTTGAAATAAAAGGTAGTGAGTTGATTTTATATAAAGGAAAATCAAAAACGATAAAAGTACCGGAAGGTATCAAAAGCATCGGCGCAAGCGCATTCTGGAACAACGTATTCGTAGAAGATGTAATTTTGCCGGAATCGCTTGAAAGACTTGGCGGCGATTGCTTTTACTACTGCAAAAACTTAAAAAAAGTAAATATTCCGAAAAAAGTATGGATAATGGGCAACAATCCGTTTGCCGGATGTCCGAAACTTCAGATTACGAACGAAAGCCCAAATTTTATTCTTGAAAACGGCGTTTTATATGATAAAGACAAAACAAATCTGATACATTATTCGATATCCAATCCGCAAACTGAATTTATTGTCCCCGACGGAGTGATGTGTTTAGGCAAACACTGCTTTTATGCTTGCAATAATTTGCGAAAAATCGTTATTCCAGAGTCGGTAATAAGGTTTGAAAACAATCCGTTTTCAGGATGCGAGCATTTATCCTTAGAAAGTCATACGCCGCATTACGTAATCGAAAACGGCGTAATTTACAACAAATTTAAGACGACAATCGTCGGTTGCCTTAATGGGAGTCAAATCGACTGTCTGCGCATTCCCGAAACGGTTTCGCTTATAAGTCGAAATTCCTTCTGGAATTGTAAAGGCGTAAAGAAAATCGTTATTACGAAAAACGTTGACAGAATAGGCTATAACCCGTTTGCGGGATGCGAAAATTTAATAATCGAAAGCGAAAACGATAATTTCGTAGTAAAAAACGGAGTTGTGTACGATAAAACGCTAACGCATATATTATGTGCAACGGATAAAGCAATCGGTAAAGAATTTACTGTTCCGGACGGGATAACGCATATAAATCGCGGCGTTTTCAGCGGATGCAAATCTCTTGAAAATATTGACTTCAACGGCGTAACGTATATTGATAAGAGTTCATTTACAAACTGTGTCGGCCTTACGGATATTTATGTTCCCGACACTGTTACTTATATCGGAGAGTGGGCTTTTGCATACTGCGTAAATCTGAAAAAAGTAAGTGTAGGAAAAAACACGTTCGTGGACAAAAACGCGTTTAACGAATGTTCCGCCGTTATCGAAAGGAGAAACTGATGGAAAATTTGATTATTGAAAGCGATAATCTTATTGCGATGAGAAAACTGTTACCCGAATACGAAGGGAAAATCGACGTAATGCCGATAGATCCACCGTATAATACAAATATTTCTTACGTCGGGTATAAAGATTTTGACAGTCGCTGGAACGTGTTTATGCGTGAACGACTTGAAGTCGCATATAAACTTTTAAGCAACCGCGGCGTTATGTTTATCCATATCGACGAAAACGAATGCGTTGACTTATATCATATCTGCTTAGATATTTTCGGCTGCGAAAACGTAAGAATTTTGATATGGAAGAAAACCAACGATTATTTTGATAAAAATCGTATCGAAAAACCGCTTGAAAACGGAATTCGCCGCACGCACGAATTTGTTTTGCTGTGTGGTAAAAATCTGAAAGAAACGGTATTAAAGCCTATAATGCAACCAACGCTACAAAACGGCAAAGTGGTTGAACGGGAAAAGCCTCTTGAAACTGTGATTGATTTTCTCGGCACGACTTCTTCGGCAAAAGATGAAATAGCCGCTTTATTCGGAGACAGAACGGCATTTGCCACCCCTAAGCCGATGAAACTGATTAAAGAATTTGTAAGAGCGGCAAGCGAAAAAGATTCCATCGTTCTTGATTTCTTTGCCGGTAGCGGGACAACGGGACACGCCGTTATGGACTTAAACAAAGAAGACGGCGGGTCACGCAAATTTATTTTGATAACGAATAACGAAAACAATATTTGCCAAAATATCACTGTCCCACGAGTCCGAAAAGCGGCAGAACTTTTTGGCTATAAAGAAACTTTGAAATTTACGGCTTTTTGAAGTTGCAAGACAAATTCTGTCCTGTAAAAATGTTTGTGCTGTGGTGAAAATAAAGAATGTAAAAAACGACCGAAAATTTTTCGGTCGCCATTTTACGAACTCGCTGTTTACGCTGTTTGATTTAATATTCCTGAAATTCCCCAAGAGTATCTAACATTCAGCACTTTTTTCAAAAAAGGGGATTTGAACTGTCGACTTCGCCTTAATTTCCGTCTGACACCTACAATTTACCGTGTGGCGTGTTAGGAAGAGGAAATAATCCATCCGATGTATTTATGTATGAATCTAATTGGCGAAGATTATTTGAAATCTCTTCTTTGAAATCGCGAAGTGCGTGGTTTGAAAACGGAACGGAAAAAGCGAGAAAACAGAGAAATGAAAACTCAAAAAGGCTGATTCGGTCAAAAAAGAGCCAAAACGCTTGTTTTTGGCTCTTTTTGTATGTTTTTTGCCCATTTTTGAGGGTGATTTCAAGGTCAACAAGGGTTAGTTGACCATGTCTATTTCATTGCTGATTTTTGGCGTTTTTTTGAAAAATCAAGGTTTGAACTTACAACATACTGGTTTTAGCCATTTTTTAAAGGAGGTTTGCCCTACATTTTAGCACCAACCTAAAAATATTTTTTATAAGTTTTTTAGAAAAATAATTTTTAGCGTAACCGTTTGGTTGCGCTTATTTTACAAATAAAGGTGTCCGCTTTCTTGTATACCTTGTTCTTTACAAAAGTAGTCGGATATGGTATAATGTTATTGTAAAATGCGATAGGTATAGGTAAAAGCCGATGAAGCAAGAAAACGCGTATAAAATTAAACTCTTGAAGTTACTCGAAATCTTACGGCAGGACTCGGACGAGGATCATTAGCAAGGGAGTGTGCCGCATGAATTCGTTCGAAGGTTAGATTTAGATCTAATGTAACTCAAGTGTTTTGACGGGATTATCGCCTAACAGTTTTGCATTATGCTGTTTGTATATCTCGTATCAAGACAAGCACACGCCAGGGTTGCAAATTGGGTTTCCAAAACATGACATTTGAGTTAATCATTGAAGAAGGGAAGAAAGATTTTTTCAAAAATAAAAACTTGACAGTAAAATGAAGTCGGAATATGCTATAATATAAATGCAAAAGAGTGAAGCAGTTCAACCGAAAGGCTCCGAGGCTTATGAGTTCTCATAAGAATCGGAGCCTTTCGGTTTCAACCGAAAGGCTCCGAGGAGGGGGATATGAGAAAATCTGAGTTAAAAAATTTCGTGCAAATATATGCTGAAATCAAAAACGCTTTGATTAAAAGGAGCGATGTCGTAGAAATAATAAAACGAAATCGTAAGGTAAGGGTAAAAATTAAGCCATGGATGTATAAGTTTCCGGAATTCCTAAATTTAGTGGGAAAATCGGAAAATCATACGGTAAGAGAAATTATACGACGCAACATTGAAAACGGTGCAAAAGATTTAACGGTATGGCAGTCTGTCGCATTATCGGAGAGTACATATTATCGTTGGAAGAAGCAGATTGTCGATAAGATATATAATTTATATGTGTTGGCAGGAGATGTGAGGCTGGAAGAGATTCTTGAGGAAAGAATCGAATAGTAATAGAGACTATAAAAAAAAGAGATATAACTAAAATAAAGAGGTAAAGAAATGCAACAAGAATTAGAACAAAGAATAAACGATATTAAAAGCGGAAACGAAATTAAACTAACCGGGAAAATAAAATTTAATATAAATCGAAGCGGAAGTTTCACTGTGGGGCGCTTATGTGTAAAGGGTATTATTCAAATTATGCGATCGGATATTACAATCAACGGAGAAGATGCGGAAATTGAGGTTGATGTCGATGATTGCACAACAAGCGATTGGAGTTTGTTTTTCGTGCATCCTATGGCTCGAAATGTACAGTTTAATAATTTACGTATTAAAGTGCGTATTCAAAATCCGGAAAACACCACAAGAACGTTTTCGCTAATATACAATACGGCATACGGTTTGAAACTACATAATTGTCAAGTCGAAATGTATTCGGACAAGCAGATCAATCTTGTAGGCATTTACAATAACGGAAATTTGGACACTCACATGGAAACAAGAGCGGATAATTTAGTTATAGATAATTGCTTATTGAAAGTTGAATGCAGAGCAAATGAGTTTACCAAAGAATGTGCCGTATATGGTGTGTATAACTATCTTGCAAATAGTATTTCGATGCAAAATACGTTTATTTACGCGACTAACAAAGGAAACGGAGAAAGACAAAAAGCTATCGGAGTCTATACGAACGGTCGTTTTGGGCGTTTTGCGGGTAATAATATCAAAGCAAACGCCTCACATAATGTCGGTCGCGAAAAAGAGCAGGCATATGCATTCGGCTTTATAAACGAAGGGCTATATTCTATTATTTCAGCTAACAACATTGTAGGCGAATGGGCGGGAATGAGTGTAGGATTGGAAAATTGCGGTGAATACGCGATTGTAGCAGGAAACAAAATCCTTGCCACTCATACGATTTGCGGAAGAACTATCCGAAACTATGGAAGTAACACAAGTATCGAAGATAATGTTTTGACGTCTACGAGTCGAAACGCGAGGATTATAGAACAAAATTCGCACAACTGTATAATCGGTCGAAATATAATGGAAGTTTTAATGGTGCAGTCCGAATGCAGAAGCGGTTGCGGTATTTATGCAATCGGTGAAAATTGTACCGAAAATTTAATTTGTGAAAACATTATTCGAAATGTTGCGGATTGCGCAATATTTGCCGACGGTAATGTCGGCACTGTATCGAACAATATCGTGACATCGTTCAAGGAAACCGTAAAGCGTGCGGGAACGGAAAATCAATATCTTGTTAATAAATTGGACGAAAGAAACATTCGGTCCATATATGAAATTTAAGGAAAGAAGTATGGAACAGATTTTAGAAATGATAAGAACTTACGGTTTAGAGACGGTCGTAATAGCGTTATTGGTAAACATTTTTACCGGCATTGCAAAGATGCCGATCAAGTCGTTGGCAAGTAAACTGAAGGATTATACGAAAGTAACGAGATTTATTGTGTTTTTACCTGTTTTATTCGGTTTTTTATTTTCGTTTTTATATGTGAGATTGATAGTCGGCGAATTTAATTTTGACCGCGAGTTTGTAACAATGTGGCTTACGTCAAGCAGTCTCAGTCTTACTTTTTATGCAATATTTGAGAAATTGTTTCCGTCGAAGAAAAAAGTATTGAGTGAATGCGAGATAAAAACAAGCGAGGCAATTTTAGAGAGTATAAAGCGACTGATAGAGGATACTTTGCAAAATGACGCTGAAAATCATAATTTAGAACAATCTGCCGAGATTAGTAAAAGTGTGGCAGAGGAAGAAGTAAAAGAAAACAAGATAATTCTGAGAGGAAGGGGAAATGCGGAAGTTGACGTTAAAAAGTAATACATATTCGGGGAAATTGATTGTTTTTGAAGGAACGGACGGTGCAGGGAAAACAACAATGATTGGATTGACGCGACAATTATTGGAAGAAAAATACGGAGAAGAGCAAGTTATTTCGGTAAAGCAACCAACAGACATGTCACGAAAAACGAAGTTGTTTCAAAAAATGATGTATTCAAGAAATCATGAAGAAATAGATTATCGCGCTGTTCAATTACTCACGATGTCGGATAGAGTGCAACATTGTTTTGAAACGGTAGTGCCGGCATTAAAGGAAGGGAAAACGATGATATGCGATCGCTATATTTTTACTTCGCTTGCAAATATGCTCGCCAGAGGATATAGGGAGGAGAATTGGTTTTTTGATGTCGCGAAGCATTTAATACAACCGAATATAACGTTTTTGGCATATGTGGAGCCCGAATTGGCAATCAGGAGAATAAAAGAAAGGCCGAGTGAAAGCGATAGATATTTGGACGAAAATTTGTTGAGGAATGTCGCCAAAGAATTTAAGGGTATGGCAATCGAACAGAAGTTTGAAATTATCGATACAAGCCAAGACTCGCAATCGGCATTTGCGGTTGTAAAAAAACGATTGGAAAAGGAAGGATTGATTTGATGACTGGACAAGACTTAAAGTACGTGGTGTCGGTACTTAAAGACGAAAAGACAAACGGTGCGCCGGATTGGTATGCCGTGTTAGGCTTTTTGTCTTGTCATAGAATAGCGGGGTTATTTTATAAACACGCTAAAAAATGCGGACTAGAGTTATCTAAAAAGGCAGAAAAAATTCTGAAAGAAACGTATGAAAGACAAAGACGAAAAGTTGTTTTTATGCGCAAAGAACTGGCTGCTATTACCATGAAATTGTCCGAAATGAAAGTTCCGTATATGCTGTTAAAAGGTAGTGTTCTGACTAATCTTGGTGAAGACGATATTGTAATATATGCAGACGGTGAAAGGTCTTCCAACGATATAGATTTGTTAAGTTTGCCTGAAGGTATTACGCCAATAAGTAAGACTTTGCGGGAGTTGGGCTTTATTCAAGGGGTATATGATCGGAATTCGGATGCAATAAAAGAGTTTTCGCGGACGGAAATAGTAAAACGACGTATGAATCGAGGCGAAGTTGCGCCGTTTGTAAAAAAGACGGGGAATACAGAATTCCCGTTTATAGAAGTCGACATTAACTTTTCGTTAGGAAACACTCCGTCTGAAGGTTCTGCATTGCTACGAGAAATGATTGAAAATTCCGTTGAGTATAACGGAAAAGTGCCGATGAAAGTTCCGGACGGAGCGTTGTTCTTCTTACATTTGATTATGCATCAATACAAAGAAAGTTGTTTGATGTTTATGGTTGAACGCAATAAGGATTTGGATTTGTATAAATTGGCAGATATTTTTTACTTGCTCAAAGCGGATGTCTTAGATTATGAACGATTGGAAATGTTGGTAAAAAGGCATTCTCTAAATCAAGAAGTCGGCACGGTATTAAAGCAAGTAGGCGAGATTTTCGCAGATTATGAAATTACGGATTATGCAAAGAAATTCGAGAGCATTGAACCTATTGTTATAGATTACGAAAATAAGAAAGGATATAAACGGAGAGGCACTATTATTCAACGGTTGTGTTCGCTGGATTCGGAGAAGTATTTGATTGAGGTTGGTAAAGATGATCACTAAAAAGGAAATATCCGAAACATTGTCGCTTTCTTGCGTGGAAAATTATTTTCTCGCATGGTTAAACCGTTACTATGATGTTACCAAGTTGTACGGGAATTCGTTTATTAGCTTAAAACAAGCGTTCGACGATTTTGCAAACGGTGCTATGTATCAGAATTATTGTTATTTGCCGAGATTGCAGGATATTGCGGAGGAACACGGAGTGGTGGAACATTTGTATTTGCCATGCTCGGCAAAAGAGGCATTAAAGATACTTGGAAATCAGAATGAAGACGATTTGTTCCTTATTCGTGTAAATACGGCTTTCTTTATAGGTTATAAACGCTCATCTTGGCGCGAAGATCATTATATTTGCGTAAATAACAAGTTGGAATGGATTAACGAATATCCGCTTTCGGAAGGTAAATTTACCGAAGAGCGATTTACGGAAGTGTATGACGGAGCCGTGTGTATTTACAAGGTAAAAGATACAAAAACGGATTTGCCGGATTACGCAAGTATGCAATTCAAAATGCAGGATTTTGACTTGAAAGAATTGCCGAACAATTTAAGTGCATTGGAGTCTGCTATAGGCGTTTTGCGCGTGTCCAGAAAAAGACTTGCTCGGTATTACTTTAAAAATGAAAACGTAAACAGTCTTCTAAACGAAGAAATCGGTTGTATGGATAAGATTTATTTTGACGTGCATCTTCGCAGATTGAAAGAATTTAAAAAGGAAGAAGTCAATAAAATTAAGGCGTATAGCGAACTTTACCAAAAAATAGTTTATATTCTTGAAATAGAAAAGAAAGTTGCGGAGGTGTTAAATGATGGACAGAGAAGATATTAAGGCAAAGATTATAAAAGCGGCAAAAGAAACTATAGGGGCGGATTTGGATGAAAATGAGTCGTTGATTGAAAGCGGCGTAGACAGTCTGGCCCTTGTTTCGCTTATCGTATCGATCGAATATGCGTTTGATGTGGAGTTCTCGGATGACGATTTGCAACCGGAAAATCTGCAAACCTTGTCAAGTCTTATAGAGTTGACGGAGAAGTACATATGACTTTGTGGGAATACTTAAAAACCAAAATGGAGCGTTACGGTGAAAGAATAGCTTTTGCTAACAGTGGGTTAACATACAAAGAACTGGTCAGTTTTCCGAATCGGGCGCATAACGAAAGTCGATTGTTAATATGTGAAGGAAAAAGTCGTGAAGAACAGGCAATTTCGATATTGCGATGTATTGCGGAAGGAAACGTAGCGGTCCCTATAACAAAAGAATATGGGATAAAAAATTACGAGTACATTCATCGTGTCGTGAAAACCGATATTGCATACGAAACAATAAAAGATCTGGCGTTTTTGATGTTTACGAGCGGAACGACCGGAGTTCCTAAAGGGGTTATGTTGACGCATGAGAACATAATTTCGAATTTGCAATACATAGAAACTTATTTTGATTTAAGTAGCGTAAAAAGTATTTGTGTCGCTCGCCCGCTTGTGCATATAGCGGTGCTAACCGGTGAAATTTTATATGCGTTGTGTTGCGGCCTGACTATTTATTTTTACGAAGAATCATTTATGCCGCAACGGTTGTTGTCGTATTTCGTAAAAAACGAAATAGATGTTTTTTGCGCTACTCCTACGTTGTATCAGACACTGTGTCTTGTAGCAAAAAATAAATTGTTTCCTATTAAAATTGGTGTGTTAAGCGGAGAAGTCCTGACCGTTAGTACAGGCAAAACATTGGTTGATAATTTCCCCGATACGAAGTTTTACAACGTTTACGGATTAACCGAACACAGCCCACGCGTCAGTGCGTTGTTGCCGAAAGATTTTGTAAAAAAACCTAATAGCGTAGGTAAAGCCATCGGAGAAGTTCAGTTGAAGATGGTTGACGGAGAATTATTGGTAAAATCCGCAAGCGTGATGAAAGGTTACTATCTGGATACGAGAAAAACACAGGAAAAAATTAAAAACGGTTGGTTGCTAACAGGGGATCGTGCGCATTTTGACAATGACGGGTATTTGTATATAGACGGCAGAAAAGACGGAATGCTTATAAAAGCAGGAATTAACGTTTATCCGGAAGAAATTGAAAGTACCGTAAAAGAATTATCCGGAGTGACAGACTGTCTGGTTTATGGTGAAAAATCCGAGAACGGTACGATTATTTGCATGGACTATATAGGCATGTTGGATATTCAGGCGTTACGAAAACAACTTGTCGGAATAATGAACCCCAACATAGTCCCTAATAAAATAAGACAGGTTGATGCGCTGGCTCGAACGGCGAGCGGGAAAAAATTACGAAAATGAAAGATAAAGTGATTGAAATTATAAAAAACGCTTGCGCGATAGACGAGGAAGTTACTCCGGAAAGCGAATTAAAACTTTTAAGTTTAGATAGTTTGTCGTTTGTCGGGGCAATAGTCGAGATAGAAAGTTATTTCGGTATCGAATGCGATGACGGACTCATAATGAACGAATATTTGACCGTGAACGATTTAATAAATTATGTCGGGAGAAAAATCGATGAAAAACAAGAGATTTAAGTTGGGTGAAGTAAAAACCTTTAATAAATTTTGGTTCGGAAGTTGTTATTATCATCAACTGTATTCCGCCGTATCGTGTATCGGGGGAAACGTCGATGAAGTGTTGTTGTTAAATTTATCTGTGCCGCAGGGCAATTTTGATTCAAAAAAAGTCGTTTCCGAAATAAACGCTACGGCATTTGTCGATTATCGCACAAAGCATTGCAATATTACGGAAAGGAAATTGTTAAAACTGATTGCGAAGGGAATTCCCGTTATTGTCGGAGTGGATTGTTATGAGATGAAGGAAAGAACGGATTATTATCATAAAACTCATTGTCGGCATTTTGTTATGGTTTACGGATTCGATTTCGAAAAGAAGATTTTTAATATTGTCGATCATAATTATCTTAATGATTATATGTTCAGAGAGAAAGAAATGCCTTTTGACGAATTAATTTTGGCGAATCGGTCGTACAGAGAGTGTCTTTGCGTTGGGTATATGACGTCGTGTATGCGCGTCATAAAAAATAAACGCGCGAGCGAAGAAGAATTTTATAAATTTATTTTAAACAAAGATACCTTGCTACGTGGTTTTAAGTTTCTGTTTGAAGATTTGGAGCGGTTAAAAACTTGCTTGGTAAATAACGATTTTAATTTTCTTTTGACAAATGCCGACAGGCTTATAAGTTTTTTTACCGCAATGAAGGAATCTGCGGACATATTACATTGTTTGAATAAATCATCGGACCTTATATATTGTCTTGAAGAGATCGAAACGTGT
>ULTU01085366.1_pt1 | contig 14787 bp, 11 predicted proteins | sample 1957861 | NCBI WGS metagenome assembly ULTU01 (sample SAMEA4835742, study PRJEB28245) | human gut metagenome | biome: gut microbiome; material: fecal sample | place: Denmark | collected 2008
TATTTTGTTATTTCCAAAACTTCGTTATAGAACATATCCCTATATGTTTGTTCATTAAGTTTGTCAAGAGAAACTTTTTTTGGCGCCCTTTCAAGAATTACTTTTTCTCTTGCAATATCATTATTACCCTTGTACCAATGAGAAAATAAATATGCGGTACTTACAACATCCAAAGTTTTTGTTATTATTTCTGTTAATTTTTGACTCTCGGCTGTTTCGAGCATTTCGTCAACAACAACTTTTTTTGTTACAACCGAGCCACAGTCACAAAAATTACCGCACTGAAATAATCTCAAATCTCGTCTAATATTACGTAAATTAGGATTATTGTATTCATAAAAATTAGTAAAGCCAGCTTTTTGAAAAATACCAATTATTTTCATAAGTTTTTCGCCGTCTAATTCATCTTCTTTAAACATAAAAGTATTAACTTGACACATACATTTTACTTCCTTTTGTTCAATACATATTTTAGTACCAAAACAAATACCTGTCAATTAATTGTGCTGGTACTTTTGATTTTTTAGAATTAATTCAATTTAAAACTAATACTAATTATTAAGTTTTTCAATAATAATATTTGCACACTTAATACCTTCAACAGCACTCGACATTATGCCTCCTGCAAAACCCGCGCCCTCGCCTATCATATAAATATTATTTAAACTTGACATCATGTTCTGATTTCTCACAACTTGATATGGTGCACTACTTCTAGTCTCGACACCCGTAAGAATACTGTCAGAATCGGCAAAGCCGTGTAACTTTTTGTCTAAATTAACAATGCCTTGTTTAATCGAATCCACCAAAACTTTTGGTAGCATGTCTTCAACAGTTCCAAGAACGTACCCCGGTCTGTACGAAGGAATAACTTTTCCTAGTTTTTTACTAGGAACACCATGTAGAAAATCTCCAACCAACTGAACTGTTGTGTTATATGAATTATTTTTTGCAAAAGCATACTTTTCGTATTCTTCTTGAAGTTCAATTCCTGCAAGTGGTGAGTCGCTTGGAAAATCACTTGTCTCAACCGTACAAAGAATAGCCGAATTTGCATTTTCTCCGTCTCTTAGCGAATAACTCATTCCGTTTGTTACAATTGTATTTTTTTCACTCATTGCAGGAACAACAACACCACCTGGACACATACAGAATGTATAAACACTTCTTCCGTTATCCAAATGAGTCACCAAATGATAGTCGGCAGGTGGCAAGATATTTTGATTTGCAAACTTGCCATATTGTGCAAAGTTGATATCGCTTTGTTTATGTTCAATTCTATATCCCATTGAAAATGGCTTTTGTTTTAATACCATGTTTTTGTCAAAAAGCATATGTATAGTGTCACGACTGCTATGCCCTATGGCAAATATTAGAATATCACAAACAGTCGACACATATCCATCTGGAGTTTGAATATCAAGTGCAATTTTGTCATTTTGATATTTTAAATCAACCAACTTATGTTCAAACAAAACACTTGAGCCCAAATTTAATATTTCATTTCTAAGATTAACCACAACATGTTCCAACACATCTGTTCCAATATGTGGTCTAAAGTCGTACGCAATATTTTCGTTTGCACCAAACAAAACAAAGTCATCAAGTACTGACTGAATATACTCACTCTTAATGCCCGTATTGAGTTTTCCATCAGAGAAAGTTCCAGCACCACCTTCGCCAAATTGAATGTTTGACGCCTCACACATTGTCCCGTTTTTCATAAGTTCGGTTACAACGCTTTTTCGCTTGGTCATCTCGTATCCGCGTTCCAAAATTGTAACCTTTGCACCCGCTCTAGCAAGAGTCAATCCCGCAAACATTCCACTCGGGCCAAAGCCAACTATTACAATTTTTTTGTCGCATATCTTGTCTAATTTTGGAAAATGAATTTCTTTTTTCTCAAATTTGCTTACTCCTTTAAACTTCTTCAAATTTAAGTTTTTAAACGTTTCAAAACAAATTGATGCCAAATAAAAAATTTTGTTCTTGTCTCGGGCATCTAACGAGAGTTTCAAAAGTTTACATTTAGATATGTCCGACACTCTTAGTCCAACTTCTTTTGCAACATGAATTTTTAAATTGTCTTTGTTAAAATCAATAGGAAGTTTAATAGTAATTTTATACATTTATCTCAAATCCTTTATCCCAAATTCATTAGCATTATTATCGAATAATTCAAAATAGCAGTCATTAATTTTGTATCTGCGAACACCAAACTTTCCAAGATTGTTTTCATAAGTCAAATCACTTGAATATTTGCATTTACTGCAAGTGTTTCCATACAGAAGTTTAACCGGACAACTGGTTAATGTCATATATGCGGGAACTTTTGATAACTTGTAAGTTGCGGGAAGTCTACTTGTCCACTTTTCTATGCTTGAAATAATTTCTGTCACTCCGAAATCAAGAAGACTCAGTCTTGCAAAGTTATTTGTAATATTTAATTCATGTCCCGCCCAAACTCTAAATTTTTTTGCGTATTTGAGAGCATATATATTGTTTGCAACAAGTATTATGTTATTGCCATCGCAATACTCAATAATTTCATCAATAATTTTTAAATCTTCCGTCCTAGCAATATTCGGCAAATTTAAAATAAGCGGGGTCGAAAAATATTTTTTGTAAGTCTCCAAAAATTTTGACACTGTCAAAACCGAATAAACAGTCGGCGACAAAATAAGTGCATCATACAAATTTACAAGACCACCAACATGTGTAAACTCATTAACAATAGCAAGTCTATCACTATCAAACGAAAGGCTATCTGGGTTGAAACTATTTGCACGTTTAAAAATTTCATTCTGCTTTGAAATATCCAAATTAGTGGCAGAGTTTATACTATTAGTCAAATTATTTTCCAAATTATAATTTGAAATAATTTGTCCTATTAACTTTTCTATTCCGTTTCTTCTAATCTCATTAAGTGTTGATTTTGATACAAAAGCGTTATTTGTTACAATTTCAAATTGCGGAGTCTTGAATATGGAATTGTCAACTTTGCTAAGTTGTGTGGATATATCAACCTGAGTCAACACCTTGGTTTTTGCTCTCTCAACAGTACCGCCGACAATTCTTACTTTGGAACTATCCGACTCAAAATCCACAATCAGTTTTTCGTCCGCAACAACATTGGCTTTAATTTTTAAATCTCTATATCTTGACATATCCAAAATGGAATTTTCAAATTCACTATCCAAAGTTAAGTATACTTTACTGTCAATATCTACCTTGTTTTTGACAAATATTTCTTGTATGTCGTCAATTACATTGATATTCCCAACACCACAAGAACTCATGGTGTCACCATTTGAAAACTTTAAGCCGTCGCCGACATGCAGTTGTTTTTTGGATTTTATTTCAACCGAAAACATATCTTTGAATTTTTTGCATGCGACAACTTTGCCAATAAGTTCGCCCATATGATTGTTATTTTGAATGTCGATTATATTATTTGAATCAAAATATCCATTTGTGTATTCACCACGTGAAAACACTTTTTTTAGGTCATGAGTCCACTTTGAAACTTGCTCACAACTTAAATCACTTAGATTACTTTGATTAAAATCATCGGCGGTATTTGTGTTTAATCTTGCACACGATTTGGACTCACTTATCTTAAGTTTTGAGTTGTCACTTTCCCAAATCTCACTCACATTTTGAAACCTATTTGAGTTATGCGAATTTATTAATTTGTCAACCGCCCGTCTATAGACATTTGTAGCAACTCCTACATATCCCGAATGTCTAAGCCTTCCTTCAATCTTAAACGATTTAACACCCGATTCAATTAGACTTTTTAGATTCCCAAGCATGCAATTATCTCTAGGCGACAAAGTAAATCCCGTCACCGATTTTTCCTTGCTACCAAGTTTAAATGGAAGTCTGCAAAGCTGTTTGCATTCTCCACGATTACCACTTGCACCACACTTTAGACTACTCAAATAACAGTTGCCCGAAAAGCAAATACAATTTGCACCTTGAACAAAAACTTCTAGTTCGATATCTACGTTTTTAGAAATTTCTTGAATATCATTGAGAGTTACTTCACGAGACAAAACAACACGAGATAGTCCCAATTCCTTGGCAATAACTGCGCCATTGACATTGTGAACACCAAGTTGAGTGCTTCCATGCAAGATAATTTCGGGATAGACTTTTTTGAGTACATAAATAAGTCCTAAATCTTGAACAATAAAGGCATCAACGCCAGCCTTCATACACTCTCCAGCAACACTCACTGCCTGTCCAACTTCGGACGTGCTAAGCAAGGTGTTAAGTACAATATACACCTTAACACCTTTTAGATGTGCAAATTTAACAAGTTCCGCTATATTTTCAAGCGAAATATTTTCTGCACGCATTCTTGCATTAAACTTTGGCACTCCCATATAGACTGCATCAGCACCCGCTTTGATTGCAGTATAAAAACTATTTATATCGCCAACTGGCGACAATACTTCCAAACTTTTCATGCTATTATTTTAGCAAATTTTTTGGAATTTTTCAATAAGTTAGTATATGTTTTCAAAAACTATTCGACAGTAACAGATTTTGCAAGATTTCGTGGTTTGTCTGGATTTAGACCTAACCTGGTTGTGATTTTGTATGAAAGCAAATGAAATGGAATTATTGACACAATCGGCATAAATAATTGATGCAATTTTGGAAGCCTAATTACATAATAACAATCGGACAAATCCAAATCGTCAAATTGTGTAAGCACAATTACTTTGCCACCACGTGAAGTTACTTCGTGTATAGCATTGACCGTCTTTGAAACTAGTTCTCTCTCAGTCATTATTACAAAAACAATACTACTCTCATCAATCAGAGACAACGTTCCATGCTTTAGTTCGCCACATGGATAGGCATCAGTAAAGATATAACTAATTTCCTTGATTTTGAGACTTCCTTCCATTGCGGTCACATAGTCATAGTCCTTGCCAATCAAATGGAAAGTCTTGTGAGTATAGATTTTTGCCGCTAGAGACTCTAGCGCCCCATCAATCTTGGATATGTCTAAATTTTTTAGGAAAGCCAAATCTTTGCTAGTATAGTCCAAGTACTTTTTGGTGTCGGAGAACGTTACTCTAATCGTCTCGGCATTACCAAAATCAACTTTGTTAGACTTGTAGTTTCCCTTGCTAACATTAATTAGATAGTTAGCAAGTTCAATTAGCACAAAGAGTTGAGTTGTATAAGCCTTGGTGCTGGCAACACATATTTCAGCACCAGCACTCATAAGAATCGTGCTGTCCGCCATATGTGTTATGTGTGAATTTTCCACATTTGTTATAGCCAAAGTATACACACCTTGCGATTTTGCTTTTTCCAAAGATTTGAGTGTGTCGGCTGTCTCTCCACTCTGAGATATAAACACACCCAAGGTATTAGGCGAAACCAAATTTTTGTTTGACAAGTATTCACTCGCTATCTCACATTCACATGGAATCTTGGCATGAGTCTCAATATATTTTTTTGCCATAAGCGAACTATGGTAACTCGTGCCACACGATACAAAAAGAATTTTGGAAATGTTCTTGGGCAAATTAAATTTAGACACTCTTAGGTGTTTGTAAGTCTCGCTAATGGCACTGGGAATTTCATAAATCTCTTTGAGCATATAGTGTGGGAAATTTCCAAGCGAAGAATCCATATTGCTTGTGTAATTATTGTATTTAATGTCAATAACTGTACCATTTTTGTCAAATACATGAAAAGTATTGTCTAAATACCCATACGTGTCATCAGGCAAATAAAAGACTTTTGATTTGTCCATAAGCCCATTAATGTCACTACAAATAATGTTGTCTTCACCACTGGACAAAACAAGTGGACTGGAGTGTCTAGCAAAATAAATATTATCATCATACTCATTTATAATTGCAATTGCAAAACTTCCTTTGAGAAGTTTAATGGTTTTTTCAAAAGCAATTTTTATGTAATCAAGTTTGTTTTGACCCGTAAGTTTAACTTCTAAATTATAAAAGTATTCAACCAAGTTTGGAATAACTTCGGTGTCCGTATCACTTAAGAATTTAACATCTTTTAGATAACTTTTTTTGAGTTCTTTGTAGTTTTCAATTATGCCATTATGAACACATGCAAACTTCCCGTCCGCACTCAGATGCGGATGAGAGTTAATCTCGTTAGGCTTTCCGTGAGTAGCCCAACGTGTATGACCAATAGCAATTTTGGAGCGATTACTAGGTAATTTTTCTTCCAAATTTGCGATATATCCCTTGGCCTTAAAACATTTAAGTCCACCGCTTTTGTATGCTATTCCACAACTATCATAACCACGATACTCAAGTTTTTTTAAAGATACAATAGTTTTGCTTGTTGCGTTTTTCCCTTTGACAGATACTATTCCACACATAAATTAATCCTTTACATAAAAAAAATTAGCAGATATTTCATCTACTAATTTATATTACACAAAGGGCAAATTTGTTACGCAAAGTTATTTGCGTTTTTGTTTTTCGAGTGCTTTGGCTTTTTTGATTTGTTCTTTCTTTTGTTCGGCAACACGTTTTAGTCCAAAGACTTCGCTAACAGGAAGACTAAAGCAAAACCCCCTGCCTTCTTCCATAAGACTGGTTTTGTCGGATATTGCTTGCATAATTGTTCTTCGTTCATTGGACCTAACGAGAATTAGCACAAGTTCACGTTCGGGTTGTAAGGATATCCCAAAAACTTGTTTGTCGGCATCGGCTGTACCCCTGCCATAAACGATTGTCGCACCGGTTGCTCCTGCATCACGTGCCGCTGACACAACATAATCGCTAAATCCACGTCCAATTATAGCCACAATCATATCATATTCGCTTTTGTTTTTTGTACTATTTATTGTTTTTTCCATAACTAATTCACCGCCACTTTCAAAAATTCCAACATATTACTTGCCATACTCTGAACGTCCAAAATCATATTAAGACCATATTTGTCTTGCTCAATTCGAGTAATTTCGTTTATATCTTTCATAGTCTTTTCAAGTTTGTTTACTGGAACTAAACATGCAACAATATCCCTATCGCATAATCCAAAACCAAACATATCTGCTATATCACTCTCGGCAGTACCCTTGCCCATAAGCAAAATTCCACCATTTAAATGATGGTCATTTAGATACATCTCGATATTTTTTCCGTCGCCACGATCAACAAGACACAAAATCAGTTTGACTGGCATGGGCATCTTTTTTGGTTTATTATCTTTCATTTTTGTTTCCTCCACTATTCAAAATCAATAATAGTAATATCGGATTTTTTGGCTTTTCTGCTAGACTTTTTGGATTTGCCTACAAAACACTGATACCTAATACCCATAATTTGAATTACAATTGTTGGAAGAATCGCCACTATTGCTATTGAGCCAAAGCCGTATAGCATTGGGTCGACTCCAAGTCTACTACATACCCCGACAACAAAAGGCAAAACGAACGAAGCGGTTAGCGAGCCCGCAGCAACACCACCACTGTCAAAGGCAATTCCTTCGAATAAGTCTGGTGTAAATATAGACAAGACCACCATTATAAGAACTAGCGGTGTTACTATGTACATAAAGTCTATGTCAAACAATGCTCTAAATATAATTATTAGCATTGCAATTGCAACCCCGATTGACATGCCGATTAACATGGTTTTCTTGGAAATTACGCCTTCGGTTATGTCTTCGACTTGTTTGTTGAGTACATGCACAGCGGGTTCGGCAAATACTAAGCAGAAACCGACAACCAAAGCAATTGGAATAAGCAACCACTTGGTCGAAGGACTAGCAATCGCACGTCCCAAAACATCGGCAGTTGGCAAGTATCCCACACTTACTCCAGTTAGGAATATAACTAACCCAAGGTATGTGTATACAAGTCCTATAAATATACGAATTAACGACGTTTTTGGAAGTTTTAGAAATATATAATTATATATCAAAAAGAATACGAATACAGGAATAATTACAACAACAACCTCTCTTAGATACGACAAAACACCTTTGCCTATTGATTCACCTAGTTGAGATATGTTAGATACCATTTGAGCGGTTTCAGTTCCACTTGATGCATCGCCCTTGATAAAAAAACTAACAATTAATATTGCAATTACGGGACCAATTGAAGCAAGTGCGATAAGTCCAAATCCGTCATCTTGGTTTTGTTTTCCCGAACGCACTGCACATATGCCCAAGCCAAAAGCCATAATAAATGGCACGGATACTGCACCGGTCGTAACACCTATTGTATCAAATGCAAGTGGCAAAAAATTTACTGGAGCAAAAATACAAAGAATGAGTGCTAGCATATAACTTATCATAAGCATTGTGCGAATACTAAGTCTAAATAATGTTCTAATTGTTGACAAAATCAAAAATACTCCCGTTCCACAAGAAACAGTAATTAGTATTATCCACTTACTACTTATCCCCGGCACTTGTTCAGCCAAAACCATAAGGTCAGGCTCGGCTATAGTCACAATAAAACCGAGTATAAAACTAAGAACTATCATAAAAGTAAACTTTCTAGATTTGCTAAGGTGTGAACCCACATATCCACCCATTTTCATAGTCGACATGTCAACACCAATATTAAATAGCGCCATGCCAAATATCATAAAGATTGTAGCCAAAATTACACCCAAAAATGCCCATACATTAAATGGCAAAAAAATCAGATACAAAGCCATAATAATCACAAAAAATGGTACGACCGATATGGACGATTCTTTGATTTTTTCGTTTAGATTTTTTAGGTATACTTTCATGCTTTTAACCTTTCAAAAAACACATTCTTTACAACATAATTATATCATGACAAATTAATTTAACAAACAATTATTTGTTATAAATTTAACTTTTTGTTTACTCAAACTGATTACATAAAAAAATACCCATTGAATTAACAATGAGTATTTTAATTTTGAAACTAATATTATAGTCCAACGATTTCATTAACACCAACATTTTCTTGATAGTCAAATGCTTCGTTGTAGATTGGTATTGCATTTCTAATACTTAGCGCTTTGGCAGTACCAAGTAGTGGATTTGTGTAGTCCATCTTATCGATATTTGTACTATATGGGAAGAATGCTTGAATTGCTTGGAAACTGATTTGGAAAGTAATCTTAGCATTAGCAAATACGTTAGTCAATGCATCGGCAGGAAGTGCTGATGTACCATTAACGAATGGGAATGAATAAGATACTACTTTTGTTACGTCATTTTCTGCATTGTTTGTAGTAATTGCTTCTTTTGCAAGCAATGGATTGATTTCAAATAATTTTGCATCTAGTCTAGCATCATCGGTAGCTTTTAGTCCAGTGTCATCTGCTTTACCAGTATATCTTACAAATCCGGTAGTATCATTGGTTGGTTCATTTACATCCTTGTCATATTTTAAATATCCATCTGGATCGGCTGGATCGACTAGACCTGTTGGTTTTACAGAATCTTTTGTTGTAAATACTTTGTTAGAACCATTTTTAACACTAGCTGAATCACATGATACTAGATACCACCAACCACCAGTACTGGTTGAAATTTCACTTGTGTTTGTATCATTACCAATAGTTGGGTCAATATACAACCACGATGCTTGTGTTGATTCTTTTACTGCATCATGTTGTTCTTTAGTACCAGCATAAGTCATTTTACCATCAGCAACAGTCATACCAAATACTTTACCAGCGATAATAGCATCAGAAGAGTCATTAACTAATTGAACGAATGATTGGTTAAGTGAGTTTTCAAGAGCCTTGATACTATCACCAATTGTTCTTGTCTTAACATCACCATATTCAGTGATATATTCTTCAACATAACTATCAATATAAGAATTACATCTTTCTTTGTAGAAGGCATCAGATTCTGCTATAGCATTATTATTGTCAGTAGCTCCGGTCAATATCCAACAACCATAGTAACCTTGAGAGTTAGTAGATTTATCAGAGCCATCAAATGGTTTGCCCATTCTCATAAGTTTTGCACCACCTGTTATAGTACCTTCTGATGTAACACCTGCTAATGTAGTTTCAGCATAATAAACAGATCTTGAAACGAATTTCCATTTGTAAATTGATTTTAATTCACCAGTTTTGATTTTTGTCAAATCAGTTTCTACATCAATCTTGTCAGTGTATATTCTTGTTTCGACTCCTTCTCCAGCAGTCTTACCATTATTGTTATTTACTGCATCTCTACGAGAATTTTCTATATAAACTCCATTCTCAGCCTTTAATTTCTTCGCACCTAATGCTGAATTCCATGTCAAACCAGCTGCTGCTAAAGTTGGAACGATGGCATCTTTATCTGGACCGTCACCACCCTTCTTAGTTCCAACATGACCAGTATAATTTTTAGATTGTTGTGGATAATGTTTGCTATAACTTTCATCTGTAAAGTTATTAAAGCCCACACTTGGGTCAAAGTCAATACTAATACTAAATCTTGCACGAAGTACTGATGTAGTAGTAGATGTTATTCTACCCTTGTCAGTAATATGTGCTGTACCATCTTTTTCGGTATTTGTTACATTTGCACCACTAGAACCACTTGGAGTACTATTTGTTCCAACAGATGATGTATATGCTGTTGAGAACACTCTTGCTTGGCTATAAATTTCGAATTTTTGACCTGGAAGCAAGATATTGTCAGGAATACCAGTTACAGGTTGACCTTCTGCATCTTTGATGTCCTTAATATTTGTACCGGTTTTTCTTGATGTTGCTGCCTTGATATCTAGGTTACCAGCACCGCCTAACCATTTAGCTCCGTCTGCTATGCCATCAGCACCACCTGCAGAACCACGACCAGCCATTTCTACATAAACTGGACCACCCATGTATAATTGGTTACTAGACCATGTTGAGCCTGCGAACCATGCAAGGGTTGCTCCAACGGATAGACAAATTGTAAGTACTAAACTCAATCCACCAATAGCAATCAAACCAATACGTTTTTTAAGACCCTTTTTGGCCTTCTTCTTTTTGGTTATTTTTTCCATAAAACATTCTCCTTGAATTTTTACTTATACCCCATTATACATAATGTGTCAAAATTCTCCAAACGATTTTTGCAAGTTTTTAAAAAAATATTAATGTTTTTGTCTAAGAATATACGTAGTATATATGTCTTGTCGAAAACCACAAAATGTGGTGTGTCATAAATTTTGCCCGCACACAAAATATTTGAAAGCATGCAAATACTATTTCAAAAACAAATCAATTGCGAGTTTGCGGGGAAGACGCAGGGGAAAATTTGAGAACTCTGCGTTAGCACAGTGGGGCAAATTTTTCACGAGTACTCACACCGCAAACATATAAAACTTTGTTTTTGAACCCATATTTTAACAAAACTTGAGAGTGTTTGCATATATATTTTTCAAAGCAAAAGGCGGTGAAACAATGACTTTTGAAGAATTAAGTCTAACAATCACTAATTTATCCAAAAATCCAAACTTGGATTTTTTTGTGGTGGGACAATCGACCTTGGGGCAACCTATATACGGAGTTCATTTGGGGAGTTATGAAGGAAAGCAAATTTTGATTGAAGGCGGAATTCATGCCAGAGAATACCCCAGCACTCTAGTTGTGGTCAAAATGATTGAATACATGACAACACAAAATTTTGAAACTGGTGGTGTTTATGCCATTCCACTTAGCAATCCCGACGGTGCTAGAATTGTGCTAGACGGAATCGACTGGATTAAGTGCGAAAAACTAAGAAATTATATCTTAGATATAAATGACGGGTCTGATAACTTTGATATGTGGAAAGCCGATGCAATGGCGGTTGATTTAAATGTCAATTTTGACGCACTTTGGGGCAAAGGCTCTCAAAATGTTTTTTGTGTAGCGCCGGGGAATTTTGTTGGATATTATCCCGAAAGCGAAAGAGAAGTCAGAACTCTAATTGATTTTAGTTATCGTGTGCGACCCGACTTAACTCTAAGTTACCACACCAAAGGCGATGTTATATATTATGGTTTTGAGTTATTGTCCGAAAAAGAACAGGCTCGTGACAAACAAATTGCCGAATACATATCCACCATTAATGGCTATACACCCGTCAAAACTGTTGGAAGTGTCGGGGGATACAGTGACTGGGCGGGAGAATATCTCAAAGTTCCAGCATTCACAATTGAAATTGCACCAGCAAGTGTCCCAACTCCCGTTCCACCAGAATACGTCGAACCCGCTTTTGAAGCCAACAAAGATGTACCAAAAAGTCTAATTGAATATTTACAAAATATGTCTTAATTTAAGGGGAAACTATGAAATACGATGATTATGCTAGACTTAGCGACGAGAATTACAAAATTATGAAACAGAGTTATGAAAATGTCATAACTGAAGAAACTGCCGACCTGCAGGAAATTCTTGAAAAATTAATCAAACAAAGAAAAACTCTACACTCAAACAATTCCGACAACAAATACGACGAAATGCTTGAAAAGCTAGACAATAATATTGCCGACCTAAATTCGCTTATTAGCGGAAATTTATCCCAAGTAGCAAGCAAAAATTCCGCCTTTATTCCAAACTATTATGGTTTGCGTTCAAAAAAGTTGGATTTAAGCGACGGAGCAATTAGCCCTATTAGAAGTCACCAAGAAATGCTTTCACATGGAGACATCGTCCCTACTCAGCCAAGCACACCTAGTGACAACAACCAAAACGGAAACTCGGATAGCAATGTCCCACAAAACGGAACAACCACTCCAAATACTCCAAAGCGAAACTCTCCCATGCAAGGCAGTGCTTTATCTAATATTATTAAACAACTTAATGTAGGTGCAAACAGAATTTTGGGGTGTAATCGAAAACAAAGAACAATTAATTCTAATAATTTGGCATCTCAAAACACCCAAGTTTCAAGTCAAAACCACTACAACAAGACTACCCAAAATCCAAACAACTCACAATCTCAAATAAGACCCAGCAATCTAAGTGAAATGAATAATATTTTTATGCCATATCCTATGACACCACCCAAATATGATTATATGCACAGACCACCACATCACCCACGACCAAATATGTCCCATGGCTGTAAGCCACATGATATAATTTTAAGTGACCAATGCGACATTGTTAGAATGATATTGCTATACATGATGCTTAGACCAAATTGCAGATATATATCCAGACTTTGCAACGTAGCAAACGACCAGTTTGAAATATTACAATTGCTAATGTAGACAAAAAAACGACCATTTCTGGTCGTTTTTTACTTATTGTTTTTTAGATTTTCTTTGTTTAATTTACAAACAAAACCAACACATTATTTTTCCAAATCGTCCATATTTAGACTTTGTAATATTTTTTGTTGTTCATATTGATTTGCTTCGACCCTAACTTCATTGAAACTTAGGAAATCTCTATTTTCTTTGAGACCAAAACAATACTCCAAATACATATCTGACACTTCTTCGTTTGCCAAAATATTTAGATTTTTTAGATATTTTTTGGTGAGAATGTGTTGGGTCATTGCAAACACAACAGGTGCTGTGGTTGCACAAACTATGGCTGGTGCAAACGACAAATTGCAAAGCACAGTACTTGATGCAAAAGGCAATAGACTTTTGCACTCCTCGACAACATCTTTGAATTCTCTATTTGATTTGTAATTATCTCCAGCAAATCTTAGGTTTTTTGAAATTTCTTCCAAACTGTTTTTATTGACATTTACACCACAAACTTCGTTTAGATACGAAATTATATTCAAACATTCTGATGTGGCAAGCATATTCTTTTTTCTCATATCCGCTAGACTTCCCACATTACATTTCTATTTCATTAGAAAGTTCGTCTTGAGTATTGTAGACTTGATTTGCATATGTTTTTGCTTTTTCGGCTAGTTCATCAAGTTCCATCTTGTTGTCATAATCGTCAGTACTAAGGAAACTTAATTTATATCTTATAAACATCTTTCTTAGCAATTCGTTGGCAAGAGTGTTTATCTTTTTTGATTCTTTTCGTGCTTTGATATACTCATACAATCTAAAACCATAAGTTCCCGCACAAAAACCGATAAATGACCCTAAAATTCCATCTGGGTTTGATGCAAACACACCACCAGCCAAAGGCAAAACTTCACTCATTTGTCTGGATACTTGTTGATCTTCTGGGTAATTTAGATTCAATACCCTATAGTAATTATCGTTGATTTTTTCGTCCAAATTAAATTTGTCTCTAACTATATTCTTTTCAGACTCAAAACTACTATTTAAATCAAATTTTCCCATGCCACATTTTTCTATTAAATAGTTAATCATATCAAGACATTCACTTGTAGTATAATCTTGTCTAATTTCACCTACAACGGTATCCGCTATATTTTGTTTTTTCTTACTCATATTTATCCACCTTAAATATTTTTTTAACACATATATTTTACCACAAGCAAAAGACAAATTCAATACCCTATCCCAAAAAACTTTTGTGAAGTTATACACAAAAAAGACATCTCTAAGGAGATGCCTTTTATTAACTTCTAAATAGTGTTTTAATCAATTACCTATGTAGCCTATTCTCTCTTACTGCTATATAGGATTTTTCGTCGTTATTGTGAGTCCTTGTGAGTAAGAACTCTTTTTTTGTTAAAGATTTCTCTTTAAAAGGAGGTGATCCAGCCGCACCTTCCGATACGGCTACCTTGTTACGACTTAACCCCAGTCATTGGTTTTACCTTAGGCAGCTGCCTCCATTGCTGGTTAGCTCACCGACTTCGGGTACTCCCAACTCCCATGGCTTGACGGGCGGTGTGTACAAGACCCGGGAACGCATTCACCCC
>ULTU01040351.1_pt1 | contig 14774 bp, 12 predicted proteins | sample 1957861 | NCBI WGS metagenome assembly ULTU01 (sample SAMEA4835742, study PRJEB28245) | human gut metagenome | biome: gut microbiome; material: fecal sample | place: Denmark | collected 2008
ATATCCCCAGCTTTTCTTCGCTCAGGTTCTTGTTGCCAATCAACAGGGCTTCGGACTTCATCACAACTTCCACTTCCTTCAAGCGGTTGCTCACCAGCGTAGAGCCGGAACTTACAATGTCAAAAATGGCATCTGCCAAACCGATACCCGGAGCCACTTCCACCGACCCCGTAATAACATGTATCTCCGCATTCACACCGTTCTCTTTCAAGAAACCGGAAAGAATTCTTGGATAAGATGTCGCAATCTTCTTTCCGTGAAACCACTTCACTCCCGGATAATCGATATCCTTCGGCATGGCCAAAGACAAACGGCACTTGCTGAATCCCAAGCGCTTGATAATCTCCGCATCCTCCTTCTTCTCAACAAATTCATTCTCGCCCACAATGCCTATGTCAGCCACTCCAGTAGCCACGGACTGTGGAATATCATCATCCCTCAGGAACAACACCTCAAGAGGAAAGTTTGACGACTGTACCAGCAACGAACGTTTCATGGCACTCAACTTAATATCCGATTCTTCCAAAAATGACATCGTCTCGTCATAAAGACGACCTTTAGCTTGTACTGCAATTCTTAACATAAGGCTATTTACTATTTTATGATTTACTCTTTGAATGACAGAAAACAAAAACGAGACTTACCAATATATTCGGCAAGCCTCGTCATTTATGTCATTTATTGCACATATACACTCATACGCCCACCGAATTATTCGTCAGGATGATGATGGTGATGATATGCAACGATATTCTTCATGTTCTCTGTTTTTTGATGCGACAAAAGTAAACTAAATGTTTGAAACGTCAAAAGAATTATCACAAAAAGTTTGATTTCTCTTTCAAAATTATCCTATTCACCACTGATTATACAGATTAACGTGAATTCTAAGACTGAGAACTCACGTTAATTCATAAGCAGTTCGGGGTTTATTGTTTCTTTGCCACCGGGGAGGGCAGAGTTCCTCGGTGCCGAAGGGGGTGTTCCCCGGTGCCGACCCCCATGCTCCTCGGTGTCGAGCCCCTTGCTCCCCGGTGCCGGAGAAATACCCCGTTCAAAAGGTGTTTGGAATGGGGCCCTCAAATCAGCGGCAATATCTCCTCCGGCTCCACCTCGCAGCGATGGAAATGCATTTCCGCCTCCGCTTTCTCCTTTGGGAAGGTAAAATAGGTACATGTAGCCTCAGTGCAAAGTTCCCCCATACTATTATATAAACGCGCTTCTATGATGGCAATATTCCGTTTCTGTTCACGAAGCGAAGCCCGCAATACCACATGCGTATCATTGGTCGATATGGACTTGCGGAAACGGGTTTCCATTTTCGATGTCACCCCACCGGTCTGCAGTTTACGGAACACTACCCAGCCACATATTTCATCCAGCAACACCGACTGTATGCCTCCATGCAGCGTATTCAGCCATCCTTGATACTCCGGGCGCGGTTTCCAAATGCTCACCACTTCGTCACCGTCCTCGTAAAACTCCATTCTCACACCTGTTTCATTGTCGGGAGAGCAACCGAAACAGTTGTAGCCCTCCATATCTTTCCACGGATTGATAATCTTCTTCATTGTATATTATTTCGTATGATTCAGATTTATAAATTTGCTCTATAAATGTCCAATATTAATCATTCTAATTGAAAACTACAAATTATTGAGACCTATTTCAAGAAAAATCATCGGGATACTGTTCAAAAACCGGTTATTTTATTTAGCTTTGTATAAATGGAAGAAAACAATAAGATGCAAAGAGGAGCCTTTTTCTGTTTATGGATATTGTTTACATTCTCATTGTTTGCGCAAAACAATGAGAATGGTTCTACTACCGTATGCGACAGCACCATACATCATAAGAAAAGTTTTGGAAAAGCGTTGAAGGAATTCCTTAACTTCAGCAACTTCGACACGACCTATATAGGTCCCAACCGATACAATTACGCTCTGATGCTCGACCATTTCACCAATTACGAATACTACTCTGTGAGCAATGACGGCCAGCGGCTCCGCTTCTCGCCCAACCCGCACAACAAGATAGGCGTCTACTTCGGATGGCGTTGGATATTCTTGGGATGGGCTGTAGATGCAGACTGGCTCTATGGAAAGAAAAGCAAAAAAAAACGTGGCACAGAATTCGACCTCAGCCTTTACAGTTCCAAACTGGGGGTGGACATCCTCTACCGTAGCACCGGAAACGACTACAAGATACACAAGGTCTCAGGCTTTTCCGAAGAGATTCCTTCCAACTATTCCGAAAATTTCAATGGGTTGAAAGTAAAGATGAAGGGACTGAACTTGTATTACATCTTCAACAACCGGCGTTTTTCCTATCCGGCCGCCTTCAGCCAGTCCACCAACCAGCGCCGCAACGCAGGTTCTTTCATTGCCGGATTCTCCGTATCCACCCACAATCTGAACTTCGACTATGCCAAGCTGCCCGAAATCATTCAAGAGAACATGAATTCGGGAATGAAAGTGAAACACATCAAATACACGAACATCAGCCTCAACTTCGGCTATGCCTACAATTGGGTGTTTGCCCGCAATTGTCTCGCTTGTCTGTCGCTCAATCCGGCGGTCGCCTACAAGACATCGCGCATAGAAAAGACAGAAGAACGGGAAACGGATGACTGGTACAAAAACTTCAATATCGACTTTATCCTGCGTGCAGGCGTAGTATATAATAACAGTAAATACTTCGTTGGCACCTCATTCGTAGGGCGGACATACGATTACTACAAGAACAGTTTCTCCCTAAACAATGGGTTCGGCACACTTCAGGTATATGCCGGATTTAACTTCTATCTAAAAAAGGAACATCGGAAAAACAGAAAGTAGAAAGGTACCGCCTACAAGATAAGGATAAATTCTGTAACAATCCTGTAAGCGCCCTTCTTCTATTCAGAGCCACATCAGAAACGGATGTTTTTTCGGATAAAAATCTCCATCCCTGCCACTTCAGGACAACCGGCCCCGACTTCAGTCTCCTACTTCTTATAAGTTGCCAGTTTATTCCTATAATATATCTCCACATCCTTCCAATGATAGTAGGGAGCCAGCTCACTCTCCACCGGCAACTTCATCTCGTGTTCATTGAGCAGTACCTTTACCAGAATGTCATCGTTCCCTTTCTTGCGGAAAAAGACGAACTGGATATTGCTGGCCATCGGAAAAATCCGATAATTCCGCCACGTCTCATCAAGTGTACTCAAATCGGTAGTCTGATAGGCACAATCACCCAACTCCAACAAACAGGCCAAAGGTAGCAGACAAGACTCATGGCCGAAACGCAGAGTGGCACTGTTCTCTTTCTTCACAACGCAGGTATCCGCCGTATCCAATATGTTCTCCAAGAGATTGAATTCCATGAAAGGCACCTCGCCCTTGGTTAGCGGAGACGGACCATAAGAGATATACCAGTTTTTGTTGCTGATTTGCCACAAATCATAACATTCGTCTTTCGTGAAAAGAGAATAAAGCTCCAGATTCGTGTCAAGGCTCTGCATATTGCTTGCCACATCGAACAGTTGGGTCATCAACCTGCCGGCATCCACCTTCCAAGCCACATAATCCTCATTATTGAACAAGGCTTTCATCAGGCGCTCCGGATGCACATGCTCCTTTCTGATGGCAGCCTTGGCAGCAACCACCTCATCCGTTTTCCGTAGTGTCTTGACATAGGGGTCATCATTATTCATATAATACATGTCGTGGAAACTGGCATCGTTTTTGAACTGCAACCGGGGATTTAAAGACTGAAGTTCCAAGCACTCCGCCTCCATCGAAAGGATACAGCGAATAACGATTGTGGAACGTGCATCAACTTGGGCCTGCCCTTTGAATACTTCCGGAAAGTTCTTGTACATTCTCTCGGCAATTCCTTTGTGTTGACGCGCTCCCAACGGCGTAAGCTCTCCGTATCTGCCCTTGGCAATACGGGAAACACTGTCCAGAATACAAAGTGTCCTTTTTCCCAGCTCAGTGAGTACGCCATTCCCATCAGCCTCACGCATCACTGCCAGCGGCTTTTCATAATCATCAGGGTTTATAAGAAACCGTGAACCATGACGGGCGTAATGGCTCAGATAAAAAGGTCTGTAACCGGCAGGAGGAGCAGTCTGCCCCACAGACGGAACGGGATAGGCATAGTAATTGGCTGCCGAACGATGCACATCTGCAAAAATCTCTTCTTTGGCCGTCTGCGCACTCATGCCAAGTACCAGGCAACAAAGGATAGTCAGGAAAACAAAACGTTTCATAGATTATTTATTTTAGACGATTCATTCGTGTGAAATCTCCTTCAAATGTCCCTCCACCTTTCCGAAGAAGGAAGCCAGATGGGAACCATCCACAAAAGCATGGTTTACATAGATGGAAAGAGGGAATACCAGACGGCCTTCACGGGATACAGCCTTTCCGGCAGTCATCAACGGATAACTGCAACCGTTTCCCGCTTCGGCAAGCGTATAAGTTATCGAGGTGAAATACATCTTGGGGACTGCACTCAGATGAACCACATCATAATCGCCTTGCTTGGCAAGAATCTTTTCGGCTCCATAAGGGTCACCGTCCTCGGGTATGTTTGTTATCAAGGCATAGGCTTCGGCATAGAAACGCTCAAAGTCTTCGTGGTAGGGAATGCGCACGGTATAGAATGTTTTTCCGGGAACAGCTATCGGAGAAATGATGTCCACCCGGTCGTGAAAAACGACCCGGCCTTCCTTGTCGGTACGGTAACGGAGTTCATCAACCTCATTTGCCGAACGCACCACGGCATACAGATAATAAAGGAAAAAGGAGCGCTTCGCAGCTCTGGCTGCCGCACTGGCTTCCGTGCAATCAATCTCTGTGGTAACAGAATACCAAGAATTTACAAAACTGCGGAAAAAGCCGTAGTTGTCCCGGCGTTCCCAAGCATCAATGTCTATAATGTGTTTCATATAAAAGGGGGATATTGCGAAAAAAGGATGCCATTTGACAAGCATCCTTTTTCCTATTCGATTTATTTTTCTTTCTTATAATTCTCCAGTCCTGTCTGCAGGAACTCGATATATTTAGGAATATCTTCGTCGTAGGAGTAAGACTTGTTGAGTGGCTTGCCTTCGTTGTCTATCAGCACATAGAAAGGCTGCGCATTGGCACCGAACTTGACACGCTGCAGATAGCTCCACTTATCACCTACCGTACGCAACGTACGTTCCGTACCGTTCTCCACAATCTTCACGGGAGAAGGGAGCGGAGTCTTGTTGTCAACGTAGAGTGTGATAAGTACATAGTCATTGTTGATAATGTCGCTCACCTTCGGGTTTGTCCAAACGGCAAGTTCCATCTTACGGCAGTTCACGCAACCATAGCCGGTAAAGTCGAGCATCACGGGCTTACCATGCTGGCGGGCATACTCCATGCCGAGGTCGTAATCATCAAACTTGGCGTGCACCTCATTATTATAAAGGTTGAAATCCTGCGTCTGCATGGGCGGTGCAAAAGCACTGACAGCTTTCAACGGAGCTCCCCACAAACCGGGAACCATATACACGGCAAATGCCAGTGAAGCCAACGCCATGAAGAAGCGGGGTACGCTGACTTTCGTATCGTCATCATCGTGCGGGAACTTGATTTTGCCCAGCAAGTAGAAACCAAGCAGAGCAAAAAGCACAATCCACAAGGCTAGGAATGTCTCGCGGTCAAGGATACGCCAGCCGTAAGCCAAATCTGCCACTGAAAGGAACTTCAAGGCAAAGGCCAGCTCCAAGAAACCAAGTGTCACCTTGATTATATTCATCCATCCGCCGGACTTGGGCATGGATTTCAACCAAGACGGGAACAAGGCAAACAGAGTGAAAGGCAACGCCAAAGCAATGGCAAACCCCAGCATGCCAATGGCCGGAGCCACCACGCTGCCCGTCGTGGAAACCTGTACCAGAAGGAATCCGATAATGGGTCCCGTGCAGGAGAAAGAAACCAGTGACAAGGTAAATGCCATCAGGAAAATGCTGAGCAAACCACTTGTGGCCTCAGCCTTGCTGTCTACAGCCGTACTCCATTTGGAGGGCAACGTTATTTCGAACGCTCCGAAGAAAGAAGCGGCAAACACCACCAGCATCAGGCAGAAAAGGATGTTGAACACTGCATTCGTAGAGAGTGCGTTCAGTGCACTGGCGCCAAAGATCAACGTAATGGCCAAGCCGAGCGTAACGTAAATCACCACAATGGATGCACCGTATGTCCAAGCATCGCGGATGCCTTTTTTCTTGTCTTTGCTACGCTTCAGGAAGAAGCTGACGGTCATCGGGATTATAGGCCAAACACAAGGGGTAAAGAGCGCCAGAAGCCCACCGGCAAATCCCGTAATAAAGATATAAATCCAGGACATATCTTCCTGCGAAGTGGTCTCGCCCAAAGAATTCAGTTCACTGATAACCGGCTTCCAAAGGTCCATTTTGTCCATCACATTGATTACCGTCGGACCGTCTGCACCACCGATGACAGCAACAGAAGCCGTGTCGGAGACAAGTTCCTGCTTTCCCGGCTGTTCTTCGGCTTTCGCTTCAGCCGTAGCGACGGTAGCCTCTTTCGCAGCACCTCCTGTCTTACCTGAGAATTTGAAAGGTACTTGTGTAGGCGGCAGGCAATTTTCATCATTGCAAGCACCGTATTCCAGATACCCTTCTATCTGATAATCGCCACCCGTCAATTTCAGCTTCTGCACAAACTGGGCTGTATTCTCAAAATAGCGCACCTTCATTTCAAACAACTTATCGAAAGTTGAGACTTCCTTACCTACGGGCTTCAATTTACCAACCATCTCAGCTCCGGAAATTTTCTCCACATTGAAAGTTGCCGAAATAGGGCCACCATCACCCAAGTCGGTAGAATAGACATGCCAGCCTTTATCAATAGCAGCCGTAAAAACGGCCTCTGCTTCACCGGCAGCCAGAGTCTTCAGTTCGGACTTGAACTTGACGGGGTCTTGTATCTGCGCTTGCAACGCCACAGCGAAAAGCAACAGAAATAAAGGGAAAAGTAATTTCTTCACGTATTCTTATATATTAATTATTAAATTCATTGGCTCTGTAGAAAAAGACTACAACTCATAGTCCACGCAGGCACGGCTCTCTTTCACAGCAGCGATAAGCTTACCGGCAGCCACATGGTCGGGATGGGTGGCATAGTATTTAACGTCTTCCAACGTATCGAACTCACTGTAAAGAGCAATACTCCAAGTTTCGGCAGGATTGATGTTCAGTCCGACTTCAATCTTGCGGATAACAGATATTTTAGCAGGAAGCGCTTCAATAGCTGCCTTAAAATTATTCATTGCAGCCAACTTTTCTTCAGCCGGTGCCTCATCTTTTAACTTAAATAATACAATGTGCTTTACCATAACTTTGCTATTTAAATAATTTATCCTTATATTTGTCAGCCTAAGCGGCTGTTTTAACAACTGCAAAAACAGTACAAGTTGAGTGCAAAAGAGAATTCATTTCATTTTGCCAAGACACAACTTGTTTTCATGCAACAAAAATACTGGTTTTGTTTCAAATATACACTTAAACGGATGTTAATAATAGGAATTGCAGGTGGAACCGGATCAGGAAAAACCACCGTCGTACGTAAAATTATCGAAAGCCTACCGGCTGGTGAAGTGGTATTATTGCCACAAGACTCATATTACAAAGACAGCAGCCATGTACCTGTAGAAGAACGGCAGAACATTAACTTCGACCACCCTGATGCCTTCGAGTGGAGCCTACTCTCCAAACACGTTGCCATGCTGCGCGAAGGAAAAGGTATTGAACAACCCACCTATTCATACTTGACATGTACCCGCCAACCCGAAACCATCCATATCGAGCCTCGAGAAGTTATCATCATTGAAGGCATTCTTGCCTTGTGTGACAAAAAACTGCGAAGCATGATGGACCTCAAGATATTTGTAGATGCTGACCCCGACGAACGCCTAATCCGCGTAATACAGCGTGACGTGGTGGAACGCGGACGTACAGCCGAAGCCGTCATGGAACGTTATACCCGCGTACTGAAACCCATGCACCAGCAATTCATAGAGCCTTGCAAACGATATGCAGACCTCATCGTGCCGGAAGGCGGAAACAATCAGGTAGCTATTGATATATTAACCATGTATATCAAAAAACACTTAGGGAATTAATTGGTAATGAGAATGGAGGATTAAGAACGCAATAAATCAATGAGATATGAACAACCTATTTTCTCTCACCAAACATCAATCCTCCATTATCAATTCTCCATTATCAATTCTCCTATTGCTATTGCTTTGCTGCAGTGCAGGATGTCGCGGAGGTCACCATGCCGAAAATAAAGAAGCTGATGACCTGCAACAGATAAAGGATAGCGGAGAACTGGTTGTATTGACACTGTACAGTTCCACTTCCTACTTCATCTACCGTGGCCAGGACATGGGATTCCAGTATGAGTTAAGCGAACAGTTTGCCAAAAGCTTGGGAGTAAAGCTGAGAATAGAAGTAGCCCGGAATGTGCACGAACTTATAGAAAAGTTGTTGACAGGTAAGGGAGACCTCATTGCTTACAATCTTCCCATCACTAAAGAGTGGAAAGACAGCCTGATTTATTGTGGTGAGGAAGTCATCACACACCAAGTCATCGTGCAACGTAACGGTGGACGCACCAAACCACTGAAGGACGTGACAGAACTCATCGGGAAAGATGTATATGTAAAGCCCGGGAAATATTATGAACGTCTGGTCAACTTGGACGAAGAACTTGGAGGAGGCATCCATATCCATAAAGTGACCAATGACAGCATCAGTGCAGAAGACCTCATCACCCAAGTAGCACAGGGAAAAATCCCCTATACAGTAGCAGACAATGATGTGGCACAGCTCAATATGACCTATTACCCCAATCTGAATATCGGACTTTCCATCAGCTTTGACCAACGTGCATCATGGGCGGTCCGGAAAGACTGCCCGCAACTGGCAGCTGCCGCCAATAAGTGGCATGAGGAGAATATGACTTCACCGGCCTATACAGCAAGTATGAAACGGTATTTTGAAATCAGTAAAGCCATTCCTCATTCCCCCATCCTCTCTCTGCGGGAAGGGAAAATTTCCCATTATGACAATTTGTTCAAGAAATACGCTCCCGAGATAGACTGGGATTGGCGTCTGCTGGCATCCTTGGCGTATACAGAATCCAACTTCGACTCCACCGCAGTATCTTGGGCCGGTGCCAGAGGACTGATGCAACTGATGCCTGCCACAGCCCGAGGCATGGGAATCCCCGAAGGGAAGGAACAGAATCCTGAAGAGAGCATAAAAGCTGCCGTGAAATACATAGGTGCCACAGCCAGAAGTTTTTCCAAGATTCCCCAGGAAGAACGCATCAACTTTGTACTGGCATCCTATAATTCCGGTATCGGACATGTGCTGGACGCCATGGCACTGGCCGAAAAATACGGCAAAAACAAATACGTCTGGCGTGATAATGTAGAAAACTTTATTCTGCTAAAAAGCAATGAAGAGTATTTTACCGACCCCGTCTGCAAGAACGGTTATTTCCGTGGCATCGAAACTTATAACTTTGTAAGGGATATTACTTCACGCTTCGAACAATACAAGAAGAAGATAAAAAAATAAAGAGTGGTTAGGGGTTAGTGATTAGGGGTTAACAATACGTACATTATGTACACTTAGCTAATCACTAACCACTAATCACTAATCCCTAAAACAGTTTCAGTCTATTTTTTCTCGCTTCCTCCAAGGAAACGGTTTTCACTTGTGTTTCCCGGTTTCTCTCGCACAGTTGCTGGTACTTCTCATGCAGTTCTTCTTCCAGTTCTTCCTTTGTTTTAGGATTCATCAGTTTAGCCGCTACTGTGGCATTCTGCGAGGCATCCTTCAAGTGAATTACCGGAGCATGATAGACCGGTGCAATCTTCAGAGCAGTGTGAAGCGGTGAAGTCGTGGCACCACCTATCAGCAATGGAATGTCCAGGCCGGCCTTTTCCAACTCAATGGCTACATGCACCATCTCGTCCAGCGAAGGGGTTATCAGGCCACTCAGCCCTATCATGTCTACTTTTTCCTCCATGGCACGCTGCACAATGGTTTCGGCAGGAACCATGACACCAAGGTCCACTATATCGTACCCGTTACAGGCCATTACTACTGAAACAATATTCTTGCCAATATCGTGTACATCACCTTTCACTGTAGCCAGCAACACCCTTCCGGCAGCAGTGGCACCTTCTTCCTTCTCCGACTCAATCACGGGTTGTAGGATGGCAACCGCTTTCTTCATGGTACGTGCCGTCTTCACAACTTGCGGTAGGAACATCTTACCTGCCCCAAACAAATCACCGACATGGTTCATGCCTGCCATCAAAGGACCTTCAATAATGGAAACGGCTTTGGGATATAGCTTCAACGCTTCGGCAAGATCCTCTTCCAGGTAATCGCCGATGCCCTTTGTCAATGCATACTTCAACCGCTCTTCCACAGAAGTCCCCTCTCTCCAGGCAAGTTGGGAATGGGCAGCAGCCTGCTGCTCTCTTCCGGAAGTCTTTGCTGCCTCAGCCTCCGCTTTCAAGCGTTCGGCTGTTTCTATCAGACGTTCGGCAGCATCGGGACGGCGGTTCAGTACCACATCCTCTATGCGCTCCAATATATCGGCGGGAATATCGGTGTAAAGAACGGAGGTTGCCGGGTTTACAATACCCATATCCATCCCCTCACGGATAGCATAATAAAGGAATACGGCATGCATCGCCTCACGGATGTAATTATTGCCACGGAAAGAGAAAGAAAGGTTACTTACCCCTCCACTGACATGTGCACCGGGCAGATTCTTGCGTATCCATCCGGTGGCACGGATAAAATCCACAGCGTAATTGTTATGCTCGTCCATACCGGTTGCCACAGCAAGTACATTCGGATCGAAAATTATATCATGAGGATTGAAACCGACCTTGTCCACCAAAAGACGGTATGCACGTTCGCAGACCTCAATCTTACGTTCATACGTATCTGCTTGTCCTTTTTCATCAAAAGCCATCACCACGGCTGCTGCGCCATATTGCCTGATGGTACGTGCATGCTCCAGGAATTTATCTTCCCCCTCCTTCAAGGATATGGAGTTGACAATGGGCTTGCCTTGCAGGCATTTCAATCCGGCCACAATCACTTCCCACTTGGAAGAGTCTATCATGACGGGGACACGGGCAATCTCCGGCTCCGAAGCTATCAGATTGAGGAAAGTTGTCATTTCGGTCCGGGCATCCAGCAGTCCGTCATCCATATTGATATCAATGACCTGCGCACCGTCTTCCACCTGCTGGCGGGCAATGCTGAGAGCCTCGTCGTATTTCTTTTCATTAATCAGGCGCAAAAATTTGCGCGAGCCTGCCACATTGCAGCGTTCACCCACATTCACAAAGTTATTTTCCGGCTTCACTTCCAGAAGTTCAAGTCCCGAAAGCCAAAGATTTTCCGGTCTGGGAGCCGGTTTATGGGGGGGTGCACCGGCAATCAAGGCAGAGTACTCGGCAATGTAGGCATCCGTTGTTCCACAGCAGCCACCGATAATATTCACCAAACCCTCATGAATATACTCTTTTACTTCACGAGCCATATCGGCAGGAGTCTGGTCGTATGTCCCCAAACTGTTGGGCAATCCGGCATTGGGATAAGCACTGATGTAGTAAGGTGCACGGGCAGCAAGTTGCTCCAGAAAAGGCTTCAACTGACGGGCGCCAAAGGAGCAGTTCAGCCCTACAGAGAATATGTCGGCATGTTGCACAGAGGCCAGAAAGGCTTCCAAAGTCTGCCCCGACAGCGTACGCCCTCCGACATCGGAAACGGTTACAGAGAGCATTAAAGGTACCCGGATTCCCGTAGTTTCCATTGCCTGCCCGGCGGCAAAGATGGCAGCCTTGGCATTCAGTGTATCAAAAATGGTTTCTACCAGCAAAGCATCCACGCCACCTTCGAGCAGTGCTTCCATCTGTTCACGATAGGCATCGGCCAGTTCATCGTAGCTCAAAGCGCGAAAAGCCGGATTGTTCACATCGGGACTCATGGAGCAGGTTTTGTTTGTCGGTCCTACGGAACCTGCTACAAAACGAGGTTTGTCGGGAGTAAGGGAAGTAAATTCGTCCGCTACTTCGCGTGCCAGGCGCACGGCGGCAAGATTCATCTCGCGTACATAGTCCTGCACATGGTAGTCGGCCATGCTGACGCGGGTGGAACTGAACGTATTTGTTTCGATGATATCCGCACCTGCTGCCAGATACTTGCGGTGAATGTCCTGTATCACATCGGGACGTGTCAGGCAAAGCAGGTCATTGTTACCTTTCATCTGCCCGGGAATCTGCGAAAAGCGTTCGCCCCGGAAATCTTCCTCTGTCAAGTTGTACTGCTGTATCATGGTGCCCATTGCACCATCCAGAATAAGGATGCGCTCACGCACCAAACTGCCAAGTTTGCTCATATTGTATTAATGTACTAATGTGTTTAATGTGCCAATATGCTAATGCCCCTGCGGCACAACTGCGCTTTCTATGGCGCAGCCAATTAGCATATTGGCACATTAAACACATCAGCACATTAAATAATTATCTTTTGAACATACGCGCCATATCGCGTTTGTCATCTTTTTCCTTCAGTGATTCGCGCTTATCATATTGCTTCTTACCTTTGGCAAGGGCCACAACAAGTTTTGCCAAACCTTTTTCATTGATAAACAAGCGCACGGGAACAATGGTGAAACCCGGATCTTTCGTGCCGCGCATCAATTTTTCAAGTTCTTTCTTATTCAACAAAAGCTTGCGCTCCCTGCGTGCATTGTGATTATTGTACGAGCCATAGAAGTATTCGGCCACGTGCATGTTCTTTACCCACAATTCACCATTTGCAAAGTAACAGAACGTATCGACCAAGCTTGCTTTCCCCAACCGGATAGACTTGATCTCTGTACCCGTAAGCACAATACCGGCCGTATAGGTGTCCGTCAGTTCGTAATCGAACGTGGCACGCTTATTCTTTATATTTACAGGAGCTTGTTTCATAACATTTATCAGTTTAGCACTACCGTCAGCTTATTGAATATCCATTCAATCACTATCGGACAAGCTATTAACAAAATAGAAGAAAGAATGGTGAAACGCAAGCGGTCTTTTTCTGCTATCTGCATCACCTTTTTACTTCCTTCCCACACCACATACACGATATAGAATTGGAGCAATAAAGCCATAATGCCGAAATTCGGCAATATGCCGATAACAATCCTCAGCATAAACACCACCACCAGTGCATAACCTGCAAACTGTTGCGCCAAAGGAATATCACTGTCCAGCATAAACATGCGGACACGCAATCCGTTGATGAGATAGGCTGCCAAAAAATATCCTCCAAACAAGGATACAGCCACAGCACAGCATTGTGTCATGGCATACTGAAAGCTTTGCGGCCCGTCCCATCCCATCTTCATCAAAGAACCGATGAAAACTGACAACCCGCATAAACCAATCATAGGATAGACAAAAGCAGTAAATACTTTTCGCCTATCCTCTAAACTAATTTCCTCCCAAGCACGGGCCGGAGAGGAAATCAGTAGAATTGCTATATGAAATAAATCTTTGTAATTCAATTTTTAATTAGTTAAAAAGGATCTACCACAGTATACTTAGTCAGTTCATCCTTCTTATCTTCCAACGCATCACTTGCATTATCCTTTGTCTCGTTTGCATAGATGACATAGCTTGTCGGATTTCTACCGGCAGTTGCAGTAAATTGCTCCAAAGCTCTGCTGATATCAAATATTTTATATGAAAGGACACCCTTTTTCGCTTCCGTTTCCGTTGAATTATGACGCAAATAGAAAACAATTTCAGAATCTCCAGATTTCACTTCACTTCCATTATATACCAGACTGAAATTATGTTTATTCAAAGACTCTGTAGAAGCCTCTTTCAGCAAAAAGATAAGAGGAAGAATCAATTTAGTTTTATCATAGAACATAAATTGAGCACTATTATTCATATTAGCACCATCTCCTATCTGGAGTACAGTTGCACTCTCATAAGTTTCACCATTATCAGTAGCAACAATAGAGGAACTATAAGTCATTTTTTCTAAAATAGTGATAGTTGCATCAATGTTTTTTGTATTCTGATCTATCTTTTGTGTATCTGAATCATAAGAATATTGGAAATAAACATAATCGCCCGAATACATGTTCAAATCTGCCGCAGTGTTTAATGCATTAAAATTAATCCCACTCGGCGTTTCGATTATTATTTTCGGAAAAGACTCGACTATTTTTCCAAAAGTCACACCACTCACAGTAGGATCACTTTCACCTAAACATGAAGTCAAAGAAATGCCCATCAACAAAGTCAAGGCAGCCATCAAGAATTTTAATTGTTTCATCTTACTTATAAATATTAGAGTTTGCAAATTTAGATAAAAGAATTGAGTAATATAATACTCTCCTCGTTTTTTCATTGTTTTTTAAGATTAAATGAAAGATTAATCTAAATACTGCAACCCGCAATATTGTTTTAACCTTTATTTAGAGAATCGAAACATCCATATCAGTAGCAATCCCTTTATACCATATATATTAACGCCAGTTCGATAAATTTGAATAATAGAGTTTCTCTCCAAATCCATCGGATTCACACGTGCTATTAAAATTACCAGTTTGTAATAAAATGTATAAAGAAAGCATAGGCAAATGACCTTTAAACACGAAACTCCCAGAAAGCAACGGCTG
>ULTU01072354.1_pt1 | contig 14774 bp, 12 predicted proteins | sample 1957861 | NCBI WGS metagenome assembly ULTU01 (sample SAMEA4835742, study PRJEB28245) | human gut metagenome | biome: gut microbiome; material: fecal sample | place: Denmark | collected 2008
AGAGGCAGACAGTAGAACACGTTGTGACCCTTGTTAGCCTTCAGCTCAGCCGGCATCTTGCTCTGGTCGCCAAGCATCCAGTCGTCGATAAACGATATACCGGTTATCCAGTTGCCATGCTCAGGCTCGCCGTTGCCCTGAATATCGTTCTGGCGTCCGGCGAAGTTCCACATGAAGTAGCGCCAGTACATGAAGTTGCACTGATAAGAGAGGAAGAAGCGAATGTTCTCCATCTGAGTAGGCATCTTCACCATCACAGGCTCGCCGCAACGGTCGTAAGGCACCTGAGTGCCCTCAACGCCTCCCATCCAGTTCTCGTAAGCTCCTGCATGAGCCGACGAGTGCATACGCGGGAAGAGCATATTCTGAGCATATATGATCTTGTCCTTATGCGAAACCACGAAGTAAGAGTCCTTCTCATCCTTAGAAGCCTTCTCCTTGCGCTGCCAGATAGCAGCACCTTCCTTGTGCTTAGGCACGCACATATTGCCGTCGACGTCGTAAGCCACCTGCGAAGTGTAAGCCTGTCCGTAGAGCAGCGGTGAGTCGCCGTACTGGTCGCGGCTGAGATAAGAGCCGAGTGTGAACACGTCCTCCGGCGAGTTCTGGTCCATCGGCGGGTTAGCAGCCGAGCGTATAACGATGACTGCGTAGCTCGAATAGCCAATCATAAGCATCAGCATGCAGAGCAGAGCGGTGTTCTTGAAGCGTGATGTAAGCACAGGAACAAGGTCCTTGCCAATCTTCTTGCGATAGTTCAAGCCGAAATAGATAGCTGCGAGTATCACCAAGCCAAGGATAGCTGCGCTCCATGTCATTCCGCGGAACGGGATGCCGAGCATACCCACCGCAAGAACGAACGAAACGTTCTGACGCTTAAAGCTCTTGTCGACGTACGACTCGTATATTGCCCAAATAACAATAGCAACGAGCAGCACGATATAGATGATTTCGCCCGTATTGAACGGACATCCGAGAGTGTTCACGAACAGGAGTTCGAACCAACCTGCCACAGTGATGATGCCCGGAACAACGCCGTAGAGCACGGCAGCCACGAGGATGAACGAGCCTACAAGCGCTATGAGCGAACCCTTAAGCTCGATGTTCGGGAAGCGGCGGTAGCAGTATACAAGCACAATAGCCGGCAGACAAAGCAGGTTCAACAGGTGAACACCGATTGAAAGACCAGTCATGTATGCGATAAGCACCAGCCAGCGGTCGCTGTGAGGCTCGTCGGCGTGATCTTCCCACTTCAGAATGAGCCAGAAAACGATAGCTGTAAACGCTGACGAATAGGCATAAACCTCGCCCTCTACAGCAGAGAACCAGAATGTGTCTGAGAAAGTGTAGATGAGTGCGCCCACCAAGCCAGAAGCCTCTATAGCGATGAGTTTGCCGAGAGTCAGCTCGCTCCAATCCTTAAGAATGAGTTTGCGCGCAAGGTGCGTGATACTCCAGAACAGGAACAGGATCGTGGTGGCACTGAGCAATGCGCTCATCGTGTTTACCATACGCGCAACCTGCGACGGATCGCTTGCAAACTGCGAGAACAGGTTTGCGGTAAGCATAAAGAAAGGTGCTCCAGGCGGATGACCTACTTCGAGTTTGTAACCCGTTGTGATAAATTCAGGACAGTCCCAGAAACTGGCTGTCGGCTCAATCGTAGAACAATATACGAAAGCCGCCACGAAGAACGTGAGCCAGCCAAGCACATTGTTCACTAATTTGTACTGTTTCATTGAATATTTATATAATATTTGATTTTATGTACCTATTTAATAAGGTGCGAGCACCGTTATTACTTATAATTAGTAAGGTGCAAAGATACAAATTATTATTTTCACAAGAAAACAGTTAATGATATTTAACCTGCGAGCATAGCAACTCTGCTATTGCGGGCAGAGTTGCGTGCCGAAGGTGACAGGAAGCCTTACGGATTGCTCGGAACGAAGGTTTCCCAGGTCTGATCGTCGTAAAAGACGCGAATTTCGGTGATTCGGCGCTGCTTCACCTCGCCGCTTTTCATAGCGAAGCCTGCCACATCAGCACTTTTTGCAGTATGGTTTACGCCCGGTTCAACAGGTGAGAATCCGCCATAGTGCGGCTCTGCGTTCGGCGCATGATCGGCATCAACCAACAGGTCGTTTTCAGCTTCGTTCCGGTCGGCATCCTTTTCGCCCTCCGCATCCTGCTTCACGAGCATGTCTCCTTTGCCGAACATGAGCCAGTCGGTAGAGATCTGAGGGTAGCGACTTTTTATTGCGTCGACGATCGCCAAGGTGGGGCGGGTGCGTCCTGTGAAAATACTACTCAAAGTGGCGGGAGCTATTTTCAGTTGGTCAGCAAAATCCTGTTGGGTGCTTCGCTGCATCTCCATAATTTTCTTGATTCTATCCTTCATTTTACAGTTACTTTTTACGTTAGGCAAGCCAAAAACCGCCATTTTCGGCGTTTTTCGTTGCATTTACAAAGTTAAACAAAAAAAACAGCAAATGCAAGTTTTTGAATTTAAATTTTAAAATCAATATTTTCGTACACATTTACAAAGTTGTTTTTCAGAACATCGGACGCCGTATAGTTTTGTAGATTTGTGGATAAGCATACCTAAAAACGCCTAAATACATATATAACATTATATTTAACGATTTAGTATAAATCACTGATATAATTGCGCTTACAACAAGCGTTTAAACTGCTAAATAATATTCAATCGAGCATTTTAGCCGATATTTGGCGAATATTCGAAAGTGTTTACACAACGCAAACATACATTTAAGTGTCTTTCAAGCATTTACACCGCTTTATTGTTATTGAATTTATATGTTCACCACACTTTCAAATTATTGATTTGTGAATTAGAAAGTGTGAATACACAATTCAAAAGTATCTACATTTACAAATCCGTTTAAACACATATAGCTTTACAAACGTGTATTTATGCTCAATATAAAATTGTAAATGCACAATTCTTTATGTTAAGATATACGAAACGTGAATAATTTGGCTTCGAAAACTGCAGATTTTCGCAAAACAGAAAAATTACGAACGAGGGGAAAAGAATTTCAAAAAAGCGGCACGTACGAGGGCACAAAAATAGCCTAACTCCCATGAAACGTAGGGAATTAGGCTAAAAATTAAGGTCTTTCAGAATTTCTATTTTAGAGAAAATCGGGGCGAAAAACGGGTTGTTTTAGTGCAAAATGAAGAAGATAAGCTCCCTCATCAGGTCGTCTGTAGAGGTATTCAGACTGTCCAGACCCTTACTTTTGGCGTCTGTTTCTCTTATTTTGGCTAAAATCTGGAGAGTCTTCATCGCAGAGAAATTGCGCATCCCCACCCTATAGTCTTTCAAAGCCCACACCGATTTTAGTTCCAGAAAAGCGGCGAGGTTATTATCGTTGTTTTTGTCGGGTGCATAGAACGCCACCATCAGGTTTTGGAAGAACGTGTAGAGCAACGGCAGGCACGAGAATAGCGATCCCGCCTTCGGGTTCTTGTCGAAGTATTTCACGATTTGGTTTGCCTTGAACACGTTGCGCTCGATGATGGCGGTCCTCAGTTCGAAGATGTTGAACTCCTTGCTCACGCCAATCTCGCGCTCCACGATGTCGGGCGTCACGCGCCTGTTGTCGTCGGGAAGCGAGATCATCACCTTGTCGAGCTCCGAAATCAGTCGGCTGAGGTCGGCACCGATATGCTCTGCAATCATCGCAGCCGACTTCGGGTCGATTGCCACATGATTCTTCTTCAGATACGTCTCGATGAACGCCGGAAGCTCGTAGTCGCGCTTTTTCTTGCTCTCGAACACCACTCCTACAGCCTCCGCCTTGCCCACCACCTTCTTTCGGCGATCGATGGTGCCGTTCTTGTAGGCTATGACGAGCAGCGTCGACGCCAGCGGTTTCTCGAAGTAGCGCTCCAGGGCGTCGAGCGACTTTAGTCCTTGCGCCTCCTTCACTATCACCACACGATGCGCAGCCGGCATGACGGGGTAGCCCTTCGCCATATCCACTACCTGTGCGGCGGTGGTATCCGCGCCGAACACCACGGTCTGGTTGAAGTCGCGGTCGTCTGGCTCAAGCACGTTTTCTGCTATGTAATCGGTAATACGGTCTATATAGTACGACTCGTCGCCCATGAGGATATACACCGGAGCGTATTTCCCCGACTTCAAGTCACGCATAATAGCGTCGAATGTGACCGTAGCTTTCTTTTCTGCCATAATAATATATATAATAAGGTGTAAAAATACGCAAAATTCAGTATCTTTGCATAAAATAGGTTGCATCTCAGCAATTCAAGCAAGCTTGATTGCACTCGATTTGCACTATTTTTGCAAATAGCAAAATTACAAAAATGATTCGATTAAACCTACCATCTTTCGAAATAAAGTTATCGGGCACGAAAGAACAGCCCCGCATCTTCGACATTCTGCGCCACCGCTACGTAGCGCTCACGCCCGAGGAGTGGGTACGCCAGCACTTCGTCCACTATCTGATAGAACACAAGGGCTACCCTGCCGCGCTCATGGCGAACGAGATGAGCCTCAGCATTGGCAACAAGAAGCTGCGCGCCGACAGCGTGCTCTACAACCGCCACCTGCAACCGCGCATGATAATGGAGTACAAGGCGCCGACGGTGGAGATAACGCAGAAGGTGTTCGAGCAGATTGCGGCGTACAACCTGTTGCTGCACGTAGACTACCTTGTGGTGAGCAACGGACTGCAACACTACTGCTGCCGCATCGACTACGACAAGCGCACGTACAACTTCCTGCAGGACATACCGACCTACGAGTCGATTGCCGACGACTGAAAAACACCTACAAATGCCCCGACAGGCACGGTTTTTGCACATAAAAAACCATACTCACACCGTGCAAAGCCTAAGCGAAAGTCATCGGCGAGCGAACGCCGTCTGATCGGACGGCGGACGCAATCTGATCGGGCGGCGTACGGTGTCGGTGCGGATCGCGTACGGTGTCCGATGACATATCGCAGGCAGAACAACGACATATCGCAGGCAGAACAACGATAAACAACAAGCAAAACAACGATATACATTAAACCAAACCACTATAAAACACATACAATTATGAAAAGAAGCCTTATCACAACAGCACTTGCAGCATTAGCCACGTGCGCCGTTGCGCAGAACCAGAACATCGCCTATCAGGACCAGAACGTGCGCTTCACCGTGATTACCGATGGAGCAATCCGCATGGAATACACGCCCGACGGACAGTTTCTTGACAACAAGTCGTTCATCGCCGTAGACCGCAGCTACCCTGCCGCAGCCTACAAGGTGAAGAACACGCCTAAGACCGTCACCATCTCTACCGACCGCTTCGTCCTGTCGTACACCAAAGGCAGCGGAATGTTCAACGAGAACAACCTGCGCATCTCTTCCGTCAAGACGAAACAGAAAGCCGCCGGCAAGCAGAAAGCCAGCAGCCTGTACACTACTTCGTTCAGCTGGCATCCGGGCTTGAAGGACGACGCCAACCTGAAGGGCACCTACCGCACGCTCGACGGATACGACGGCGACACGCATCTCGACTCGCACAAGATGCCGCTCGAAGACGGACTCCTCTCGCGCAACGGATGGACATTCATCGACGACTCCAACGGATATGTGTTCGATGACTCCGACTGGCAGTGGGTTGCCCACCGCCCGAACGAGGGCAAGACGCAGGACTGGTATTTCCTCGCCTACGGACACGACTACAAGAAGGCGCTGCGCGACTATACCGAGTTTGCGGGCAAGGTGCCACTGCCGCCGCGCTACGCCTTCGGCTACTGGTGGTCGCGCTACTGGACGTACAGCGACAACGAGCTGCGCAACCTCGTCACGAAGATGCACAACTACGACATTCCGCTCGACGTGCTCGTCGTAGATATGGACTGGCATTATGCCGAGCCTACACGTGGCGGCTGGACAGGCTACTCCTGGAACCGACGCCTGTTTCCCTCGCCCAAGGGCTTCCTGCAGTGGGCTAAACAGCAGAACCTGCAGACCACGCTCAACCTGCACCCTGCCGACGGCATAAAGCCCGACGAGGATTGCTACCCGGCGATGGCGCAGTGGATGGGCATGAACCCCGACGAGAAGAAGACTATAGAGTGGACGGCGTCAGACAAACACTTCATGCAGGGCTGGTACGAGAAGGTGCTGCACCCGATGGAGAAGGACGGCGTCGACTTCTGGTGGCTCGACTGGCAGCAGTGGGGCAACGACAAGCAGTTCCCCAACCTCAGCAACACCTGGTGGATCAACTATACTACGTTCACCGACATGGAGCGCAACCGCGAAACACGCCCTATGCTCTACCACCGCTGGGGCGGACTGGGCAACCACCGCTATCAGATCGGCTTCTCGGGCGACGCCATAATAAGCTGGAAATCGCTCGACTTCCAGCCTTACTTCAACTCTACGGCGTCTAACGTGCTCTACGGCTACTGGAGTCATGATATGGGCGGACACATGGGCGCCCACTCCATCGACCCCGAGATGTATATACGCTGGATGCAGTTCGGCGCGTTCAGCCCTATCCTGCGCACCCACTCTACGAAGGACGCCGGACTGAACAAGGAGCCGTGGGTGTTCGCCGACCGCGAGCGCGACATCCTGCACGACATAATACGCCAGCGCTACCAGTTCGCACCTTATATATATAGCATGGCGCGCCGCACCTACGACGACGCCCTGCCGCTCTGCCGCCCTATGTACTACGACTACCCCGAGAACGAGGAGGCTTACGCCAACCGCAACGAGTATATGTTCGGCGACAACATGCTTGTCTACCCCATCACAAGCCCTATGCACGACGGCATCTCCACGCAACAGGTGTGGCTGCCTGCGGGCTGCGACTGGTACGAGCTCTCGTCGGGCACGCTCTTACGTGGCGGACAGACCGTCGAGCGCAAGTTCCAGCTCGACGAGTATCCTGTCTACGTAAAGGCTGGCTCAGTGCTGCCCGAATATGGCAAGGTGGAGAACCTCAGCAGCACGAGCGAACCGATAACCGTAGCCGTCTATCCGGGCAAGGGCGACAGCAGCTTCACACTCTACGAGGACAACGGCAACGATAAGCACTACGCCAGCGAGTACGCCACCACGCTGCTCACCAAGCGCACGCTCAACGACAGCACCATAGCCGTAACCATCGGCGCGCGCAAGGGCACGTACAAGGATATGCCCGCCAACCGCCACTACACGCTCAAGCTGGTTGCGTCTGCCGTGCCTGCGAGTGTCAAGGTGAACGGCGCAGAGGCATCTTATGCGTACGACGGCAACAACCTCTCGGTGCTCATCGACATCGCCGAGACCGACTGCGCCAAGGAGAAGACCGTCACCGTTACGTTCCCGAAGAACGCCGCGCCTGTTGCCGACGGACTCATTGGCAAGTTCCGCCATATACAGCAGGGTTGCATAGCCATCAAGAGCCGCACGCCGGGCTTCTTGTTCAACGAGCAGTTGGGCACAATGGAGTCGACAGGCGTCGCCATCAGCTACGCCCCGCAGGAGGCAGCTGAGCGCATCGAGGCGTCCCGCCGCAACTACGCCAACCTGAAGCAGGTGCTTGTGGAGAGCGGACTGAAGGAAGCCGAAGCGGAGCAATTCGTACAAAAGGCTTATTAAACCACCCGTAGCGGAGGTCTCCGGCCTCCGCAACACCAAGTCTGACACAAACCACAAGCAATTAAAGCGTATGCATCATTGCTTGCTGCGGAGGCCGGAGACCTCCGCTACAGAAATAAATAACAAACAACAAAACATGGGAATAGGAAGATGGATTGGCGGTTTCCTCGGCTTTATCAACGGCGGACCGCTTGGAGCACTTGCCGGCTACGCCATAGGCTGGCTCTTTGAGAAGGGAGCCGAGGGCTTTAGCGACAACGCCGACAACACGTTCGACAACGGCACGTACAGAAACAGCAACGCATACGGCGGCAATACTTACGGCGGCTATTCAGCCCAACAGCAGTATGAGGGCGAGCGCAACTCGTTCCTCTTCTCGCTGCTCGTACTCGCCTCGTATATCATGAAAGCCGACGGCAGGGTGATGCACTCCGAGATGGAGCTTGTGCGCACCTTCCTGCGCCGCAACTTCGGCGAGATAGCCGTGCGACAGGGCGAGGAGATACTTCTGCGCCTCTTCGAACGACAGAAGCAGATGGGCGAAGCGGCGTTCAAGAACACCATACGCGAGTCGTGCGCCGAGATAGCGCAGCACATGGACTACTCGCAGCGTCTGCAGCTGCTCAACTTTCTCGTGCTCATAGCACAGGCCGACGGCGCCGTGCCGCAGAGCGAGATCGACGCCCTGCACTTCGTGGCTGCCAGTCTCGGCATCTCCGCCGAGGACCTCAGCTCGATGCTCAACCTCTCTTCGGGCGGCAACAGCCTCGAAGCCGCATACAAGGTACTCGGCATCGACCCGTCAGCCACCGACGACGAGGTGAAGGCTGCCTACCGCCGCATGGCACTCAAGCATCACCCCGACCGCGTGGCTACGCTCGGCGACGACGTGCGCAAGGCTGCCGAGAAGAAGTTCCAGGAGATAAACGCCGCAAAGGAGACCATATACAAAGCAAGAGGGCTGTGATTTGCATCACAACCCCCTCTTGTTTCTTTGAGTGTTTTTTGGAAAAAGTTTTACCGGACAGCAATACTGTCGTATAGAAATGCAGCTATAATGTGATAAAGAAGTATCCATGCAAAGAAGCGTGTAAGCATAAATGCACTGATGTCATACATTTTACATGTTTATCGTATGACATATAAAACGTATGACATGCAGGAATACATTTTTGTTCTTCCCGAGGAATGGTATTGGCGGTACCCATTACTCGGGATTTATCTGTCTCATCCTTTAGTATAGGAAAAACGAGCCGTTCCTTGGAGGCTTTGCGCCTCCAGCCACTGGGCGAACTACCGCAGTGTTTCCAATGGTATTAAATTTGTTCTTTCCAAAACATTGTGTCCATAACGACACAGCAAGGTATGTTTTGAGTTACTCAAAACCTTTCGAGTTACTCACCAAAAATTGCCTTATTATTGGTAATAGTCCTCCGAAGTCGCTCTATTTAGACAACAACCAAAATGACACCAGAGAGTACAAAAATAAATAAAATCATAAATCAAAATCCAACGTAAGTTGTCTATCATCTGCTTTTTGCTTTTTGTATCGTTTGGTATCTCTTTGAAAACATTGGTCATCAGCCCAAGTTTGTACACTTTTCACAATGTATGTGTTTTCTTCTTTTACTGTAGCTTCATCTTCAGCTATAATACGTTTTGTTTTAATTTGCAACGTACATTTTATAGTCGTGGCAGAACCGAATTTTATTTCATTTGCGTAAACCTGTTTCAGAAAATCTTTATCCTCAATTTTAAATGGAATTGTTTTCCCAGAATAGATACCATTCCAAGTTTTACTATGTCCTTTTTGTAAAACAGGTGAAAGTATGGCTATCGTCGTTCCTTCTATCGTTTGAGTGTCCTCTGAACTTTCTGTATCTATGATATGCGTATGGAAATCTCCTCTACATATATTTGAACAGATTGGTTGGGCTTCTGGTTGCTCTGATGACACTTCTATCCTTTGTATTTGTTGGTCATGCTCTGCTGCCTTATAATAGTCACTTATTATTTTCTTAAGTTTTTTATCATGTGCGACTAATGCCAATGCTTCTTCTTTACAGAAATTACCATTTTTGATCTTTTCTACAATGTCTAAACCTTTAAGAATATCATCTCTGACATTTGTTTTCTTCGTAAAATAATAAGTAATGAAAGCTACTACAAAATCTCTTATTAAATCTACTAAAGAAGAATCTGCTATCTTTATAAGAAATTCATCAATGTAGCCTCCTTCATTGGGTACAGAAACTTCAATTTGAAAGTCACCTGTGTATTGCTTTATAGCATCCAATGCACGCAAGAAATGTCGTTCACATTCATTATGAACTTTTGCATCCATGACATGTATACCTTCTTTGCTGAGAAGATAGTGTAAATGTATCTTGTAATCTTCGAAGTTTGTTGCCATACCTTTTCTTATTATTTTATCCTTATTCTTAATTTAAAATGGAGTTTGCATATATCCACTTATAGATTCATTCACCATTGAGTAGTCTTGCATTTTTTTCAAATCTTCAATATGACTTATCAAGTTGTCATAACTTGCAAGGTTATCCATTTCCTCACGCCTTGCCTTGCTCAGCTTACAAAACACCTCTTCCTGTTCAAACCCCGCAAATCGTCGTCCACATAGGTTAGCGGCAATGCCAGTTGTAGAACTGCCACTGAATGGATCAAAAATCCATTCGCCTTGATTAGTTGAGGCAAGAATCATACGAACAAGAAGACGCAAAGGTTTTTGGGTTGGATGCTTCCCACAAGTCTTTTCCCAACGGCCGATAGCCGGCATTCGCCATACATCAGTCATTTGCTTACCGTCATTCAGCTCTTTCATCAAGTCATAGTTGAATTTGTGTGGAACTTTCTGCATTTTTCTTGCCCAGATTACAAACTCTGTAGAATAGGTAAAGAAACGACAAGAGATATTAGCAGGAGGATTAGTCTTCTGCCACGTAATCACATTCAGAATCTTATATCCAAGTTCCGTAAGACAATTTGCCACAGAAAAGATATTGTGATAAGTGCCACTTATCCATATTGTGCCATTATCTTTCAGTTTGTCACGGCACAGGCGTAGCCATTCCATGTTGAAAGCCATCATATCATCTTGCGACTTACCTTTATCCCAATCTCCTTTATCTACGCACACAACTTTACCGCTCTGCAACGATATACCACCGTTCGAGAGAAAGTAAGGAGGGTCGGCAAATATCATGTCGAACTTGAAATCAAACTCTTTGAGAAGTTTGAAACTGTCACCATGAGCAAGAATGAAGTCATTACTTGGTGATTTATAATATGCTTGTATCATTTGAAAGCTCTGTTATTTTTAGTCATCAATCCAATCTCCTCCATTGTTTCTGATATAATCCAATTCAGCTTTCAAATCATCCATATATCCATCATTGTCATAAACTCGGTTTTGCCTCGCTTCTTCCTCCTCTTCTTTTATTATTTCTTGTCTATAATCCATTCCCTCATCAGTAAGAAAATAAGCAGCTAAATCATCCCCATTTCGACCAAACTGCCATAATTCTTTTAGATGTTCTCTATCAACACACCACCATCGTTCCGAGGTTATATATGATAATAGGGTAGTAATACAGATTCGAGACATATAATCTATTCTTGAATGTTTTTTAAGGATATTGAATATGTACGTAAATAGTTTTATGGATGATTCTTCAACTTCGTATTTTTTATTGTATGATGATATTTGTAAAATAAGAATATTAGGGTCACCAGTTCGCAAATTCGCAGAAAAAGAATTCCAACGACTATCTTTGAACATATCCGACACATCACATTGCCCTATGTATTCACCATAAGCAATAATAGGATGAAAAATTTTACTTACAAATGAATAAACAGCTCTTCGCTTTACAGAATCTATAGTTTCACCTTTTTGCCGTTTTACACTTACTGGCACAGAAGAATTACTTAATAGAGTGTCAGTTTTTTCACAATAAGGTAATAGAGAATAGATTTCTGAGACTTTATATGAATTTATCAAGTCTTTTAGTCTATTCTCTTGTAAAAACGAAGGATCAAATACTATAAAGTTCATAATTTTGATGTGCGTTTAGCAAGATTATCTAATCTATTATGTTTAGATGGAAACAAAAAGATTATTCAAATCTTATCCTGTTACCAATTTTATAAAATCCTGTATTGAAGTGAGGTTATACACACTTGGAATAATTCCGTATGCCTCTTGCAATTTGTTCTTTGCAGACTTCCAGCCTATGCCATCTGTAATCCAAACAAACTCAAAGCCCTCAACGGAGTTTATTTTCGGTGCAATATCAGAGTATGAACGTGCAACCTCATTCAGTTTCGAGCCACCTCCACTATAAAAGTTGACTTCTATCAGATATGTCTTTGACGGAGTTTCAACAACGAAGTCAAAACGCTTTTCATCGTCTCCCAACACATTTGTAATGGCAACCCATTCTCTTGAATATACTTCTTGTCTGAAAGGAATGCCAGCATTAGTAAGAATATTGGCTACCGTATTCTCCATAACGTGCCCGCTTCGATTCTTTCTTGCATTCGTGTCTAGTCCAGTTTCTATGCCAAATACATAATCAACGAGGTCCTTCACTTTTTGGCTTTGCAGAACATCACCAAGTCCAGTTTCTGTCAAGAATGTCATAACAGAATCTACTGAAGTAAACATGCTTTCCAAAGGAACGCAGTTTCCGACAGAATCAAGTATTTCTTTCTTGTCACGGGTACGAACTGCCACCAATATGTCCATAACGGAAAAGGCATTCTTGTCCCTGTTCCATATTGTTTCCACACTTTTACGCAAGTTGGATGCCCCTATAAGGCTGTTGAGCATACACAGACTCAACTTTATATCTTCCACGTTCTGTGAGATTTTTTCAAAGTCACAGAAGAAGTCCAATGTTTGGTTTGTCTCTTTGAGTTGAGACATGAATTTATCGAAATTTTTAAGCATAAGCTTTCTGTTTTACAGCCACATATTGTGGCTTGTGGTTGTTAATATCGTTCATTTGCCAATCTTTTGTGTTGCGGTAACTATGAACCAGCAGTTCGGAAATCTTTCCTCTCTTTGCTCCGTTCGCATTCACATTACGAGAAGCCATAACTCTGTCGATGTAATAATCTGCATACAGAATATCGAAGAAGTTATCTGCTTCGTTCTTTCCTTTGCAATCAGAATTACTCAACATAAAATTATGCCCATCAGCCACCACTTTGTCACAGAACTCCTTCAGCCTGACTTGTGAATCATCATTGAAGGCTTCTTTTGTATAGTCATTAAAACTTGAAGTATCACTCAGAGGACGGTAAGGAGGGTCAAAATAGAACAAAGTTTTACCTTGTGCATAGAGCAAAGTTTTCTCAAAATCACCCTCCAAGATTTCCACTCGTTTCAATAACTCACTATCTGCCCTAAGTGTATCTTCATCACAAATCTGTGGTTGCATATACTTTCCGCAAGGAACATTAAACAAACCTTTCTTGTTTACACGATATAAACCGTTGAAGCAAGTGCGATTAAGAAAGAAGAACTTTGCCGTATTCTCTATCGGGTCAAGGTTCTTCTCATTGTAGCGTTGGCGTACTGCCATAAACATCTCACGTTTCGCTTCCATATCTTGCAAAGCGTAATATTGGGCTTGAATATCCTGCAATGCAGGAATCAACTCTTCCACATTGTCACGTACAGTTCTATAACATGTAACCAAATCGCTGTTAATATCGTTGATTACAGCACGTTTGATATTTGGATGCTGTTGCAGCATGTAGAACAACATAGCCCCACCACCAACGAATGGCTCTATGTATGTCACATCATCCCAATTATCAAAGTCAGCTGGGAGTTTTGCTTCCAGTTGTTCAATGAGTTGTCCTTTACCGCCAACCCATTTGATGAATGGTTTTGCTTTTGTATTCATTATTAATCCTTTTTTGAACTAATGATTGTCAATCATCACTGTTAGTAGCTTTTGTTTTATTGATAAGCTGACGAACATCAACGTCCAATAGAGCAGCTACCTTGGTCAATGTTACTAAATCTGGTTGTGAGGTATTGGTACACCATTTTGAGATTGTTGCAGGATCTTTCCTTAATTGCTCGGACAACCATTTGCTTGTCCGCTTCTTCTCTACCAACACGACTTTTATGCGATTTATATCTTTCATCGTTTATCTTTATTATTGCGTTCATCGCAAAGATAATGGAATATTTTTGAAATCAGATTATTTTTGTTGCACTTTTATTCTTATTTAGCATATCAGTCTGAGGGAAATAAAAATTAAATTGTATCTTTGCATCGAGAAATAAAGAGTTGTTTGACAAGCATACTTATGCACAATGCAGAATTTAGAACTATTGCCAAACCATTACCTCTATTGAGGCGAGAGACTCATAAAATGCTCATTTTAAGCTATTCTGTATAAATTAGCGGAATTTTGCTAAAAATTTGGATTCTCAATAATTATTTGTATCTTTGCAGCATTAGTTCCAGCCGAGCCTCTTTACAATGCTTAAATAGGCTGGGCTTTTTTCGTTAAAGGCTGGAAGATAGGCTGGAAGATATTTCGTTTCCAAGCCTATCTTCCAGCCTTTATCATGCTCATAATGTGCAGCTTACGGCATTTCTGGAAGATTTGGTAGATTTTTTCGCCTACATAAGATGCGGTTCGCAAATACGATTATAGTTTATTATAGTATGCATAGTTGAACCATACAATGACACATAGAATGATTATCACACGTATAATACATATTATAAACCATTGTTTGTCGCGTAATTGTATCGCTTTTTTTATATCTTTTCCTGCTGAACCAAGAATATACAAATAAATGATATTGAGTACAATATAGAATATTACAAATGTAGTATGTGTCATAATTTCTTTGATTTGCAAAATTTATAAAGACTATGCTCTAATATAACATGGCAAAAATACAAATAAATCTGAGAAACTCACTCCTTTTGGAGGATTTTTTCAATCATGGAGCAATAATTATCGTTGCTTTTCCTTACTATTTTAGTATCAACATCAACTACTTTTGCATTGTTTACAATATCAGGTTCACCCTCATAAGTAACTCTATAGTGTAGGCCGTTCCTTTGCACTTGTGCTTACAC
>ULTU01050924.1_pt1 | contig 14730 bp, 7 predicted proteins | sample 1957861 | NCBI WGS metagenome assembly ULTU01 (sample SAMEA4835742, study PRJEB28245) | human gut metagenome | biome: gut microbiome; material: fecal sample | place: Denmark | collected 2008
CGTTTCCCCTGCCGATAGAGTTCGGCTATGATGGGAAGCCCCCGTTTCATCCCCCAGTATTCCAATACATAAGGCGAATGATAGATATTCTCCATATGGAGATAAGCCTTGTGGGTCAGTTTCACAAAAGCATCCCAATGATATTTCTCATCAGTAATCCATTCGGGATTCACCTGCCACAACATCCATTGCGATGTCATCTCAAAGAAACCGCATCCTCCCCAGGCTTCGCCCTGCCCGTCACAGCTGATTTGTGCCTGAAAGCTATGCCCCAATTCGTGTGCGATGCAGTTCAGCTTCTTGTCCTGCACACGGTTGGGGGCAATCCATAAAGCGCCGATTTCTCCATCATAATCTCCACCGTAGGCTGTGCCCTCCAAAGAGTAGTTCAGCATCACCATCATGCGATATTTATCGCACTTGGAACCGGACTTGGAAAACTTCAGGGTATCACGGAAGAAGTGATAAAAACTCTCCAACTTTTCCGTCAGGTTAGGCAGGTCTACCCGCATATCGTGTCCTTCCATTTGAGGCGGATTGGACAAGTCGTTTCCAAAACCTTTTTCCCAGAAGATGACGAAGTTGTCGGTGCAAGCCATGCGATGATAACTCCACTTGCTTGCAGGGTTTTGCAGGTCTATGTTTTGTAAGTCTTTGGGGATATAGATGGCTTTTCCCTCAGGAAGAACGAGCTGTTGAGCCGAAAGAGAGTTCCCGGCTAATAGTCCGATTAAAAGAAATATGAAAATATGTAGCTTCATTTGTATTGAGTCTATTTTTACTTTTTTATTAATCTACCAATTTAATAAGTCTGTCCCTTCAAATTTCACTTTATAAGGACATTGAACATCATCTGTCTCGTCTTCATTCCAAGCATGAGACATATATTGTTCAGGAGCTCCCATCACTACAAAAAAGAGTTTATTAGTTCCTTCCAAAATTGTATAAGATACTGTACTCTCTTTGTCTTTATTCATCGGAGTATATTGAACCACACCATTTACGACAGCCACTAATCCATACCTCCATCCGGCAGCGACATTATTTCTGTTATAATTAGTAGTAACGCCGACTTTTTCGCCATCTGCATTAACAATAGTTCCCGGATCTTCCGATGCCAAACTACTGCCTGTGTCCAATCCTACAAAATCAACCTTAACAATGCTGCCTGCCTCCGAAACATTTAATGATATAACATTAAATCCCGTACTCCCCGGGCAACAGGAATAACCTACTTGATAATATCCATCCTTAGCATATAGTTTAGTAGAATATTTCGTTGCGCTCTCAGTAACGTATTTACGCACAATATCAATATCATAAGTAGTCATACGTGCAGCATAGTCATACAGTTCTTCATAAAGAGTTTCCACCTTACCATTGCAATATAATCGTTGATAGGTCATAAGCGGATCTTCTGGATATTTCGATTGCTTCCATATTTCTCCCAGCACACTAATCCCGTGTTTTTGTACCCAGTAATAAGGTAACCAGTAACTGGCATAGCGCATCCATTCGTTATTGAAATGGCGATGGCAATTTGCTTTCCAAACATCCACATGATATCCAAATAGTTCTTGAGGATAAGTTTGAAGAGATTGCCATTGCGCACACTGCTCCCAAAAACCATTTCCTCCTCCACCATTCGGTCCAAAACCATAACGAAAGCCTTGATGGAAATCTTTCGCAGCTCCATTCAACAACTTATCACAATACACCTGATACTGGAAATTATGCCCAATTTCATGTGCAATCGTAGAGCCTACCGGTTTACAGGTACTCGGATTTACCCATAAAGCGCCAATTACATCGTCATAACCTGCCCCCGTAGCCAACCACTCATCTTGATAAAGCAAATAGATTTGCATCTTATACCGATCCAAATAAGATTTTCCTTGTCCTATTTCGGCAAATTCCAATGCCTCAATATTGGTCTGATAAAATTGTTCAGCTTTTGCCAACAAATCATCCACATCAACCCGCATGGTCTCCGAGACACTCTTAGCATTCGGATCTTTACCGAATCCTATTTCCCAAAACACAATAAAATGTTCACTTTGTTTATGACGATAGAATGACCATTTGGCATCTCTTGAAAACATATCCATCATTGCAAACTCCGAAGGTTTGTAGTACTTCTCATAACCGGATATATCTGAAGGCTTAAGTACATCAGGCTGATTAACAGCTACAGAATCATTCTGACAACTTAAAAGAAACAGAGTAGCAACAATAAGTATGCAGCCAATCATTCCATTATAACAAATTCTTCTATTCATGAAAATATATATGAATTACCTTTTGAATGAAAAATGGGAATCTCCACTTTATAATACAGAGATCCCCACCTCATTCTGAACTGCCAAGGATGACGTTCACTATTTATAAGGTTACTCCATTATAATGTTAATTACAAAACGCAATAGATTTGCCTTGTTTGTTTTATCACGGAAACCAATACTGATAGTATATTTATCACCAGCAACAGGTGTAGCCGAACGGCCTATACTCAAAGTTTTATCACTTATGCTACATTCTGCGAAAAGAGAATATCCTTCCACTCCCCAGTTGGTGACCGTACCGTCTTTCATCATCCAATAGCCGGGAGCATTTGCTGTATATGAACTTTCTTCATCCCATTTCAAAGATTCAAGATTAACTGAATACATATGAATATCACCGTCTCCATCACCATCAAGCCCTTCACAAAATTCAGCGACAGTCATTCCAAAACGTTCCTGTATCTTATCTGCATAATCATTAAACTCTATAGAAGCAGCCGAATACTCACCATCCGGAATGTTGATTGACACTTCAACAGGCACGTCTACAATTGCGATCTCACTAAGAATACGTACATATTGGTCAAAGTCTGTTCCATTGATTGCAAGCCCTACATTGATACTAACGGACGAACCTACCATTACACTTTCCAATGCACTTACTACAAGCGTTTTGTCCGAAACATTCAGTTCTACGGTATAATTGGCATCCGCTTGACTGGAGATATTTCCCATTTCATCAAAATACCATCCAGTTGTTCCCTTGTTGGGAGCTGTTTTGTCCCAAGCATTACGAGCTGCATTTATACCATGAAACACAACTTTACCACTTGATATTCCGGCAATAGCTTCATCTATTGTCATCCCCAATTTTATTTGAAATAATTCAGCATAGTCAGACAAATTGATGATTTGTGTTTGACCGGCACCAAATTGTATCTTTTTTGTAACTGTTGCTTCCACATCAGCACGCAAATAAGGATTCTCATTCTCGCCATACACATGCTTACTTGTGGCGTCTTCCCAGTTTTCGCTGCATGCCGCCAAAGAGAGGAGTAATCCCCCCAATAGTACATAAAGTATATTCTTTTTCATTGTTTACATATTTAGTTATTAATACCCGGGATTTTGTTTTAAATTCACATTACCTTCCATCGCTTCCTTCGGAATAGGGAAGATATTAAGATGATTATCCGAAACATCCGTCACCCGAGGCTTGCAGAACCATGATTTACCATTGTATACATTCTGACCATTTGTCATTTTAAAACGAATAAGATCCTGACGACGGACATATTCTCCTACAAATTCCCAAGCACGTTCATCAAGCAAACCGCCCAATTCAATGTCAGCACCACCTTCTATTTCATTAAAGATCTTTGCAGGATCATTTTTCCCCATTTCATTACGGTTTTCACGATGCCCATACGGATAGTTACTTCCACCTTTAAGTTGCGCTACGGTACGAACTGCCTTTGCCGGATTAGATTTGAAATTACGTGCACGGACTTGTGTCACCAGGTCGGCAGCATCTTGTTCTGTTTCTCCTTTGTAGCCGCCCAATCTGAGCAAACATTCGGCTTTCTTCAACAGCACATCGGCATAACGGTAGAAGGGTACATCATCGTAACTTGTAGCCATATCACCAGGGAGAATCTCATATTTTACTAAACGCCCACCTTCGTATTCGTAACAACCAGGTTGGTCAATACTACGTATTTCTTTGGTGTAAACGACCTGCACACCATTAGCTATAAGAGGTGTCCCATCCATTGCATATTGAGGCGTATCTACATTCCAACAATCTGTGTAGCGCCCATCCGCATCATCATACGAATCAAGGAACTGTGACAATACGTTAGCACCGCTAGTAGCCCATGTATTAAAGCCATAAGTCTTCTTACTGATAACCGCAAGCCACATACTGGCATAATAGTTACCACCTCCATATTTTTCTGTATAGGGTATTCCAAAGATAATTTCCGGATTACCGGATATATCCTCTTTGAAATTATCCAGATAGTTAGGAGCTAAAGAATAAAGGCCACTCTCAATTATTTCATTCAGCTCATCAATACACTTACCGTACCATGACTTGTCGGCATCATCATTAAACCATGCATTGTGATTTATATACATATTGGCAAGTAGCATATTTACGCTATAGTTATTGATGCGTCCCATGATTTTCTCATTCCCGCACTTACCTTTTACATCATTTAATTCAGTGATAATAAAATTCCACATTTCCTGAGCAGTAGCTTGTTCCGGTAACCATCCTGCTTCATGGTCAGCCTCTGTGTCCAACGGAACATTACGAAATGCATCAAACAACATATAGTAATATAGTGCGCGGTATGCTCTAAGTTGTGACACAGTAGTCTCTACTGATTGTACGGCAGGATCGGCTAATAACTGATTACAAGCGGTAACACCAGCAAAAGCACGTGTCCAAAAAGCACCAAAATGCCATATCGTAGGATTAAATTCATGCTTGTGCAGCGGGATATAAAGGTCCCCCCAACCAATACCGATACGATTCGGAATGCACCAAAGGTCGCCTGAAAGCCCTGATATATCAGAATAACTATACCATCCCCAAAGGACATCACGCAAACTATTATATACAGGAATAAACAGAGCCTGTGCATCTTCGGGAGTAAATTGATAAATGTCGGGAGACATGGTATCATAAATTTTCTCGGTTAAGTCAGTACAACTGTTGAACGAGAGTGAACATGCAATAAGTGCAGTTCCAACGTATGTTTTTATTTTTGTTTTCATATTTAGTATCATTTTAGAATCCAATGTTAACACCAAAAGTAAAAGAACGAGTAGTAGGATAAGTATCACGATATTCAATACCGGGAGCCTGTACATTGTTAATATCAAGTTCCGGATCTAACCCCGAGTAACCAGTTATGCAGAACAAATTATTACCCGATACATATACGCGAAGGCTCTTCATGTATTTGTTATTGCGTATCGGAAGAGTGTAACCAATAGTCAGGTTGCTCAATTTAACAAAATCACCATCTTCCAGATAATAGCTCACCACTGCCTGTTTTTGTGCTCTCGACAAGGTATATTCTCCACCATAAGGAGCATTGAGCACACTCTTGAGTTTATTCAGAAACACTGCGTTATTCTCATAGAAAGCACGCGGAGAGTTGAGTATCTTAAAGAAAAACTGCCCGGTGAACTGTGCAGACAAATCGAAGTTTTTGTAACGCAACTGATTACTCCAACCAGCAAACAGCTGTGGCATGCCTGTTCCCATGTCCTGACGATAACTTTCGTCAGCCAACATAGCATCGCTCATTTCTTCTATTTCTCCGGTATTAGGATTTTCAACTAGAAATACTCCACGTTCTGCAACACCTACCGATTTAATCATATAAAAATGACCTAGCTCTTTTCCTACTTCCATGTAGTGTGTTCCCTGAGAAATAGGGGCATCCAAACCTCCTGTAATACGGAAGTTTGCCGTCTCGTAAAGGTCATTCGAAAGACTTACCAACTTATTCTTGTTATGTGAAACGGTCAATGTTGTCTTCCATTCAAAGTCTTTTGTACGCACCGGAACAGCATCGATGGCTATTTCAATACCTGTATTGCGCATTTTACCTACATTAGCCAACGTTTGATTATACAAGTTAGGCGGTACCGGAACAGTATAATTCCACAACATATCTGTTGTATTCTTCTGATAAACATCAATTGAACCGCCTAATCGATCATTCAGCGTACTGAAGTCAAGACCAATATTATATTCTGTTGATTTCTCCCATTTCAGATCCGGGTTAGGATTTGAAGTTGCTATCAGACCAGGTTTCCATTCTCCCTTATCATAAAAATATTCGCTACCAAAGCTATATTTCAGCAACGAAAGATAGTTATCGTTAGGAATAACACCCGTAGTACCCATACCGGCACGCAGTTTCAAATTATTGAGCCAAGAAATATCCTTCATAAATTCTTCTTTGCTGATAGTCCAACCCAAAGATATTGATGGGAATGTTCCCCATTTATGATTGGTACCGAAACGGGAAGAACCTTCGCGGCGAATACTGGCAAGAATATTGTACTTATCGGCAAATCCATAACTTATACGTCCGAAGAAACCTATCAATTTATTGTCATTTTTATAACTGCCCATACCTGCTTTACCATCCTTCAAGTAAGCACCTAAACCCAGATTATTGTATTGGAAGAAATCATTGGGGAAATCGGTATTATTGGCATTGAAACCAGAGTTCTGCGTGTATTGGTAACTATAACCTGCCAGTGCATCAAAACGGTGCTGGCCAATTGTCATTTGATAGTTTGAAGTAAATTCCAATTCGTTAGTATAACTAGTAGCATACGATTGGTATGCATAACCTGTATGTCCGGAACTGCGTTGATCTGGATAATCAGCAGTATAATAACCTTTATCATGTGCACCCCAAGTACGACGTGAAACCCGAAGGTTATTTTGCCAGCCCTTGATAGGTTCAAATGTCAATGTACCTGTCATACGAGTCCAATCGGTTTTGTAATCACCAGTACGTTCATTAATCATAGCCAGCGGATTGGCATATTCACTACGACCGAAATTCTCGTACCAATTACCATCCATATCTTTGATAGGTTCAGTAGGGTTATGGATAATAGCCTGACGGTATTGGTAAGTAGCGTTATTGGCACTGTTGGTGTGTTCCCCCTTGAGTAAGTTTACACTTACTTTCAACATATCGTCCAAAAACCAGTGTGTTAAGTTCATGTTCAGCGTAAGGTCTTTACTATAAGTATTCAGAATTACACCTTGGTCATCACGATAGGTTACATCGGCAGAATAAGTTGTTTTCTGTGTACCTCCACGAACGCTGAGGTTATGATTATGAGAGAAGCTGGTACGCGTAATGGCATCCAACCAATCAGTATCATAACCTTCATCTGTAAAGTCGGTATAACCCTTACGGATCTCTTCGGGGCCCATAAAATCATGTTTTTTACCGAATTGAGACAATGACATGTAACCAGAATAGTTGATAGAAGTTTTCTGTTCACGTTTTCCATCAACTGTTGTAATAAGAATTACCCCATTGGCACCACGTGTACCATAAATAGCAGCTGCAGAAGTATCTTTCAACACATCCACCGATGCTATATTCTCGGGAGACACTGTACTCATATCACCGGGAATACCATCAATTAACACCAATGGACTATTACTACCAGTTAATGTAATGACACCACGCAAACGGATACTTGATCCGGAGTTTGGGTCACCACTACCTTTCGATATAATAAGACCTGCAACTTTTCCTTTAATTAAGTCAGCGGCATCACTCACTTTTCCTTGAATAAAATCATCTTTCTTCACACTGCTAATAGCACTCGTTACGTCCCCTTTTTTTTGCGTTCCATAACCGATAACTACAACTTCATCCAGCAATTCAGTGTCATCCGCTAAAGTTACATTGACTTTCCGTTGTGAACCTATTACTATTTCCTGGCTCTTATAACCAATGTAAGAGATTATCAGCACAGAGTTCGACCCGCTTACTTTCAAAGTATATTCACCGTCAACGTTGGTGATAACACCGTTACTAGTTCCTTTTTCAAGAACATTGGCACCGATAATAGGTTCACCACTCTTGTCTTTTACCACACCAGTAATTGTAACAGTCTGTTGCTGCACAATCTCAGTTGTCATTGATGTTGTCGTTCCTTGAGTTGCAAATACCGGACTTACACCGATACCTGCTACAAAGAAAAGACAGGTTGCAGCCTTCAATACAGCATTGCTGAACGAGACTCGATTTTCATGTGTATTCATAATATTCAATTAAAAGGTTATTATTCAATTACAAGTTATTTATTCCTAATTTAAAAAAATAGATTAGCTTAGTTTACTTTCCACTCAATCACCCCACCCGAAGCGCCTTTTTGCAACAAAGCAGCAATTTTCAATCCTGTCGTTTTTACCGGTTTAAAATCAAGGCTATTATAGCAGTCTTTCTTTACCGTGTACTCATTCAAAGCTTCTACCTCTTTCCAAGTTTTTCCATCCTTATAATAAAGTTTCCAACTTTCCGGCACACGGAAATCGCCATCATAATGATCGAAATCCAACCAATAAACCTGTATGTTTGAAACAGTGTAAGGCTGATCAAATTGATAGGCCAAGGTTTCCTGTGTCCCGTTTCTCAACCACCAATAATGGTAAGGTTTAGAAATATCCGATGAGCGTTTCGGTTCCCATTGGTCATTCACACCCCATGCCCAGCTTTCTACAGAGGCTGATTCGGGGGCATCTTTCTGAATAGGGGCCTGTATCATTAGGGTCTGTGCCTTACTGGCAATTGTCGGTTCGGGAATGGGACGAGCATACTCGGCAGCTTCGGGAATCCAAACAGCCATCTGGTCTGCACCGCGATTGTTCCAGGTTGAATAAGGAATGGCTTTGAAAGGAACCTCTTTCACACTACCGTCTTTACCAACTTCCTTCGCATTACCGGTCAGCACCACAACACCGTTCAACAGATTAGCGTCATAAGATGCTTCCATCGGAGTAGCATCAGGAATGAACTTATTGAAAACAGTGCTGTCAGCCTGGTCTTTACCTTCCAGACAGAACATGATTGGACCACGTTCGATAGCCAGTTTGCCACGGTCATCTTCTACATTATCATTGGCTTTAATACGACGTACGTCCATCGGGAGACTAATTTCTACCACATCACCCGCTTTCCAGACACGTGAAATTGTGGCATAGCCGTCATACTGTTTGGCATTTACTTTCTTACCATTGACAAAGATTCCGTAAGCACCTGCCTTATCGGTAAATGAATAAAGATCCGTCGGTACGGGGGCATCCTGCGCCCAACCCGGGATACGGAAACGTAAAGCGAATTCCTGCTCTTTCTCAGGAGTAACAAAGATGGAAACTTCTCCCTTCCAAGGATACTCAGTAGTCTGCTCCAACGTCACATTATTACTGTCCGTATTAAGGTCGGCCTTACTCTGAATATAGAGATTGACATAAATATCATTACCCTGAGTGGCGTACATATAATAAGGAACAGAGGCCATGAAACGGGTTACGTTGCCCGGACAACAGGCACAACCAAACCAGTGTTGGCGTTCGTGCTGCCCCATAGATTCGAGCGGATTGTCATAGAAGAACTTATCGCCACTAAGAGAGACACCCGAAATCACACCATTATAAAGTGCACGTTCCAGCACATCGGCATATTTTGCATCCCCCGTAGCCAGAAACATACGGTGATTCCAATAAACATTGGCAATGGAAGCACAAGTTTCACAATATGCTGTATGATTGTTCAATTCATAGTCAGGCCCGAAACCTTCACCCTGCGGACGGGAACCGATACCTCCGGTTATAAAGAGCTTTTTACTTGCCATATTCTCCCAAATGCGGCTCAAAGCATTGAAATAAGCCGTGTCCCGGGTCAGGGCAGCTACATCGGCAACGCCCGAATAAAGGTATCCGGCACGCACGGCATGGCCTACGATTTCGTCTTGCTGCAAAATAGGTTTATGATCCTGGCTGTATTCGCTAAGGCGATGGCCGTCTGTTCCGCGTCCGGTTTCCTCCACGAAGTATTTAGCCATTTGCAGATATTTCCCGTCACCGGTCACCTTATATAATTTAGCAAGCGCCATCTCGGCGATAGGGTGTCCCGAGGGAACATGCTTTTGTCCTTCAGCGGGACCGAATACCTGGCAGACAAGGTCGGCGTTTTTGATAGCTACATCAAGCAGAGAACGTTTGCCTGTTGCGCGATAGTGTGCAACAGCGGCTTCGTACAAGTGACCGCTATTATAAAGTTCGTGGCTGTTGATTTTTTCCCAACGATGCGTTCCCCACCAACCGGAAAGACGGTAGCTTTTATTTGTTACACACGTGGTGAGGTAACCATCCGGTTCCTGAGCTGCGGCAATAAGGGAAATCACACTATCCAGATAAGCATCCAGTGCTTTGTCATACTTCACAGCCAACGAGTAGGAAGCTCCTTCTATTATTTTATAAGGATCGGTATCGTCAAAAGAGAAATCACCACGGTGCTCACCTTTCATCAATCCTCCGGCAATGGCAAAATTATCGAAGCGTCCGTTCTTCTCACATTCCTTAAATGCAGAAGGTATGGAGACTGTACGATTGGTTTCAATACGCGGAGTCCAGAAGTTATCGTTCAGGTGAACTTGCGTAAAAGGGACTTCTTTAATCGGAGCATCAGGCTGAACGTAAGGTTCGCTGCAAGCGCTCATGCCCAAGAGGGCGATGCTGCCAAAAAGGAATTGGATTCGTTTATTCATAATATCATATTGTATTTTAGTTCGTTACCAAAAGTGTACGGCAAAGGAAAGGGATTTATCTCGAACCGAATAAAACGAAAATCCATATGAATGCAAAAATAGTCGGGTTACAATGGCTCTGGAGAATATTTAGATTATTATCGCATTGGCTTGGATTATTTTTTCACGGGTACGGATATTGTACGCACAACAAATCTATAAACAGCAAACGAAAAACAAATGGTCTCTTTATTCGTTGCAAATAATGCGGTGATTAGGAATGCCCGAAGGCATAGTTTCTCAAGAATAGTTTCTTAATCTAATGGAAATCATCTATCTTTGTCATTCTGAAACATTGCTTGAAGGAGAAACAGAATATGATGTATATGGCACCTGCAAACAGAAAACGTTTACCTTATGGCATGATGAACTTTGAGGATATCCGCCTCGAAAACTATTATTATGTAGACAAGACCGCCTTTATTCCCATGATTGAGCAGGCAGAGCGCTTCTTTTTCTTTTTCCGTCCCCGTCGATTCGGCAAAAGCCTGACACTGAACTTGCTGCAGCACTACTATGACGTGCGTGCCAAGGACAAGTTTGACACGCTGTTCGGCGACCTCTACATCGGACAGCATCCTACGCACGACCGCAACAGCTATCTGGTACTGAAACTCAATTTCTCCGGCATCATCGGTGAGCTGAACAATTACCGCCAGGGACTGGATGCGCACTGCCGGACCATGTTCGACTATTTTTGTGATATTTATGCCGACTATCTGCCACAGGGCATCAAGGAAAAGCTGGATGAAAAAGATGGTGCGGTAGAGCAGCTTGAATATCTATATACAGAATGTCAAAAGACGAATCAGAAGATTTATCTCTTCATTGACGAATACGATCATTTTACCAACGCCATCCTTTCGGATTCCGGAAGTTTACACCGTTACACAGACGAGACACACAAGGAAGGTTATCTGCGCGCTTTCTTCAATAAGGTGAAAGCCGGAACCGACTCTTGCATCAAGCGCTGCTTCATCACCGGAGTCAGTCCCGTAACGATGGATGACCTGACCAGTGGTTTCAATATCGGGACAAACTATTCCCTTACGCCGGAATTTAACGCAATGATGGGCTTTACGGAAGAGGAAGTGCGCGAAATGCTGACATACTATTCCACAAACAGCCCATTCCATCACAGCGTGGACGAATTGATAGAGATAATAAAACCGTGGTACGACAATTATTGCTTTGCCGAGGAATGCTATGGTGGAACTACGATGTACAATTCCAACATGGTGCTCTATTTCGTCAAGAACTATATTCAAAATGGCAAAGTTCCGCGGAGTATATTAGAAGATAACATTCGTATCGACTACGAGAAGCTGCGCATGCTCATCCGCAAGGACAAGGAGTTTGCACACGATGCTTCCATTATCCAAACCTTGGTAAGCCAAGGCTTCATCACTGGAGAATTGAAAAAAGGTTTTCCGGCTGTCAACATAACCAATCCCGACAACTTCGTGAGCCTGCTCTATTATTTTGGGATGCTTACCATCAGTGGCATGCACGAAGGAAAGACGAAGCTCACCATCCCCAACATGGTAGTCCGCGAACAGTTATACACCTATCTATTGAACACCTACAATGATGCCGACCTTAGTTTTGACAGTTACGAAAAGAGTGAACTGGCAAGTGCCTTGGCCTATCGTGGCAACTGGCAAGCTTACTTCGGTTACATCGCTGATTGCCTGAGGCGTTACGCCTCCCAGCGCGACAAGCAGAAGGGCGAATTCTTCGTCCACGGCTTCACCCTTGCCATGACGGCTCAGAATCGCTTCTACCGTCCCATCTCCGAGCAGGACACGCAGGCCGGCTATGTGGATATCTTTCTTTGTCCGATGCTGGAGATTTACTCTGACATGAAACACAGTTACATCGTGGAACTGAAATATGCCAAATACAAAGACCCCGAAACCCGAGTGGAGGAACTTCACAGGGAAGCCATCGAACAGGCCAACCGTTATGCAGAGACAGACACGGTGAAGTATGCCATCGGCACCACAGAATTGCATAAGATTGTGGTGGTATATAAAGGAATGGAAATGCGGGTGTGCGAAGAGGTGTAACCTCCGTCCCGATAATCCAAAGACTAAAAAAATAATCCAAACATAGTCCAAGAATACCATAAATGGGTGATTCTTGGACTATTCTTTTATTACATTATATTATTCAGTCCTTCCGTTCACTCCTTTCCCGCTTACTTTGCACACGGACCCAATAAAGAGTTTACTTATTATGAAAAACTACACATCGCTCAAATTAGCCGTTATTTCCTTATTTCTGTACTTCGGGAATAATCCACTCGGGGCAGCTCCCGGGAAAAAATACGCGCTTTCCTCTCCTGATGGGAAGTTGAAGGTGGAAGTCACCGCCGGAGACAAACTGTCTTATCAGGTGATGCACGAGAACGATACGCTCCTCTCTCACTCTGACATAGGATTAGTTCTGGCAGACGGAACCACAATAGGAAACAATCCTCAGGTAACAGGCATTAAAAGGAGAAATATACGGGATAATACAAAGTCTCCTTTTTATCGCTTCAAGGAGTTCATAACTACATGCAATGAACTCAATCTGAAGCTGAAAGGTGATTTCGGCATTACCTTCCGCGTCTATAACGAAGGAGTGGCTTATCGTTTTTACACAACGCAAAAGACAGAGGTAATCATCAAAGATGAGATGGCAGAATTCAACTTCAACCAAGATTGCACAGCCTATCTTCCTTATACGACCAATGATAAGAAGCCGATGGCAATGGCTTTCCAGAATGTGTACGACATTACCCCACTATCGAAGGCACAGCCGAAACCGGCTTTCCTGCCTGTGACTGTGGACTGTGGCAAAGCTAAGCTGACGATATTGGAGTCTGACCTTGAGTCTTACCCGGGTATGTTTGTACAATCACAAGGTGAAAAATACAGTTTGAAAGGAGTATTTGCCCGCTATCCTGCCAAGACAGACTTCTATCCCTGGCGCAGGCAGGAGTATGTGACAGAGACAACCGATTTTATAGCCCGCAGCAAAGGCGCCCGCCCTTATCCCTGGCGCGTGTTGGCCGTGACAGAAAAAGATACGGATATGCCGGTCAACAACCTGGTTTATGCATTGGCATCCCCCAACCGCATAGGTGACACTTCATGGATAAAAACCGGGAAAGTGGCCTGGGACTGGTGGAATGACTGGAACTTGAAAGGCGTCCCTTTCAAGGCAGGCATCAATATGGATACCTACAAATATTATATCGATTTCGCCGGTCGCAACGGCATCGAGTTTATTGTGCTCGATGAAGGCTGGTACGCCCCCAAAAGCGGTGATATGCTGACCGTCGTTCCCGAGCTGGGCCTTCCGGAATTGATTGCTTACGGAAGGAAGCAAGGAGTGGAAATCATACTTTGGACGGTATTCAACGTACTCGACAACCAACTGGAAGCAGCCTGCAAGAAGTATTCCGATATGGGTATCAAAGGATTCAAAGTCGATTTTCTCGACCGTGACGACCAGACGGCCGTTGAAATGGTATACCGCATTGCCGAAGCCACAGCCAGGCATAAACTGACACTCGACCTGCACGGCATCTATAAACCGACAGGCATCAACCGCACTTATCCGAATATCATCAACTTCGAAAGTCTGTTCGGCATGGAAGAAGTGAAATGGACGGATATCAAAAACAACATGCCACTTTACGATGTGACCTTCCCTTATATCCGTATGATGGCAGGACCGGTAGATTATACTCCGGGGGCCATGCGCAATGCAACGAAATCCGACTGGCATGCCATTTATTATACCCCCATGAGCATGGGAACACGCTGCCACCAACTGGCTGCCTATATTGTACATGACTCCCCTCTCACCATGCTATGTGACGCGCCAACGAATTATCTGAATGAGCAGGAATGTGTGGATTTCATGACTTCCATCCCTATGGAAACAGACTCTACCTTTATCGCCGCAGGCAAATTAGGAGAATACATCGTGACTGTCCGTAAGAAAGACATCAACTGGTATATCGGCGGAATGACAAACTGGGATGAACGGGATATAGAAATTGACTTCTCTTTCCTGCCGGCAGGGG
>ULTU01011418.1_pt1 | contig 14727 bp, 8 predicted proteins | sample 1957861 | NCBI WGS metagenome assembly ULTU01 (sample SAMEA4835742, study PRJEB28245) | human gut metagenome | biome: gut microbiome; material: fecal sample | place: Denmark | collected 2008
TTTTCTGCCGTATTCTTCTCCCATGAACCGTAAGTATGATTGCATGTTACGGTTATTTTTCCTGCATGGATCGTTGCGGTGACATCGTCGCCATCGGCATTTGACATATCGCCCTGACTATAGCTGAGACCAATTTCATATGTATTGGGTTTTGCGGTGTCTTTTATTTTGAATTTAAGTGTAGTAAACGTGCCGGTGCTTGTTATGTTACTCGCATTATACCATACAAATTTGCTTTTGATTACATTACCCATAAATGAACCTCCGAACCCACTGTTTCCGCTCACGTCTGTGAGTTCAAGATTATTTTTATCATATGTAATGTCCGCATTGAAACCCGCTATACCGGGATTGCTTGTGAATGATATTATAACCGTCACTTCATCGCCTATATTTCCTGATGCATCCGAAACGGTTATTTCAGGATTCCTTGCCGCATTTACCGGCAATACCATTACACCGATTATAAATATCAGCGATATGGCAAGTGCCGCAATTTTTCCAAAAGTCTTCATTGTTTGTTCTCCTTTTCAATGTTCAGTTTAATTTTATATCCCATCCGGCAAGATACTGCGCGAGCCTTATAAGATCTTTCACATTCGTCTCCCCGTCTCCGTTTATGTCCATTGCGGGAATATTTATATCTACATCCCAGCCTGCATAATGCTGGGCAAGAAGTATAAGGTCCTTGACGTTCACTTCGTCGTCGCCGTTTATGTCTCCGACCAGAAATTCAAGAATATCAAGACTTATAGATTCAAAATAATCGCAGCCTTCATCCGTGCAATGTCTTACTGCCAGACCGCAATTTTTTCTTGTAGCTTTGATCTCGGCGTGCCATTCTCCCATATGATGTGCGTCGGACGTTATAAGAATATCTATCTGCCCGAATTTTGTATTGTCGTCGCGTTCATAGAAAGTTACAGTAACATATCCCGGAGTTATTCCCGTAAGCACACCGTTTTCGCTTATGCTGGCTTTTCCCGTTTTGTTTGAACATTCCCAAACATAAGCTTTTCCGCTGTCAGCTTCGGCGCATGAAAGCTTCATGCTCTTTCCGACGGTCAGCTGATCAGCTTCCGCCGAAAGCTTATATGTGGGATCTCCCATGTCTTTATCTATAACGAAATGGACAATCTCAAGGAAGTTGTAATGTCTGAAATTGCCCGCTTTATCACAGACATAAATCTCAAAAAGTCCCCATGTTCCCGGTGCAGATCCTTCCGGAAGGATAATGCTGATTCTATACGCCTTCCACTCAGTCGGGTCGCCTTCAAAAAATGTTGTATAGAAGTTCTCGTGATAATGGTAATCTCCGTGAACTTTTCCCATAGGATCAAGTAACCCAAATGAGCATAATCCAAAACCGGAAGCATTATCTCTTGCAAAATAATCTATTGTTACAAGGGTTTCTCCGTTTGGAGCTTCGGGATGCGTAGGATAGGCATTTACAATAATATTGTTTAAATTTATCTCCGGAGGTTCATAATCTGAATGCTCGCTGTAATAATTAAACGTAACATTTTTGCCCTCCCCCGTTCCGTCTGAATAAAAATTATTGTGCGACCAATTTTCTCCGAAATCAATAAGAGCCAAATAATTTATTGAGTATTCGCCCGATTGAGTAAATTCAGTAAATAAAAATGTGATGGTGCCTTCGCCCGTCTCATTGTCAAATCTTCCCCAGTTCTCCATACGATGTCCGTTAGTTGTGTTATTTGACATATTACAATAAACGCTTCTTATTCCGACATTGTCTGTTGCTTTGAACTTCACATGAACGTAGGTAACCTCGTGCCCGTCAAGCTCGCCTTTTTCCATTACAACATGCATTGAGTCCTTTACATACTGCGGAAACTCGGCATCAAACAACGGGTTGTCGATATAGAGCTTCCACCCGAAGTTGTCGGCTCCTGAAAATCTTGCGTTTCCGTTTGAATCGTAAAGAGATATGGAGTCTGTATACCAATATCCCTTGTACGCATATTTGCTTATTGTTATATACCCGCTTAAAATTGAGTTATCCCCATCAACAGGAGCAAACCACATGTCATAATACGTATCAAATTCGCTGTATATTCTTACAGAGCCTTTTGACGCGCCGTAAAGCGGGTTGCCGCCGGTGTCAAGCTTCAGTGTAATGGTAAGTAGCTTATCTTCCTCGGGCGCGCCCTTTACGTCAATGTCAACGCCTACTATTCTACCAGGGTACGCGTAGTCGGGATAAAGGTTATACACTTCAAACGTCAGATCTTCACGTATCTTTGCCATGTATATTTCGCCGTTCATAATGTAATCTCTTATGAACGCATATTTTTCCGGAGCGCGAGATTCAAGTCTGTCTGGCATAAGTATATAGTAAGCCACCGACTCCGCCATGTCTTCATCCGGATTGATGTCATGAGAATATGCCGTGACAAACTCCGTTTCCTTTGATGTTGTCCATCCGCTTTCCGTTTTATCGGTTTCGTACCATCCGCCTATTCTTATCCATTCTGCTTTCAGCTTATCAGAGAACAGATATCTCCAGAGGAAGTGCGTCTTTTCGTGAAGCACAAGGCGGAAAGTATCCTCAACCTCATCACCGAGAAAGGCTCTGTCCATAAACTCTATATAGCCGTGTTCCGCATACACCCACGAAACAGCCGCAGCCTGAGGGTAAATAAGGTTTACCTGACCGTCAATACGGCGGACAAGATATTCAAGTCCGGGTATTTTGTGAAAGCCCTCCGGCATTTCGGCAAACATTTCGAGTATTGCAAGAAGCTCTTCCGGCTTGAATTGCTCGAAAGCCGCCGCTGTTTCATTCGTTATACCTCTCGTAAGTTCCTCATAATCGGGAACGATTATCGAACATCCGTAGTTGTTTTTCAAAAGCTCATCTATAAACCAGATGTCGGTTCCTTCTTTGGAGGCGTATCTTATCAGTGCGTGATAAAGTCTGTTTGAAAAATACGTCCCCTTAAGCCCGTTCATCTCCGCTCTGCGCGGAACAGCATTTTCGAATGCGTGCTTGTTTATATAAACTATCGTTCCCTTTTCTTTGTAAACGATTTTTATGTCATCGTCTATTTCCTCCGAGGTAAGAACCCACTTCGACGGAAGCTCTCTGGGGAAATTATGAATTTCATTTATAAGGTCAAACATTTTTGAAGAGTAGTCTACACTCCACTTCATATCCTCGTTACTCAGAATGACTTTATATGATGCAAGCAATTTGATAGCGGCATTTGAGTCGCTTACATAGACCATTTCATCAAGAAAATTAAAAGTTTTCTTTGACGGTACCGTGGCGCTTTCTTCATATCCGAAGTATGTATCGTCGGCTTTCCACTGAAAGAAGAATTCCGAAGAATCGACTTTTTCAACAGAGAGATTATATTTTATGTTAGAGCTTGCCGAAATCGTAATCGATTGCGGAGAAGGGATTTTATATCCGTCAAGCTCTATTTTCAGAAAATAAGTGCCTTCTTTGATGTTTTCAAACCCGTATTCCGCATTTGAGCTCAATGTCGAAGAATATGAATTTGTGCTGTCATACAAAAGCACTATTGCATTTTGAACATCATTTTTGTCTATTCCTGTGACGCTTCCATACAATTGCATGGCTTCAGCATTGATACCGGTCCCGCTTTCGGAGACTCCCGAATTTGAATCCATATAGGCAGAAGATGCCATAACGTTGAATGGAAAAACCATCATAAGCATTGATAATACTAAAATTACTGAAATGATATTAAGTAGTTTGACCTTCATAATTTGCTCCTTTCAATTCAATAAAAGTTTATTAAAATATTGTAAAATTTCTATTCATATTTTATTATTGTGGCACAATCTTTTCAAGAAAACATACGAAACTGTGGACATAATTTACAGTATTGAGCGAAAAATTCACATTCTACGTGTTGTATCCAAGCAAAGAAGCGCAGAAACGCATTTTGCGTTCCTGCGCTTCTTTGTATCAGTAATATAAACCTGCGGAAAATACTTGACAGTGTCGGGACCTTTATCGTCCCGTGCAATGACAAGCCGTATGTATAACCACACTAAAATACTCTGACCTGAAAAGTATTCTGTCTACAATAGCCACAAAAAGAAAGCTTTTCGGTGCGGGGGACACCGTGCGTTTCTTTTATTGGCAGCTGTCAAGTATTTTCCGCAGGTTTATATTGTATGTTTCAATCTCTGTACCCCATAAATTTTTCGGGCTTTTTCATAAATTTTTTGGCAAATGCCGCAATTGCACGTAGCATTATAAATGCTCTTGTGCCTTCCGGCTGTGTTACTTTATAAGCTTCGACTATCCTTCCGCCTCCAACAGGAAAAGACGTTCCGCTCATTACATGCTTTTTGCACAAAAAGTCCATGCATTTCTGCACTCCTTCTTCTTTCGCGCCGGACTTATCAACCAAATATTCAATGCTTATGTATTTTCCCGTTCCGTACTCGAATATTATATCGATTATATCACGATTGATCTTCCTGCTCAAAAAGTCAAACAGTTCATCGTTTTCTTCGCTATACAGCTTTCTCCCGACATCGTCAAGACCTAAAAAGCCCGTATCTTTTGAGTAATACATTATTTTGTGATTAAATGCACCCAAGCCTGTTTCCCAGGACGGATTTTCGTAAAGACTCTTTTTAACTTCCTCTATACACTTTTTTCTTTCCTCCAAGCCTTCGGGTTTTGCCCACTTCGGAAAAGAAAATCTTATCCGGCTCATAATAAGCTCGGCAACTTCCCTGTATGCATCATCAAGGTTGACATTTTCAAACTCAGTGCTGCAGCCGAGAAGCATATCCACACTTATATTAAAAATCTTTGCAAGCGTCGGAAGCAGATTTATATCCGGCGCACTTATACCTTTTTCCCATTTTGAAACGGTCTGAGAGGATACTCCCGCTCTTTCGGCAAGTTCCTTTTGCGTAAAGCCGCACTTTTTTCTGAATTCCGCTATATTATTTGCAATATCTATCATTTTTAATCTCCTGCGATATAACCTGAAATGTTTTTACCCTATAAATATAACGTATTTTTCGGGTTGATGTGCAAATTTTCTTGCAAATGCCGCTATCGCACGGAGCATTATATATTGTCTTGATCCAATTGCAGGCTCTACCCATTTATATATTTTAACCGTTTTTCCTTCTTCAAGCGGAACCTCCGCTTCGCCCATTATGCGGTGTTTCATAAGGAAATTCATACATTTTTGAACTTCTTCTCTTTCGGCTCTGAGCTCTTCCGCTATAAATTCAACGCTTATATGTCTTCTTCTGCCGTTTGTAAGAAGTTTGTCAACAATCCTGCGATTGATTTTCTTGCTCAGAAATTCAAAAAGCTCGTCAACCTCATCGGGAAACATCGTTTTACCTACATCATCAATGCCTACAAAACCTGTATCTTTTGAATAATACATGATCTTTGTATATGGCAACCCGTACCCCGCTTCCCATGAAGGATTTTCTTCAAGCAGTTTTCTTATTTCGTCTATCTGCGTTCTGCGCTCTTCAACCGATTCGGAATACCAGGCTTTTGATTGTGTAAACTTTATACGACTTACAATAAGATCGGCAATCTCTTTGTATGAATCATCTATGTCTTTCAGTGCCGTCTCGGCGTCGCAACCGAAAAGTCTGTCTATACTGACTTCAAAAACGGAAGCGATTACAGGCAAAAGATTTACATCGGGTGAGCTTATTCCTTTTTCCCACTTCGAGACCGTCTGAATCGACACTCCGACCTTTTCCGAAAGCTCTCTTTGTGTTAATCCGCACTTTTTCCTGAATTCACATATGTTCTTAGCTATGTCCGTCATAATTTTTCATTCCCTGTAAACCACTTCATCCTTTTTTTATATCTTACCATTTATGATGTTATGTGTCAACTATATCAAATGGCTAAAAATTCGCTTATTTGGTGATTATGCAAAAAATAAAAACGGGAAGCATCCCGTTTTTAACCAAAAGCTACACTTTATCACTTATACGTTGAAATTATATTTTCCGCTATCGTTCTGCGCGTAACGCATCTGTCCATAGCCTGTTTTTCAATATATCTGTGAGCTTCTTTTTCCGTCATTTTAAGCTGCTCTATAAGCAGACATTTTGCCCTGTTTACTATCCGTATCTCTTCCATTTTTTCTTCTATCGAGGCCGTTTTTTGCTCCATGCGGCGAAGCCTTTCCCTCGTCCCGCACAGAAGCGTAAGCGATTGAGATACCGCCTGCGAGTTTGTCGGCTTTGAAATGACAAGCACCCCATACTGCGAAACGCGCGAATGAATATCGGCATAATGCTCGGCTTTTACAAGCAAAAGCACTCCTGTGCCGCTCCCCTCGCATACATCAAGGGCAAGCTCCGTTCCGAATTCATCGGGCAGCGGCGCGTTTATTATAACTATATCGAAAACGTTTTCGGCAAGGCACTGCCTTGCGCTTGAAACATCGGGCGTGACGGTTATCGGACAGTATCTGCTCTCCGGAAGAATTCCAAAAAGGGATGTATTGAATTTTACGGATGAAGAAACAACAAGCACGCTGTAGCAATGCTCCGTAAGCTCCATATATCATCCCTCCCGTCGGTTTTGTTTTGTATTATTCAGTGTAATCGGCTATTATCGAAGCCGGCAGATTTTCCGCAACGAACGCACTCGCCTTTGCTGCGGCTTTTGCTTCTTCAAGAGTCTCCGGCAGTTTTTCATAATGTGCGGTTACTTCTTCGGACGCGGTATAAAGATTTATATCTGCCGCCGCAGGCAACACCATATTGTTTTTCACCCCGTCGAGTCCCGCTCTTATCAGCAATGTAAACGCAAGATAAGGATTGCACATCGGATCCGGAGACCGAAGCTCGGCTCGGCGGTATTCTCCCTGCGCCGCAGGAATACGTATCAGCTGCGAGCGGTTTTCTCCCGACCACGAAATATACTTCGGTGCCTTATTTGAGCCGAAGCGTTTGTACGAGCTTTCCGTAATGTTGAGAAACGCCGTAATTTCTCTTATGTGTGCGAGTATTCCCGCAATTACATGCGGCATAATATCCGCACCGTCAGCCCTTTTTGCTGAAAAGTTTATGTGCATGCCGTTTCCGGCTTTGTTTTCGATCGGTTTAGGAGAGAAATCCGCACAAAGACCGTTGCGGGCTGCAACGGCAAGCACTACCGAGCGGAACGTAAGCGCGTCGTCCGCCGCCGTTATCGCGTGCGAATAGCAGAAGTCTATCTCGTTCTGACCCGGTCCCTCCTCGTGATGAGAGCTTTCCGGATTTATGCCCATACGTTCAAGCGTAAGACATATCTCGCGTCGGACGTTTTCTCCCTTGTCTTCCGGAGCGACGTCCATATATCCTGCATTGTCATAAGGAATGTTTGTCGGCTCTCCGTTTTCATCACACTTGAAAAGATAGAATTCCATTTCGGAGCCGAACGCAAAGCTTATGCCTTCCTTTTCCGCGTCCTCCGACGCTTTTCTGAGAAGCGCCCTCGTATCGGCTTCAAACGGCGTCCCGTCGGGATAAGTCACCGTACAGAACATCCGCACCACTTTTCCGTGTTCGGGTCTCCACGGCAGAACGCAAAGCGTGGACGTGTCCGGATGAAGGAAAAGATCGGAGTGAACTTCTCCACCAAAGCCGTCTATCGCAGAAGCGTCTATGGCTATGCCGTATTCAAACGCTCTTTCAAGCTCTCCCGGCATTATGGATATGTTTTTCTGCTTGCCGTAGATATCACAAAAAGCCATTCTTATAAACTTGACGTCCTCCTCCGCGACGAACTGAATAACTTCTTCCTTCGAATATTTCATAAACGTTTTCCGCCTTTCTCCGAAATGCAAAAAAAGCAAGGAATCTCATTCAAAACAAGGAATCGGTTTTCCTTACGCAAATGAATTCCTTTGCTTTTTTGATGATATATAATATCACATCTGCGGTTTTGTTGTCAATCGCTTTTTCGGTCAAAAAATGAATTTTTTTGACAAAAGGTATTGACAAACGCAAAAGCTTCGTATATAATATCGCCCATAAAGGCAATGGCGTCTTTGAGATATACTCTCATTGGCGCATTTTTTTGTTTTAAAAAATCATACAGCGAGGCAACGGCGTCCCGATATAAAAGCGGATGTCCTTCCCTCGCTGTTTTTATTTTTCCGGAGGATTTTTATTATGAACACCGTATCAGATTATTTCGGCAGTCTTGTTTTTGACGACAGGGTAATGAAAGCAAGACTTCCGCTTTCCGTTTATCGCTCGCTGAAAAAGACGATAGACGAAGGTGCCCGTCTTGACAGCGAGGTAGCAAGTGCGGTAGCCGACGCAATGAAGGATTGGGCAGTAGAACACGGAGCCACTCATTTTACGCATTGGTTTCAGCCGCTCACGGGAATAACAGCCGAAAAACACGACAGCTTTATTACGCCCTCGCCCGACGGCGGAGTTATTATGGAATTCTCCGGCAAAGAGCTTATAAAAGGCGAGCCTGACGCTTCGTCCTTCCCGTCCGGCGGACTTCGCGCGACGTTTGAAGCGCGCGGATATACCGCATGGGATCCGACCTCGTACGCTTTTATAAAGGGAAAAACGCTTTATATTCCAACAGCGTTCTGCTCTTACGGGGGCGAGGCGCTCGATAAAAAAACTCCCCTGCTCCGCTCAATGCAGGCGCTGAACAAACAGGCGCTGAGAATTCTCCGCCTCTTTGGGAATACGGAAGTAAAATGCGTACGCACATCCGTCGGTCCCGAACAGGAATACTTCCTTGTGGACAAGGAAATGTATGAAAAACGTCACGACCTTGTTTTCTGCGGAAGAACGCTTTTCGGCGCAAAGCCGCCGAAAGGTCAGGAGCTTGACGATCATTACTTCGGCGTTATAAATCCGCGCGTCGCCGCATACATGGCAGATCTCAACGAGGAGCTGTGGAAACTCGGCGTGCTTGCGAAAACGGAGCATAACGAGGTTGCTCCCGCTCAGCACGAGCTTGCGCCTATATACACAACGACAAATATCGCAACCGACCATAACCAGCTTACAATGGAGATTATGCAGAAGGTCGCTTCCCGTCACGGACTTGTGTGCCTGCTGCACGAAAAGCCTTTTGCAGGCGTAAACGGTTCGGGCAAACACAACAACTGGTCTATGACGACAGATTCGGGCGTGAACCTGCTCACTCCCGGCGAGACGCCTTATGAAAATGCACAGTTCCTGCTTTTCCTGTGCGCCGTGATAAAAGCAGTTGACGATTATCAGGACCTGCTCCGTCTTTCGGTTGCGACAGCAGGAAACGATCACCGTCTCGGTGCAAATGAAGCGCCTCCCGCAGTTGTTTCAATGTTTTTGGGTGACGAGCTCACAGCCGTTCTCGACGCGATAGAAAGCGAAACACCGTACAGCGCAGCGGAAAAAACGGTTATGAGACTCGGCGTTCATGTTCTTCCCAAATTCACGCGCGACACCACCGACCGCAACCGCACCTCGCCCTTTGCATTTACAGGTAACAAATTTGAATTCCGTATGCTCGGCTCCTCAAACAGCATAGCCGATGCGAACATAATGCTGAATGCCGCAGTCGCCGAATCGCTCCGTCAATACGCCGATGTGCTTGAAATAGCAAGCGACTTTGAAGGTGCCCTCCACGAAGTCATTAAAAATACCGTGAAAGAGCATAAGCGCATAATCTTCAACGGCAACGGCTACGATGACACATGGATAAAGGAAGCAACTGAAAAGAGAGGGCTTCTCAATCTCCGCACGACGCCAGACGCGGCAACAGCCCTGCTCGAAAAAAAGAACATAGATATGCTTTCTCTGCACAAGGTGCTTTCCCCCGTTGAAATTGAATCGCGCTATGAAACCACGCTTGAAAACTACTGCAAAACAGTCAATATAGAAGCACTTACAATGGTCGATATGGCAAAGAAAGAGATCCTGCCCGCCGTTGAAGGCTATACCGGAGATCTTTCAAAAACGCTTTCCGCAAAGCTTGACGCCGTTTCCGGACTTTCCTGCAAATATGAGAAGGCAACAATACTTAAGCTTTCTTCGCTTACGGATGAAATCGCAGAAGCAACATCCGCTCTTGAATCATCTCTTATAAAGATGAAAACCATATCCGATATAACGGAGGAATCATACTTCATCCGCGATGTAATTCTTCAGAAGATGGCGGAGCTTCGCGTCGTATGCGACGAAGCCGAAACTCTGACGGCAGAAAAATATTGGCCGTTCCCCACCTACAGCGATCTGCTGTTCGGTGTAAAATAAACAAAACACAAAAAGCGTTTGAATCGGGACAAGTATCCCGGAATGTCGCCCACAGCGAGCATGGAACGGTGAGAGCCATGCGGAACGAATCCGGGAAAATAACACCCGATAAGCCGTGATCCGAAAGGCAATTCCCGAGTAGGTGAGACGGGGTTCGCCCGTTACAGCGAAAAGACTTTTTATGAAGTCGGAAAAGAGAACAAAAACAGGTGGCACCGCGAGATAAGCACTTGCCCTGTTGAATGCTTTAATATTATAATCGGAGGATTTTTATTATGTGTTCAATTATGGGATATTGCGATATCGGTGCCACTTTTTCTGCTTTTGAGAAAGGCTTTGAAAAAACCGTTTCGCGCGGCCCCGACGACAGCAAAATAATAGATACAGGCAAAGGACTTCTGGGTTTTCATCGTCTTTCGATAATGGGGCTTACGCCGGAAGGCATGCAGCCTTTTGAGCTTGACGGAAGCTATGCCGTCTGCAACGGAGAAATTTACGGATATGAAAAATACCGTGAAGCGCTTTCAAAAGATTACACCTTCAAGAGCGGCTCGGACTGCGAAATAATTCTGCCTATGTATCGCAAATACGGCACTTATATGTTTTCCATGCTCGATGCCGAATTTGCAATGATAATCTATGACGGGGACAAAAAAGAATATATCGCCGCGCGCGATCCGATAGGTATCCGCCCGCTTTACTACGGATATGATAAAAAAGGCGTTATAATTTTTGCGAGCGAGCCGAAAAACCTTATCGGCTTGTGCGATAAAATAATGCCTTTCCCTCCCGGTCACTATTGGAAGGACGGTAAGTTCGTCTGCTACCGCGATATTTCAAACGCTGACGGAATCTGTTGCGACGGACTCGAGGAGGTTTGCAGAAACATTCACGAAAAGCTTGTCGCCGGCGTGAAAAAAAGACTTGTCTCGGACGCAAACGTCGGCTTTCTGCTCTCCGGCGGACTTGATTCTTCCCTTGTCTGCGCGATAGCCGCAAGAGAAAGCAAAAAGCCCATCCGTACCTTTGCAATAGGTATGGAAGGAGACGCAATAGATCTTAAATATGCCAAAGAAGTAGCGGAATATATCGGAAGCGATCACACGGAAGTAATAATGACCAAAGATGAAGTGCTTTCGTCACTTGAAAGCGTTATCGCCCTGCTCGGAACATTTGACATAACCACTATCCGCGCAAGCATGGGAATGTATCTGCTTTGCAAATGGATACATGAAAACACAGATATCCGCGTGCTTCTTACGGGAGAAATATCGGATGAGCTTTTCGGCTACAAATATACCGATTTTGCCCCGTCGGCTGAAGAATTTCAAAAGGAATCCGAAAAGAGGATCCGAGAGCTTCATATGTACGACGTTCTCCGTGCAGACCGTTGCATTTCGGTAAACTCGCTCGAAGCACGCGTACCGTTCGGCGATCTTGATTTCGTTCATTATGTGATGTCTGTAAATCCGGAGCTCAAACTCAACAAATACGGAAAAGGAAAATATCTGCTTCGCCACGCATTTGAGGGAGACTACCTTCCCCACGACATTCTTTATCGCGAAAAAGCCGCTTTTTCCGACGCCGTAGGACACTCTATGGTTGATTATCTCAAAGAATACGCCGCCGGACTTTACACAGATAAAGAATTTGAAGAAAAGCGTAAAAAGTACGTTCACTGCACACCTTTCACAAAAGAATCCCTGCTCTACCGCGAAATATTTGAAAAGTATTATCCCGGTCAGTCGCAGATGATAGCCGACTTCTGGATGCCGAACAAATCGTGGCGGGGCTGCAATGTTGACGACCCCTCCGCAAGGGTGCTTTCGAACTACGGCGAAAGCGGAAAATAAAACACCGTCGCGGGCAGCATTTAATTCTGCCCGCGACGGATTTATTTTTAACACAGATAATTATCTTTTTCCCGTTCCGAATGTCGTTATGCCCGAAGTATCCTTGCTTTTTTCAATGCCGTAATATTCGATCATCTTCATTGAAAGGTCAAGCGCTTCCGTGCTGTTGGCGAAAACGTCCGGCATAAGACCTATGCCTTCGGGGTGCTGACCTTTATAGTAATTGTTGAACATATCAAAGTAATTCGTGCCAAGCGTGAGCACTATAGTCGAGTTCGGGAGCTGGACATACACCCGATCTCCGCTGAGAACACAACCGGATGTGTTCGTACCGACGATAAGAGTGTTTCTTATAGATTGAAAATCCATATATGCACCCTCGCCCGAAGACGCCACATATTTATCTATGAGAATAATTTTACGATTATTGTCATTCAGGACTTTGAATGCCAATTTCTCTAGCGGCAATTCGGTCACAGTCGAAGAAAGTTTAACATTTCCGTAGATTGCCAACCATTGTATATTTGCGATATAATTTCTCACCCAATTTGCGTTGTAATTACTACTGCCACCGCTATTGCCCCTCAAGTCCACAATGAAGAGCTTCTGATTTTTGAATTGGGAGCCTGATCTCGAGTATTTCTGCAGTTCGGACTCATCACTGTGAAAACTTCTTGCGTGAATTATCGGAACGCCGTTTTCAATGCGCACTCCTGCCGTTGTTTCACCCGTGCTTCGCCTTGCGTCGTACTTACTCCATAATATATTGTAAACATACGTAACATTTCCTCTTTGAATTGTCAGCGCGTCACCATCAAGGCTTTCCTCATCCGGATTTGCTATTCTGACAAGCGCATAAACAAGCTCGCCGCTCTCATCTATCGTTACTTTCAGATATTCGGAAAAGTCTCCGCCGTTTACTTTTTCAAGATACCATTTCTTTCCCTGAACGAGGGTATAGTAGCCGACATCATCCTCTCTGAACACTATATCTTTTACATAATATGCATAGTAATCTTTCTTGTTCAAACTCGTAAATGATCCGCCACCACCTATTCGTGAGCTACCATATATCCCACCGTGACTGTCTGTAATAAATCCAAGAGAAGAAAGAAGAATGTCGTAAAGATCCAATGTTGTCATTGGAAGCTTATTTTTTATAAAATATTCATTTATTTTTTCAACCACTTCTTTTTCTGCGTCGTCAAATTTCTCCTCTCCCAAAAATTCATATGGCGCATAATATGTGTAAAATGCTTTGAAGGCTATCTTCGCATCCTCCAGAGCTTGCGCCTTTGTCAGAACAAACAGCTCTGCTTTTTGCATACTATCAAAACTATCAAATACATATTTTTGTTTTTCTTGAGATGTAAGTAATTTATTTTTATTGCTTCTTATATAAGTCGGGATGACTCCTTTGTAAGACTTCGAAAGGCGTTCCGTTCTTTCTTTATTTACTTTTTTCAGATATTCATTATAGTCTATCGGCTTTTCGTTTGTGCTGTCGGCAATGCCCGCGTCCGTTTCGGGCAGAAGCGTCTGTTTGCATTCCGCGCAGACCTTGTCAAGTCCCTTGCCATTCCATTCAAGGTGATTGTTGGGGTCAACTGAATCACCTATTTCTTTCTTGCAATATGTACATTTTGCTTTTTTTGTGCAAGTTGCGGCTTTTACCGAAACGTGGTTATCAGCGTTTAATTCTCCGTATTCTTTTTTGCAAAGACGGCACATCGCACGCCTTGTGCAATATGCCGTTCCACCTGTATGCGGACCGTAATCACCGTATTCTTCGCCGCAGCGTTCACACTTTGCAAGAGTTTTGCAATCGGCAGTGCCGCCTGTATGCCCAAGCGCAGAAATTTCTTCCGTTTCCGTCTCGCCGCAGGAGCAGGTTCTTTCCCGCTCGCCGACGTTTACGCAATCCGCCTCTTTTATCGTCTGCCATTCGCCATAGGTGTGGACATGTCCTGTGTCGGTCGTCGTTTCCGATCCGTTGACTTTTCCGCAAGCGCAAAGGCAGAACAATACTACAATAATCGCCGATAAAATTGCAATAATCCTTTTCATTTTTATCTCCTTACTCTTAATGCTCTGACAATATTCTATCACGTTCAAATCAATTTTTCAATAATCTCCCCGAAAGCTTTTGCCATTGCAAGATAGCCTACGTCATTCGGATGGCATCCGTCCTGTGTGGATTCATTTCTGAAATCGTCGTCAAAAAGATGTCTGCCGTCGATAAAGTACAGATTTTTATCTCCTGCCGCTATTCCGCGCCTGTAGCTTTCCTCAATTATAAGACGTCGCTTTTCGTTTTCCGCTTCGTCACGGTAATAATCCACTTTGGAAGCCATTATTATCGGCAGATCGGGCTGTTTTTTTCTCACCGTCATATATCCCGCATAATGCGTTTCGGCAAGATATTCTGCGCTTGGCGCGTTATGATCGTAATCATAAACAAAAACGCTCATATCAAGTTCTGAAATATAATCCATAACCGCTTTTTCAGCCTTCGCCGCGCCGGCAAATCCTAAATTTATAAAGTCGCTGTCAAGCCTTCTGCCTATTATGGCGGGATAATTGCTCGCCGGTTTCCCCGCTCCGACGCCGTGAACGA
>ULTU01098966.1_pt1 | contig 14699 bp, 12 predicted proteins | sample 1957861 | NCBI WGS metagenome assembly ULTU01 (sample SAMEA4835742, study PRJEB28245) | human gut metagenome | biome: gut microbiome; material: fecal sample | place: Denmark | collected 2008
CAAATAAAACAGTCTCACCCAAGACTTTATATGGGTAGAAAGGAATGTATATGGAAAAGAAAGATTTTGTTTATGAAATTACACAATGTAGTTATGGTGTTGGAAGCACCATCAAAGGAATTTACAGGGACAAACCAATTACTGTGAGATGTTCACAGAACACATGGTTTGACAGCTTGCATGAATTCAAGTTTGAGAATAATGAATTCATATTGGTATGTAGATCCGAATTAGTAACATCCGCATCATATCATGTGATTGCGAGGATGCTTCCGGAGAAAATCTTAAACAGATTTGGTATAAATAATGACGAGATCGATCTCTTTAAGAACGATGATTCTTTCGGAGGACCAATCGTATATACACAACAGGAACTTGAGCTGTTTAAGAAAGGAATACTTCCTGAGAAGAAGTATCCAAACATTTCACAAGGATCATATATGAAGTTTGCTAAGGCAACACAGTATATGATTGAACACGGTAAATATGTGAAAACACAATATGTTGGCAGACATGAAGATTCTGCAAAATTACTGAAGGACATCAGCAGACGTGCAAGCTTAACCAGATTCAAATAACGAATTTATGTGGGGCTTTATGCCCCACATTTTTTTTTCTTTTGTAATAGTATATACTAGCAACGTTTCAGTAATTCTTACGATAGAAAGGTTGTGATAGTTTTGGCGTTAGATACAAAAGGAATCACACTTGCGGAGATCGAAAAGAAATATCCGAAAGTATTCCAGACTCTCGGATATGATGTGTTGTTTGATACCGATTCTATGTATAAACCAAAGATGATTTCTACATTCCAACTTTGTATCAATACAATCATCACATTATTACTCATGCAACCTGGACAATATCCGTCCATACCAGAGCTTGGTATTGATATTGAATCCTATTTACATGAGTATTCTGATGATCCGAGTATACTATTAGAAATCAAGAATAAATTATCCGATCAATGTAATCGGTTGGATATCGTTGGTATAACCATCGATTGTTATTTTGACCGAACTTCAGATGGTTGTGATGTTATGTGTATTGAAGTAACTGGAACAGAACAACTCGCATATGGTTCAGAAAGCAATCGTGTCATCATCGGTATTACGAAGGACAAATTAGATCGTCTGTATGTGCGATCTAGATTTCTGGAAAATGATAACGTATAGGGGTGATATAACCTATGACAGAAAAACGTAAGAAGATTGAAGAGCTTGTATATTCTGTGATGTCTGCGATGGATCCTACCGGGACAAACACCACAAAATACAAGAAGATGTTTCAGACAATGTCAGATAAGGAATTTACAGTATGGATTGAAAAGTTCCTTGCTGACGATAAGAGCAATTTCAGATTCGATATTGAAGAATTCGGAGATCCAAATCGAGTTCTGAAATATGAGAATATCGAGAAAGCCGCAAAGATTCTGAAGATCAATTTGCTGGAGTATGTGTACTTACCACATCTATCATCCAACCCGAACCGACCAATAAGGACAAAGCAACCTGTCATTGTCGGGTATCTGAATATCAAACGAACGCAGCAGCTTGCAACAAAGAAAACTGGTCTTTCATTATCCGATATGGATCGTGATGATATGACTGGAGCTACACGTGGTGAGTCTAAGGGAGGAACATCAACTGGTGTTGAAAATGAATTCCTTGCTGGTGTTGGTGGTGACGAATTGCTATCTGAGTTCTGTGGTGCAAGAGCAGATAATACAGCCGAATATGACAAGATGCTGTCACAGATTTCAGAAACAGGATCTGTTCGGCTGGAAGATATCAAAACATCCGTTTATGATAAACCAACATTGTTACAGGCGGATATTTGGCTTATGGCAATGGGTTTAAAGACTGATCTGGTTTCTGAATCTTATTACAGTATCGACAGGATCAAAGCTGCTTTAGACTAAGTAAATCAATATGAAAGGATATGATCAAATGAAGGTAAACATTACTGGTTTTGGTACCATACCGAGAATCGGGATTCTTGCTCCGGCATACAATGTTGAGATGGATCAACAAGGCGTTCGCCGGATGATGAACTTCCCCGAATTCCGTGTGTTTGATGCCGAAACAGGAACAATCATCACACGCAAGAATATCAATGATGTACTGGCATCCAAGCAGGTAAAGAAACCAGCAACAGAGGAAAAGCCCAAGAAGCAGCAGAAAGCTACTGAGGCTCCAGTTGTTGAGGAAACACCTGTAACCGAAACCCCTGAGGTAGAGGAAGTAAAGGTTGAAGTTTCTACATATGAGGAAACAGAAGCTGTTAACGATGAAGCAGAAATCATTGAAGACATCATTGATACAACAGCGACTGTTGTTGCTGATTCTGATGAAGCTCCCCAGGTACAGTCTGAAGATCGTAAACCACAAAATTATCATAAGAACAAGAAGCGCCGTTAAACGGAGTGATCGATTATGTATTTTATGGAATACGAAGCGACCGAGTCTGATGTATTAACGTTAATCCAAGAATCCGCGTCCGAAGAAGGTAAACGTGCGTTAAAAGAACAGATCATTGATCCAATCATGGAAGTTCTCGGGAAACCGGCTGGAAGAAACGCATATATCCGTTTCGGTAGTGAATTCATGGAAGCAAATGCAGAGATGTTGGCAAAAGAATATCCAACAAAAGCAGTTGTATTCCCTCGTAAGTATGTGGATAATGTTTTGGCATTATTCGGTTTCACATCAAAGTCTTTGAAAGAAACTTTGTTACCGATACTCAGAACAATCAAAAATCGTGATTCCGCGAATTTCCATGCGATTGTTTCTGCACCGTCAAACGTTATTCACATTATTGCGTTATTCTATTCTGATATTATCATTCATCGGCTGTTGCGGGATTCCGCAAGGCAGCAATTGGGATTATCCATCTATCATTTTCTATTCCTGAAGTATTTTTCTTCTGGATATAATGAATCTGTCATGGCATACACATACATGCATCTGAATGGTGTATGGAATATTGTGAAATGTGAAGACATGGTTTCGTGGATTGGTAATAACATTGATACTGCATATGCGACATTCCGTACAAGAATGACTGTTGATATGTCTCCGGAGATATTGACAAAATCCTTGAGTGGTATTATCAGCTCATTCAATCAGAGCATGCGTTCATTGTCACAGAAATATTACGAGAATCTGAATAATGATAAAGTAAACACTGTGGGGTCTGACGTATCTGGAGATGATGAATATTTGATTTCAAATAACTTCATCCGGTTGCGCGATAATTTGATGCGTATGATCAAAAGTGGTGATCAGTTATACAAGAACAACGGAAAATTGTATGCCGGGGTTGCCAGATTGAAGAATGTGAAAACGGATACACTATACAACTTTGCACAAAAGGTCGAGAATGCTGACATATCAAAAATCATTGATAATATCCTTTATGTGTTTCTGATCAAAGAAGGAAACACTGTCGAGGATATCAATTCGACAAAATATATTGGCCGGATCACAAACATGCCAACGGCTGTTGACCGAGCAATACAAGGAAAACCCATCATATTACCTATGACGAAGAAGTATAAAGTGGATTCAAGTATTGTAAAAGCTTACATATGCTTGATTGCCACATATATACTGAATCGGGTAAATGATGCAAAATAAATATGAAAGGACGAAGTATATAATGAATCGTCTGAATTACGAGATTCTCGAAGGCATCGATGCAATTAATGATGCCGAACTAGAATCTGGTATGAAGGTTCTGGAATCGGTGATTCGTGCTTATGAGAAAGCGGATATGATTCTGGAGAATGCTTCTGAATCAGCCGATCTGTCTTCATATGATATCTTCCAGGAAAGCGTACTATTCCAGGAAGCGGATGATGCTACTGAAACAAAAGCAGAGGATAAGTCCGAAGATGACAAGGCAAACACCGGTTTCCGCAGAATCAATAAGAAGACAGGTAAGAAGGAGAATATACTGAAGTCTATTCTTCTGGCGATCCCGAGAGCAATCATGATGTTTGTTAAATGGCTGAAAAAGAAGTTTACCAAGAAGAAGGAAAACGATACAAACAAAGCCATTGACAATGTCGAGAAGGCTGTTGAGAGTGGTGAGCTTGCAAAGCATGCAGACATCATTATGGAAGAGCTTTCAACAACTCCTGCCGAGAAGGCGGAAGTCAAGAAAAAGAGTAAGCAACCAGCGGCCCAGTCTGGTATGGATCCCATTGAGGCTCCAAAGAATGCAACTCCTGAAAAGAAGAATGATTCCAGCACAAAACCTGCAGCTCCGAGCATGGATGATGTAAGTGCTCCAGCAGCAGCTCCTGTTCCCGTACATTCTGCAACTGTTGAAAAACCGGCACCGCAAGAACAAAAATCTGATTGGTCCGCAGACGAAGATCCGATGGCTGTTCTTAAACGTTTTCAAAATGACCCGAATGGTAGAGAAAAGCTCGCAAAGTATGAGGCTGAATGTCTCATTAAGAATGGAAAAATCTTTATCAGTGAAGCATTTGGTCGGAATATTGTTGCTGTTGCTGCAGTTGCGGAGTTCTTCGAAGATATCAATAAACTGGGTCAGAGCCTAGCTGAGATACAACCTGATGAATCAAGAGATCATATTGTTGATAAGGCATACAATGCTATTGTCAAGCAATATAATTACTCTGAAATCGCAGTGAATAAAATGAAATCAGGCGTTATTGAAGAAAGAAACAACGATCGCGTTTCAATGATGACCATTGCCCAGTTCAAAGAGATGTACACCGCCGTACTTGAAGAGACAAAATCGATTTACAATGATGGGCAGAAAACAGCAGAGTTGATCAATAAATTTATATTGGTATTTTCTGATCTGAGCAGAAGCCTAGATTCATCAGATGTTGACAATAAACAAGATTTGAGTAATAAAATACAGGAATGTGCAGAAGGACTTAAAGACATCCAGAAAACGATTAACTTGTCTATGAAAATAATGACGTATTTTTCATCGGATTTTGATTATTACGCTGGAGCGTTTGTAAAAATCGATGAGGCATTTGCTAAGGCGGTACGAAAATATCGTGTGTTCCACGACTATATGACAGATTCTTTAACACGCGTAGGTATACAACGAAACCGGTCATACCGTGCATCCAAATATGCATTGGATGAATCTAAGGAAAAAGGTCATAATGCAGTAGCAGCATATGAAAGACAAATGGCAATATACAGACAACTTGAATCTGAGGATTCTGCAAACGACAGGAAACGTTACAAAGAAGAAACAAAAAATATGAGTCCTGAAGAACGTCGTAAATGGGCAAAAAGAGAATATGAAGAGTCTTATTTAGACTCCCGTGAGGATTACGATACTATATTCTCAGAATAGGCAAAAGTCTAATAATATTTTCACATAAGAGGTGAAGAATCATGCTTTATAACAAAAGCACATCTTCAGCCGGCCATAAGTATGATACTGCTTGCTTTGTGCAAGAAGCACCAACTTCATCCGAAATGCAACCAGGAGGTTATGAAGTAAAGACCTCCGTGGAAGGACTTCCATATTGTGTGTTTACCGCAACACTGCAAACTTACGGTTGTATGAACCGTATGCGGCGTCGGTATGATATGGCAAATGTTCAGCAGGTTGTTGATTCTGATGAACGTATCAAACGGCTGGAAGAACAAAACAAGTGGAGAGGTGAATGGAATCACCCGAACCCGGAGATCCGCGGTCAACAGATGACCGATATCCGGATGACCATTCCTGAACCAAGAAAGACTTCTCATTTTATTTCAAACCACAAGTTTGTGGATAATAAGATGAAAGCAACAATCACAACACATCCTCGTACAGAAGATGGTAGATGTGTCGCATCTGAGATTATCGATCTCGGCGCAGTACCATCATTCTCTGTTCGTGTACTCGGTAATATGATTCCGAATGCATCACCCAATCAGGCAAATATGCGGGTAACAAAATTCATTACCGCAGATATGGTGGATTTCCCATCCCATTATGGTGCTGATGCAGACATCCAAGCACGGGTTATGGAATCCTACGCGGATGTCAAGTTCCTGAAAGATCTAGCACAGTACTGCGCAGAACAGGACGAAACCATGAAAGTGGTTTGTGAATCTTTCGAGATTACGCCGGATGAAATTATGGGAATCCATCAGGGTTCTATCTATGTAGAACAGTGCGATTCTTCTAAACTGTATATTCCGCTTCGGGGTGATGTTCGTCGCGAAGCTGCAGCTATTCTGATGAACAGGGGGATTCGCTGATGTCTGACAACATGCAGATTATTATCAAAAAATCTTACTTTGATAATATCCAGACAGTCATCAACAGTTTGAATTCTTTTTTCTCATCTAACTTCAAGACTAAGGATTTCCCCATCGTAGATGGGGATTTCCAGCTTGATGGTACGGTCATGAACATTCTGAGTTGGCTTAATAATGTAGAACCAACATGGATTGAGAACCCGGAGAAGATTGAACAAATTCTGGATGGTCTGAAGGATATTGAAGAAGAAGTAAACAAACCAGACCCGAACATGTCGATGTATGATTATCTCGTTGAATCAAACAATACAACGTTCTTGGATCCGTTGAATTCTTATATCGGATTCAAAGTATTGCAGTTCATGGCGGACCATTTCAATGAGTTCTCTCAACTGATCAACGGCATTTATACATTCGAACTGTTTACAACACCTTCCAAGTACAGACAGTGCCTGGATATCTATGAGAAACCAATTCCACTTGATGGCATCGAAGACTACATGGGTTCAACAGAAATCAAGCTGTATGACCCAGAACGATATACAACAGGTGTATTCACAAACAAAGACCAGATTACTATTCCCGATACGTTGAAACTTGAAACTGAGATTGAAAGAATGCGGAATTGCACAGATCTCCAGAATGTTGATATCGTGATGGATGATCGTGTGGAAGAAGCTGCAGTCTCGAAATACTTCCAAGACTTTAAACCCGTAAACGTTCGGTATGATGCAAAGAAAGATGAATTCTTGATTTCTGCAAAATACAAAACCGATGTTGACAAAATGATCTCTGAACTTCGGGCATGTAATACAACCGAAGATCTGATCAAAGTATTCTCGGACGAAAAGGGCATCATGAGTTCGATGATCGAATGGTGCTCAATCAATGTATCACCATTCATTCTGAATAAAGTATTCAACTCAGAGAAGAAGTTCCCCATTCAGGCAAGAGAAGAAGCCAAAGAAGGAATTGATCGTTTCCTGGAAGAATACAAATCAAAAGCAGAAAAGAATCCAGGTGCAAAACGTTTCCTGAACTATGATCTGTTTACCACATTCAAAACAGACAAGGAAGGAACGTTAAAATTCTTACGGGATTTCTTCACGATTGATCTGTACAATTACAAGAAAGCAACTATCTCAAACAACACGCTTCTTACGCTGTTTAATATCTTCGACTCCAGAATCTATCTGGATTCACTGTATAATCTGATTCCGGAAAAGGATAGAAAAGCGGTTGGAACAACTGAAGATGCTTTTGTAAAGAATGTTCGTGCAAGAATCAATGCAAACTCTCGAGCTGCAAATGTGTATAAAACAGACACCGCAGAAAAGATTGAGAATGCAAAGACTACTTCAGATGTGATGGAATATGTTACTGACTCTTTCAAAGAGCTAGGTGATATGTCAACCACAGACATGCAGTACTGTGAACAGTATCATGCACTTCTGTGTGATGAGCTAACATGCATCAACGATACGATGTACAATAATAATGTATCTCAGATCATGATCGATCATTATATGACCGAAGCATATGATGCCATCCAGGAAGGATTCGTCAGTGATTTCTTTAAGAGACGGAAGTTGAAGAAACTGGAGACTTTCCAGAAAGAGACAGGTCTTACCTTCTCAAAAGAATACATTGATATTCTGACAGGTGATATTAATATTCGTTCATTCGCGATTAATACCTCTCTGTCCATTTATCATCTATTCACAAACATCACGAAATCTTCCGAAAAGGCATTATTCAACAATGCTCTGGTGGATATTCGTTCTGTTGCTGAAGTTCCTGCATCTCTGAAGAATGAACTATATCCGGTAGGTGTTCTCCGGTATTCTCATACACTTCCGAGGATTGATTATCCGGTTATTGCCGCAGATCAAACAGGAAATGTGTATATCGTTCAACACGGACTGTTCAACAAGGTTGCGGAATCCATTCGCGAATTTGTTCGGGCAATTGTTGATAAACCTGTACGTGTTAGCATTCCATCTTATACGTATCAACCCAATTGTGCAACCAATAAAGTTGAAGTAAACTTCCCTGCACAGACTTCTGATGCAGTTAACCTTCGTCTAGAAACAAGCTTCCTAGAAGATGACGAGCGTGGATGGTATCGTTACGTCACGAAAGTTTTCTATCCGGCGTTGGGTAAGTTCTGTGAAGATAGTCTCGGGTTCTCCGGTAGTACGAAGACTACGGTGAATGCTGATGGTTCTACAACAACGGAGAAGATACCGTTTAATGCATCAAAAGTATTCAAGATCGTAACCAGAACCTATTTCAACGATATGAATTCGCGGGTGTCACATATGACTATAGGTATCGGTTTCAGAAAATCTGAGAAAGATACAGTTGTCGGAACGGTTCAGTGTATCGATGGAAAACCAGTAAAGTATGATCTTGGAGATGTATTACAGAACCAATCCGTTCTGCAGGGGATGCTAACTGGCGTGGATACTGATAAATTGAATCCTGAAACAGAAAACATTACTACAGGTGACTCTGTCTCTGTTTCCCAGTATGATGATATCGAACCTGTTACGGAATCTTTTGATTTCATCCAGGAGGTGCGTGCTGACGTAAATGGTGATATTCCGGATTACATGCGTACTCGCATTGAGTTGTCTGACGAAGAGAACAAGGAAAAACCAACCGTTACTCCGATAGATGTAAACACCCCACCTGATACTCCGATGAACGATATCAATGAGCTGTGTGATTCTATCGACTCACGCTTGTCAGGTTCTGGTGCTTTGGATGATATGCTTGGATCTGATGCGAAAGTTCATCCATCTGCAAAGAATGGTGTGGTATACAATATCACATACAATTATTCGAATTCTTTCAATAAGGATTCCTATAATACATCAACGCACACAGACAATTCCACCGGTAAGGTTACGAATTCTACATCAACTTCAACGAATACGAATTCGCATAATGATTCTTCAACGAACAAGAAAACATCCGTTGATTCTTCTACGATGAAGCAAACATCCACCGATCCTATTAGAAATAAGGGGATTAACAATTATAATAATAGCAACGACTTTGTCGATTCTAAGGATTTCAAGTCTGTTGACCTTGACAAAGCCCAGACCTTTGCGACTGGACATACTGTTCAAGAAGTATTTGCATTCCTGGAATCCGAAGAGCCCCTATCGTCTAAAGGAGATGCTGGAGACCGTCCAAAAGACGATCTACTTACAACCGCAATGGATCGCGATCGCGAATCCATGTCAAAACGTCAAACCCTGAAGAAGGGTGTACAAAAAGTGTACAACACTGGGCGTGCTTTTCTGAAACCTGTAACGCGTACAAAACAGCAACTCGCAAAGGTTGTGAACTCGTTAATCAAACGGGATGAGGAAAAAGTAAAAGCCGAAATTATCGAGAACCCGAGTTATCGGTCAACACTCTTCAAGGCAGCTCGATTGGCAATCAAAATTGGTGCTATCGGTATTGCTACAACCATCAATGGTTATCTTGGCGCTGCACTTGTGGCACGTGAAGCCAGCAAACTTGCAGACAAACATCGTTTGAAGAAAGAAGTTCAAGCCGAATTCAGAACTGAGATTGAAATCTTAGATGAAAAGATTGAACTCGCTGCACACAATGGAAACATGCAAGAGAGATGGAAGCTAATGCGTATCCGCAATAAAATGCAGGATATGATTGCAGATTCCACAAAACAAACCTTGAAAAGTAAACACAGCATCATGTAATGTTAGGAGATGATGAAATGCAAAAGAATTTGTTCATGGCAATCATGGAAGCTGATGGTGATGAATTGCAACCTTTTGACGCTGCGGACGATGCACCAGTGGGTGATATGAACCAGCCAACAAATCAACAGCAAGCAACTTCTCCTGCAACAGATGCAAACGATAACGAAGATCTCGATGGACCGCCTCCATTGGCAGATGATACTGGTGGTGATCTCCAGTATTCGGATGATAATGGAAATATGTATGATGACGGTGGTGATGACGATAATCAGACAGATCAGGACGATGATAAGGGGAAAGAAAAACTTTCTCAAAAAGTTGATAAGCGTCTGAATCAGAGGCTATATCAACAAATGCTGGATAGAAACAATGATATTGAAAATATCATTGATAATGTTCAAACAATCGTACCGTTATTGCCTTACGAGGTAATCAAAGCAAATGATGTGTCATTAAACCGTCTCAAACAAGCTCTTTCCAAAGGACAGGATTATGTGATTCACAAATTCCTGGATTCTGGGTACGGAGAGAACCTTTTATATTTCCAGAAGCTGGATAGTCTATATACCTTGCTTTTGGAAGACATTGATGCGAATTTGAAAAAGATTGTGAAAAAGCAATCATAAACAAATCCGCATCAGGCAAACTCATATAACAATAAAATTGAAAGGTGTGTTTTATTCATGGCATACGGACGTTCTAACGCATCCCATGGCACATGGTTCCAGGAGCAGCAGAGCCTGATCAACAGCGTATCTCCTATCGAACTGCGCAACATGGGTGATGAATTCGATAAGAAGTTTGAGGGTACTGTATCCCAGCTGAGTCGTTCTTTCAGCGGTGTCAACGTAATGAAGGATGCAAAGAAGATGATGGACTCTCCTGAGATCATGCAGGAGTATAAGACCCTGATGCTCGAGCCCATCCTATCTGAACTCAGATGCTACCCTACCGATTCTGAGGCTGAAAGAGTTCACCTGGAGTCTGTAGCTGAGCAGCTCGACCAGGCTTGGGATGAATCTCAGAAGGCATTCCTGATCCAGGAGTCTTACAACACAGCTCAGTATCTGCCTCTGTCCACACTGGACTTCCCGGCACTGATCAAGCAGTACATCAGATTCATTGGTAAGGATATCATTCCTGTACAGACTGCTTCCTCTACTAACATCGAGCAGAGAATCTTCATCAAGTATCTGGTAAACAACCAGACTGGTGAGGAGTATGAGACTCCCGCAATCTACTTCAAGAAGGATGAAGACGGTCAGCCTCTGTGGAAGAAGATCTGGAACGCTGGTAAGGGTTACAGATTCAATTCTAAAACTCCTATTCCGCTGGCTGATATTACTGCAGCGCCTAACAAGAAGCTGGATCTGCTTCAGGCTAAGTACCTGCTGAATGAGAATGGTGTGCAGCCCACTGACTTCACCAAGACTCCTCGGACTCGTCTGTCTTATGACTTCAACATCAGATACGTACAGGTCAATGACGGTGCGGCAAAGAAGGTTAAGTTGCCTCACGGCGGTCTGGGCATCGACATCCAGACTGGTGGTGTATTCATCAACGGTGGTATCACCGATGATATGAAGCTGCCCGTTGTAGATGAGAACAACAAGCCCACTGGTGCTACTGTTTCCATTTCTGACCGTCTGTCCGGTGTTGTTGACTTCGTAAAGGGCACTATTACTGCTTCTTCTTGCGGCGTCATCACTGGTCTGTACATTGATGGTTACGTATCTAACGAAACCAACCTGCGTACAATCGGCTTCCGTGAGTATCCTGAGATCCGCAAGTTCACCATTGGTGATGGTTGCAGATTCCAGCTGCCGTTCACCGTTGAGGACTTTGCAGAGGCTAACGCTTCTCTGAACTTCAACCTGTACAACAGACTGGTTCAGGAGCTTGTAGCAGCTCAGGAGATGTTCGAGGATGAGTACATCCTGGAGACTCTGGAAGATGATTTCGTTGCACATGATGGCTACGATTCCGATGTATTCGCACTCGAGAGCTACATGCACACCGAGTACGTTGATCTGGATCCTACCGCTATCAGTCCTACATTCGCAGGCGATCCCTTCCAGTACAGAACCAACGCAATCCACAATGCGATTGCTTCTACTATCTACGAGCTGAGTGATCGTGGTAAGCTGGATAACCTTGCCTTTGTTATCTATGCAAACCCGAAGTGTGCACGTCTGCTCCAGAAGTTCGTAACTTGGACTGTACAGAAGTCTACCGAGATCGGCGGTGTTCAGATGAATCACGCATTCGGTGTAATGACTGACACTGATGTTCCGATTCGTGTTGTTGCTTCCAACCGTGTTGATGCTTACACAACTATTCCTGCATATCAGGAAGGCGCACAAGATGGTGATATGTCCAGAGAGTACATCTTCAAGGTTGTTGCTTATCCGATGGACAAGTTCCACATCTCCTACAAGCACCTGAGATTCGCTCGTCACCTGACCAACTCTCCGGAGAACGCAGCTTATGCTGACGCTCAGAACCCCGGTGGTGCAGCAGTTCTTGTAACTACTTCCAGTATGTACAAGACTATCAGCATTCAGGGTATCCAGGCTCGCATTATCTGCAAGAACACCAAGCTTGTTCCGGATTCTAAGGCTGGTCTGATTAAGTAATCAAACAAATCATAAATAAACGCGGGGGACATCCCCCGCGTTCTTTTTATTATGATTCGTCTTCATTATTTTGTATGGACAAATTCTGTAGAATCGCCGTACATTTCTTGATGATATAGGATTCATCAATTTGTGGATAAGTTGCACATGTGTTGAGGATGATCTTTTCCAGGATATCTTTCCGAATAATCTTCTGATTAGATGTCATCGCCAATTCAATATTCAGAAGATCCTGAATGGTTTTATCAATCATTTCGACAATCGGTGGCTGTGGCATGAGTTGTTCATTCTTAACTTCTTTATATTCACTTAACGTACTTTCGATACTCGTTGATAATGACGTTGTGGTTTTATGAATAACAGAAGTTTCCTTTGTTAGTGTGTAAAGCATACTGTTCATCTCGTCCAATATTCGATGCAGACGTTGTGATGTGATCAATAGATGTACGATTGCACCTATTGATATAATGATTAACACAACACAAAGAATGATCAAGAAAACGCTGAGTTCATAAGAGCATAACATGGTGAATTCCTCCAAAACTTATTATTTTATTAGGAAGGTTGGGCAGATGGGTTATGAGTAATTTTGAGCATGAAGTAATCGAGCGACTGATGAAACATAAGAAATATAACGCAGTCACCTCTTTTGTGCATATAGCACATCCGAACAAAAAAGATGTATTCGTAACAGAATATGCAGGAAATAATGTCCGGATGTTCTGTGATGAAATCGGCAATATTCATGTTGTATGTCCGGAAGAAATGACAGCTGTTCAAGAAAGTGCGTTGATCCATTCAATTGAAACTGGTGAGATTTATGATGATGCTGAAGAGATCGGTAATACTGCAAAGTATCTGCAGCTTACGACATTGCCATATCGCGCCATGACAAATAAGGATATTGAAGAACCGAAGAAGTTACAAGTTGTCACAACTGGTATTCTGGGCGAGATGAATCCTTCTGGTAATTTTGAGATTACGGATGTGAAGGCAACGAATGCATGTAACTTCATGAATGATGCACTGAAACATGAGCAAAATAAACATGAAGTTCGCGAAGTAATCGATCATTATCTTGGCTCCAAGCAGGAAGTAGATTCATTACCAAAAGATCTTCGGTATGATGTAAACACAGTTCCAGAAGAAATTGATCGGATAAAGGATATCACAGTTGATGATACCATTACCGATGCAGATTATGACGAGATGGAAATTCCCGGCTTGAATGATAAGCATATCGGTCATGATGATACATATGAAGAAGGTTTCTTCACGAAACGTCCTAAGAAGTTGAAACCGATTCCTCGGGATGTCGTGGCATATATCACGGTCGAGATGAATGCCATTCAAGACACAAATGACCAGGCTATGCTGTCTGGTTATACCTGTTCGAAACTGGAACTGGTGGATTTCTATCTCAATGTAATTGACACAAATGATCAACGGTACATCGTACCACATACACGGGAATATCTTGTGCAAATGCAGAATGATTTAAATCGGTTACTGAAACAGATTCTGTCCATCAAACCGATTAATCGGGCTGATCGTGTATGGAAAGCAAATGTAACATATCCAGAAGGGTGGCGTGGTTAATATGAATAATGTAATGGATGCATTCTCAAAAATGAAAGCGGATGTCAAAGGTTTTGTTATGGAGAAACGTCGTTCCTTTGAACAGCTAGCAAAGGAATACAGAGCAAATGATGTAAAGGATGCGTCGAAATACTCCATATTGAATTACACGAAGATTATGAATGAGACTGTTGAGTATGTCCAAGGATTCTTCGATTATGTTCGTGATGGAAAGACCGAGTATTTGTCAAAGGTACTTGGTCTGACACTTGAGCATTATGGGAAGATGACTACTGATCCGAAATACAGAGTTGTCATGGATCTGAAATCTATGGAACCGATGAATGCAACTTATCTGGAGAAGACAAAAGCACTACTAGATCTGTGCGATCAAATGGCGAAGTATGCGGATGATCCAGTAAATGAAGTTCCATATACAACAAAGAAGGTTGTATCAGAAATGATTGCATTAACAGACAATCATTTCAGACGTG
>ULTU01001994.1_pt1 | contig 14690 bp, 8 predicted proteins | sample 1957861 | NCBI WGS metagenome assembly ULTU01 (sample SAMEA4835742, study PRJEB28245) | human gut metagenome | biome: gut microbiome; material: fecal sample | place: Denmark | collected 2008
CTCTAAGCCTTTCTAAGCCTCTCTAAGCCTTTCTGTTTCTAAGCCTCTTTAAGCCTTTCTAAGCCTCTTAAGAAGAGCAGCCAAGCCCTCCCCGATGGGGAGGGTTGGGAGGGGCTTTAATACGTAATTGTTTCTATCGTGCGTGTCGGCTTGTAGTGGAGCAGCACGAAGCTGTTGTTCTGCATGCCGCCGTTCGTCACGCGCTTGAACTTCAGCGGAGTCTGCAGCGGCTTGTACGTATTCTGCTGCGGAGTGCCGTTGAACTGCTTGCCGTACTTGTTTATGCCGCGGATGAAGAACTGCGCCTGGTCGTAGCCCGTGAGGGCGAAGCGCGGCAGAGCCAAACGCATATCCGACTTGAACCACTGGCGATAGTGGCGCTCCAGACTTGCTGTAGCCGGCGCCGACTCGTTGTAGACGTATGCCGTCGGGATGTATGCCTCGTACTTGTAAAAGTAGTCCTGGTATACGCGCTTGTACATCAGCCATTCGTTGTAGCCGTACATCGCAATCTGTATGTTCGGGTAAGAAGCACGCAGCGTGTTCAGCTTCGCAAGCGTAGAGTTAAGCTGCGGCGAGCGACCCGTGTTCAGAATCACCACGTTGCGCTTCTTTGCGCTGAACGCCTTGGCGAACATCGGCTCCGACGACTTCAGGTTTGTTATGTTGTACGCAATGCCCTCAGCCTCAAGACGGCGGCGCAGGGCAGCTGTGAACACACCCTTGTCGCTTGTTGTGTCGTTGCAGTCGACAAACACCGGATGCGCATCCTTGAAGCGGTCCATGAACGCGTTCACAGACAGTTCGGCAGTGAGCACACGACTCTGATAAACCTGAAAGATATGGTCGTTGGTCTCCACGTCGCCACCGTTGATAGAGAACGGGATGACGAGACGTATGCCGTTCTTGCGGCAGAAGTCGCCTATCGGTTTCACCTGCTTGGTATAGAGCGGACCGAAGATAAGGTCGCAGTTCTTGGCGTTGGCGTCGGCAAGCACCTGCGCTACGCTGGCATCCTTATGCAGGTTCCAAGCGAAGATGTTGGTGTTGATGCCCTGGCTGCGCAGACTATCGCACGCCATGAGCACGCCACGGTAGTATTCTATCATGCGCTGTCCGTCGCCGTCCACGTTGTGCAGCGGCAGCATCACGCCCACGTTCACCGTGTTAGCCGCATGCTGCTGTGTTGCAGAAGCCTTCGGCGCTGTTGTTGCTGCAGTGGTCTGCACCTGCTTCGGGAACGGAATGAGCAGCTGCTCGCCCTTCTTCAGCACATAGTCGTTCTTCTGCATGTCGGGGTTTGCCTGCATCAGCTCGTCAATGGTGATGCCGAACTTCTGGGCGATGCCATATATCGTGTCTTTCTTCTTTACCTTATACAAGTCTTGCCACTTCGGCGTCTGCGCAGCCACCGACGATGCCAGCAGCATGGCGCAGAACAAGAAAAGAATTCTAATGCTACGTCTCATTTCTATCATTCTATTAAAATTAACATTGCAAAAGTACACAAAATATATTGTTTGCAAAAATCTTTGTTCATAAATAACGTTATAAATAGGTTGCAGCGTTTTGCTGTGTGCGAGATAATAACTAACTTTGCATTACAAGTAAACGAGTAGACAAGTAAACAAGACGATAAGTAAACGAGTAGATAATGAGATATATCAGAACACTTTTATTGTTGGTTCTCTGCACCACGCTGCAGGCATACGCCGACGAGGTGCCGACAATCGACCCGCAAGCTACGTTCACCACCGACGAAGGCGAGGAGACCGGCACGAGCTATTCCGGTTCGGCTCCGCTCACTGTGGTGTTCCACGCCAATGCCGAAAACGTAGGCATGTACACGCCCCACTACGAGTGGCGTTTCACCAAGGAGGGAGAGACACAGCCCTACCTCGTGCGCTACGAAGAAGAGACCGAGTACACGTTCACCGAGGCTGGTTCGCACCGCATCGTGCTCTACGCCACGTTCATCAACGGCACCGACACCGTAGCCTATACCAAAGACTACTGGCAGGACGCACAGCCGATAACCATACAGATATCGGAGAGCAAGCTCGAGATGCCCAATGCCTTCTCGCCCAACGGCGACGGCATCAACGACATCTATCGCGCCAAGAACAACTACCAGAGCATCGTGGAGTTCGACGCCTACATCTTCAACCGCTGGGGACAGAAGATATACGAATGGCACGACCCTGCGGGCGGATGGGACGGCAAGTTCAACGGCAAGGATGTGAAGCAGGGCGTCTACTTCGTGCTTGTGAAGGCGAAGGGAGCCGACGGAAGAAAGTATAACATCAAGAAAGATGTGAACCTGCTGCGTGGCTATACCGAAAGCAATGGGGTGAATCCTACGGAATAGAGTTTTGAGTTTTGAATTTTGAGTTTTGAATTATCGGCTTTGCCGATTTTGAATTATTCAATTTTGAATTTATCATTCAAAACTCAAAACTCAAAACTCAAAATGCGCATAGCGCACAATTCAAAATTCAAAATTCACAACTCAAAATTCTCAACTCTCTATGGGAGAAAAGATAAACGTTTGGGGCGCACGCGTCCACAACCTGAAGAACATTGACGTGGAGATACCACGCGACTCGCTCACGGTGATCACCGGACTGAGCGGATCGGGCAAGTCGTCGCTTGCCTTCGACACGATATACGCCGAAGGTCAGCGCCGATACATCGACACGTTCTCGGCATACGCACGCAACTTCCTTGGCGGAATGGAGCGACCCGATGTCGACAACATAACCGGTCTGAGTCCGGTTATATCCATCGAACAGAAGACAACCAACAAGAACCCACGCTCTACCGTGGGCACAACGACCGAGATATACGACTATCTGCGTCTGCTCTATGCTCGCGCCGGAACCGCTTACAGCTACGTTACGGGCGATAAGATGGTGAAGTATACCGAGGAGCGCATCATCGAGATGATCAACTCCGACTATGCCGGCAAGCGCATATACATACTCGCGGCACTCGTAAGGCAGCGCAAGGGCCACTACCGCGAACTCTTCGAGACGCTTCGTCGCAAGGGCTATCTCTACGTGCGCATCGACGGCGAGATTACGGAGATAAGAAGCGGCATGAAGACCGACCGCTACAAGAACCATAACATTGAGGTGGTGATAGACAAGATGCAGATGCGTGACGGATTCGACGACCGCCTGCGCAAGACTGTCGCTACGGCAATGCGCGAGGGCGACGGACAGATTATGATTCTCGACAAGGACACGGGCGTGGCAAAGAATTTCTCCAAGCGACTGATGTGCCCTACGTCGGGCATCTCTTACCGCGACCCTGCCCCCAATATGTTCTCGTTCAACTCGCCCGAAGGCGCCTGCAGCAAGTGCAAGGGCTTGGGCTATGTCAACGAGATTGACATGAAGAAGGTCATCCCCGACGACTCGCTGTCTATATACGAGGGCGCCATTGTTCCGCTGGGCAAGTATAAGAACCAAATGATATTCTGGCAGATTGGTGCCATTCTCGAAGCGGCAGAATGTACGCTGAAGACGCCGGTGAGCGAGATACCTGAGGACACGCTCAACGAGGTGTTGTACGGTTCGCTCGAAACGATACGCATCAGCAAGGACGTGGTGCGCACGTCGAGCGACTACTTCTGCACGTTCGACGGCGTCATAAAGTATCTGCGCACCGTCATGGAGAACGACGACTCGCAGGCTGGACAGAAATGGGCTGACCAGTTCCTCGCTATGGCTGAGTGTCCTGAGTGTCACGGCGCACGCCTTAACCGCGAAGCGCTGTCGTATCGCATCTGGGACAAGAACATTGCGGAGCTGTCTGCGATGGACATTCAGCAGCTCAAGCAGTGGATAGACGAGGCAGAAGCCCACCTCGACTCTCGTCAGAAGGCTATTGCTACGGAGATATTGAAGGAGATAAAGACGCGTATCAACTTCCTGCTCGACGTGGGTCTCGACTATCTGTCGCTCTCACGCCAGTCGGCAACGCTTTCCGGCGGCGAGAGCCAGCGCATTCGCCTTGCCACTCAGATCGGTTCGCAGCTCGTCAACGTGCTCTACATCCTCGACGAGCCGAGCATCGGTCTGCATCAGCGCGACAACGACCGTCTTATCCACTCGCTGAAGGAGCTGCGCGACATGGGCAACACCGTCGTTGTGGTAGAACACGACCGCGACATGATGCTCAATGCCGATTATATCGTTGACATTGGTCCGAAGGCGGGCATTCGTGGTGGCGAGGTGGTGTTCCAGGGAACGCCCGCTCAGATGCTGAAGGAGCATACCATCACCGCCGACTACCTTAACGGAGTGCGTAAGATAGAGATACCTGCCAAGCGACGCGAGGGCAACGGCAAGAGCATCGTGATACGCGGTGCGAAGGGTAACAATCTGAAGAATGTAGACGTAGAGTTTCCATTAGGCAAGCTCATCGTGGTGACGGGCGTGAGCGGATCGGGCAAGTCGACGCTTATCAACGAGACGTTGCAGCCTATTCTCTCGCAGCACTTCTACCGCTCGCTGAAGAAGCCGATGCCCTACGACAGTATCGAGGGCATAGATAATATAGACAAGGTGGTGAATGTAGACCAGTCGCCGATTGGTCGCACGCCGCGCTCCAATCCGGCTACATATACCGGCGTGTTCAACGACATACGCGCCATGTTTGTCAATCTGCCCGAGGCGAAGATACGCGGCTACAAGCCAGGGCGCTTCTCGTTCAACGTGAAGGGCGGACGCTGCGAGACATGCAAGGGTGGCGGCTACCGCACCATCGAGATGAACTTCCTGCCGGATGTGCTCGTGCCTTGCGAGGAGTGTCACGGCAAGCGCTACAATCGTGAGACGCTTGAGGTGCGCTACAAGGGAAAGAGCATCGCCGACGTACTCGATATGACGTTCAATCAGGCTGTAGAGTTCTTTGAGAACGTGCCTAACATTCTGCAGAAATTAAAAACCGTGAAGGAGGTGGGCTTGGGTTACATCAAGTTGGGTCAGCCTTCGACGACACTCTCGGGTGGCGAGTGTCAGCGTGTGAAGCTGTCTACCGAACTCAGCAAGCGCGACACCGGCAAGACGCTCTATATTCTCGACGAACCGACAACGGGTCTGCACTTCGAGGACATAAAGATTCTGATGGAGGTGATAGAGAAGCTGGTCGACCGTGGCAACACGGTGATTATCATCGAGCATAACCTCGACGTGATAAAGCTCGCCGACTACATCATCGACATGGGACCTGAAGGTGGACGCGGTGGCGGACGCTTGCTCGCAAAGGGAACGCCGGAGGAAGTAGCTGAATGCAAAGAAAGCTACACGGCGAAGTTCCTGAAGCAAGAGTTAGAATGTAAATAATTAGAAGTATATGAAAATAGAACTCAGTAATCTTGAGAAACACTTCGGCACGAACACTGCCGTGGACATTAAAAGTTTCACCATCAACAACGGTGATATTCTTGGTCTTGTGGGCAACAACGGTGCCGGCAAGACTACGCTTTTCCGCCTCATGCTCGACCTTCTGAAGGCGGACGAAGGTGTTGTTACTATGCATCCGTCTGCGGATGGCCTTGAACTTGTTCCAAGCAGCCTCAAGCTCTCCCCCGACGGGGGAGTTGGAGGGGGCTCTCCAATCAATCCTGCGCTGAGCGAGGACTGGAAAGCGTATACCGGTGCGTACATCGACGACGGTTTCCTCATCGACTTCCTCACTGCGGAGGAATATTTCGACTTCATCGGTCGTGTGTCGGGCATGACGAAGGAGCAGATTGCGGAACGCCTTGTCTACTTCGAGCCGTTGATGGGCGGCGAGATACTCAACCAGAAGAAGTACATACGCGACTTCTCTGCGGGCAATCGCCACAAGGTGGGCATCATAGCGGCGCTGCTCAACCGTCCCGAACTGGTTATTCTCGACGAACCGTTCAACTTCCTCGACCCGCGCAGCCAGAATATGCTGAAGAAGATTCTTGTTGAATACAATAAGGAGACGGGTGCAACGGTTATTGTGTCGAGCCACAACCTGCAGCACACCACGGAGATATCTACACGCATCGCGCTGCTTGAGCACGGCGTGATAATAAAAGACCTCGACAACCACGATGCTGAGGCTGTTGTCGAGTTGCAGGATTATTTTAAGGTTTAGACCTTAGGAGTCTAATATATAAACCAGTACGTGAAAAAATCTGCCATATCTTCCAGAAATGGCGTAATGGGTTGATGGTGAGAGTAATAAAGGCTGGAAGATAACTCTAAAAAGTGGGTTATCTTCCAGCCATCTTACATTATAATTGGTGTATCTTCCAGCGCCAGTAATAATGCCACAGTCTGAATACCGGCTCGCTCAGCGCCTCCGACGGATAATATCTTAGCAGTCGCAGGTCGCGATGCAGTCGCAGCAGATTGTGTCCAAGAGCGCCATGCTTGAAGCCGTTGCCGTCGTAGGTGTCGCGGCCCCAGGCATGGCGTTCGTCGTGATGTCCGAAGTTGCCGCCGCATAGGATGTCGTTGAACAGCATCTCTCCGCGCTTCTTGTCCATCGGCGCAATCATCTTCTCCTCTGGCAAACCCAACACCTCGTGCAGCACGTACATCATTGCGCCGGCGAAGTGCCATAAGCCGAGGCGCTTTAGAGAATTTTGAGTTTTGAGTTTTGAGTTTTGAATTGTCGGCTTTGCCGATTTTGAATTATTCAATTTTGAGTTTTGAGTTTCCAATTCACAATTCTTCAACTCCTCATCGCGTAAGCGACAATTCAAAACTCCTAATTCAAAATTCAAAATTACATAGTAATAGTCCACTACTTGTCTCAGTCCCACGCCCTCGTAGAAGTAATGGTGATAGAGATGGTAGAGCTGGTAGACAGCGTTGAAGGCGGCAGTAGGCGCAGCCACCTCGCCCGCCTCGTCGGGCAGTGCTATCATGTTGCGGCACTGTGCGTCGATGCTCTTGCGAAACCATTGCTGCAAGCGGCGGTTGTACGTGAAGTTAGCCATGAAGCCCGGCGTATAGTGCAACTCTACCGATATGTCGTTCGTCGTGAGCGCAATGTGGTTGTAGCTCTCCTCGTCAATCCGTCCGTTCTCCTTAGCCAGCGTTTGCGTCAGTTGTCTTATCTCTTCGCGTGAAGCATTCACCCACATATCCACATCACCCGGCGTGCGCGCCGCAGGGTTGGCGTACATAGCCGCGTTCGCCTGACCCTTCAGAATGCAGCAGTCGTAGCCCGCCGCCTTCACTTTATTATATACGCCGACCGTAGCCTCATTGAGCATACTATTCATGCGGCTTATATTCTGGCTCATCATGAACCAGTTCATAAGCAGACTCTGCTTGGGTGCTACCGCCTTCGGCAGTCGCGATATGCCCTCCATGATGATTCCTACCAGCGTTTGTTTCTTTGCGAAGGCGTAGAAGCGTTGCCAGTCGAAACCCTGCAGCGCCGACCCGTCCAGAAACTCCTTTCCCTCGTATGTGCCCAGGGCGAATTGTATGAATTTATAATAAATCTTCTCTGTCATTATCTCTTTTAATACACGTTTTGCCGATTGGCAAAGTTAGTCAAAATCTTTCGATTTTCGGCTTGTTTCATCAGAATATTGATTCTTCCGTTTCTGACGTGAACAGTTCCAGAGCCTTCATTCCCATGATAGAGTTGCCCTTCGAGTTGAGTCTCGGACTCCACACGGCGATGGAGTAGCGCGACGGGTAGAGCGCCACGATGCCGCCGCCCACGCCACTCTTGCCAGGTAGCCCCACGAGGAAGGCGAAGTCGCCCGCCTCGTCGTAGAAGCCGCACGTCTGCATGATGGCGTTGATGCGCTTCACCCTCGAGATAGTAAGGTTCACGCCGGCATGCGAGAAAGGTTCGTTGCTGCGAGCGAACGCCATGAACGCATGCGAGAGGTCCTCGCAGCTCATCTCCAACGAGCAGATAGTGCTGTAGAACTGCAGCACATCGTTCACGTCGTTGTGCAGATTGCCGTGATGCTTAAGCAGATAGGCGATGGAAGCGTTCAGATAGCTGCAGCTCAGCTCCGACTGCGCCACCTCCTCCGAGAAGTTGATGTCCTCGTTGCCGGCGATGGTGCGCACGAAGCGCAGGAAGAACTCCTTCGGGTTCTCCAGATGCGAGAGAATAACGTCGGCAGTCACCAATGCGCCGGCGTTGATGAACGGGTTGCGCGGCTTGCCATGCTCGTACTCCAGTTGCACAAGCGAGTTGAACGCCGATCCCGACGGCTCCTTTCCGATGCGCGTCCACAGATCCTTGCCCAAGATGCTCAGAGCGATGGCAAGCGAGAACACCTTCGCGATGCTCTGTATCGAGAACTTCACGTCCGAAGCCCCGATGCTGTATGTCCTGCCGTCGAGCATGTGCAGGCTGAGTCCGAACTGGTCTGGGTCTACATTCGCCAGTGCCGGGATATAGTCAGCCTGCTTGCCCTCTTTAGCGTATATCTCAATCTCTTCTCTTATGTGTTCCAGTAAAGGTTGATAGTCGGTCGTTTTCATTCTTTAGTAGCTTAAAAGTTAACGCTGCGAAAATACATGTTTTCTGATAAACGAGGCGCAGAATTAGTGTTATATAAACTTAAAAAGACTCTCCCGATAGGCTCAGGCTTTCGCCTGCTACCTATCGGGAGAGTCTTTATATATAAATATGTTTCAGGATACTTACTCTGCTACCACATTAACGCTTTTTGCCGACTGAGGCTTGAAGCGCAATGTGTATGTGCAGCTGTCCGATGACGGGCAAACATAGTCGGAGAGGGTTTGGTCGCCACCGCAAGAGTTGTTGCCCAAGCCGCGCTTCATATAGTCGAAGTGAGCGTAAACCTGCGAGTCGCGTGTCAGGTCGTACCAGTGGAGCTTTGTTTGCCACATAGTGTTAGTTCCTTTACACCATTGTGTCTCGTCATAGTGAGAGAGCGAGAATGAAGCGCGTCCGCCCACCTTTACGCCGAGCTGCACGCCTACGGTTTTGTTAGTGAGAATCAGCTCACGCAAGTCCTCGTGGTCACCGAAAGTCTGCGGGTGAATCATCTCGTCAACCATGTCGTCAACCGTTGTGGTGAAGCGTCCGAGGTAAGAACCCGTCTTGCGGTCGCTGTAGTTAGAGCGAGGACCGCGAGCATAGAACTCTACGTTCTCGAAACCTGCGGCAAACTGCATGCCCAAGCCGATGCGGGCGAGTGATTGACTTGGCGAGAATGTCACCTTCATGTCTACTGTTCCGTCTGGGTAGAATGTATAGTCGGTGGTGTAGCTGCATCCAGTTGCCGAACCTTCGACAGACATTGTTGCATTATTGCCGCTCTTTCTAAGTGCGCTTGTGACGCTGAGACTTGATGAATTGCTGAATGAGGAGCTAATCCAGCGGTCGTTGTCAACATCGCGATAGCTGTTGAAGTCAGGACCTGCAGCGATAAGGCTCTTGTCGTCGTATGTCCATGAGGTCATCTTGCCTGACGAGTTGAATACGATAGAATACTCCTTGCCGTTATTGTCGGTACCAGAAACGGTATTGCCGCTTACGCTCAACGAACCACCTGCAGAAGCGTAGCTTGGCAGCACGGGGAATCCCATTGTACCGTCAGTGCCCTTAGCTGTGCCGTTAGAGGTGTCCTGCTTAGAGAGCGAGAACTGAGCGTCAGCGATGCTGTAGCCTTCTTCTGCCCATGATGTCCAGTCGGCAACGTTAGCCTTTGTAGGCTTCTTTACGCGCAACTCTACGTTTACGAGATACTCTGCGTCGTCGGATACAGATGTCTCGATAGGCAGTTTTACGTTAGCCGAAGAACCTGCGTCGATTGTGTTGAAGCTTTCGAGCTTGCCGTTCTCCACCAAATATCCGTCCTTCATCACGCGATAGCCGATTTCGAAGTTATCAGACGAGATAGGCATAAACGCATACTTGTTCTCAATCTTTACAGACTTCGAATCAGCAGTAGGCTGAGTGAATTTCACATACTGATATACCTTCTTCACCTCAGAGAGCTTGCCAGTCCATGTGCGGTCTGGCGTGATGATACCGTTGTTGAGGAAGTTGCCCTGGAAGCCGGTTACAGGACTCCAGTTCACAGCGATGGAATTGTAATCGTAACCAGAAACCCAATAGTTGAAGCCGTTTTCGCTTTTCTTTTGGCCCTTAACAAGCTTTTCCGGGTCGTAAATCGACTGGTCTACCCAGTCCCAGATACAACCACCGATGATACCGGTGCTGCTTTCAATTACATCCCAGTATTCCTTCAAGTTACCAATAGCCTGACCCATTGCATGAGCATACTCGCAGATGAAGTAAGGCTTGCCGTTGTAACCATTCGACTTGCTTGATGCTCCTTGCTTGTCACCAATCGGATACACAGTCGGGTACATGTTAGAGTGGAGGTCTGAATAGCTGACATTGTAGTCCTCGTTGCAGTAGAAGATAGGGCGGCTGTTGTCGTACTTCTTCATTTCTGTTTTTGCAGAAGAGAAATTGGTTGCATCGCCACACTCGTTACCCAACGACCAGAAGAGAACGCTCGGGTGGTTGCGGTCGCGCTTCACCATGCGCACCTCACGGTCGGTGATGGCTGTCTTCCAGCTGCTGTTGCTTGCCAATCCCTGGTTGCCGTGACATTCCACGTTTGCCTCGTTCACACAATACATACCAAATGCGTCCATCATGGCGTACATCTTCGGCTGGCGCGGATAGTGCGATGTGCGTATTGTGTTTACGTTAGCCTGCTTCATCATCTTGATGTCCTTAAGCATTGTCTCCATGTCGATAGCACGACCATATTCAGGGTGAGTGTCCTGAGTGTTCACGCCCTTAACGAAGATACGCTTGCCGTTTACGAGCAATTTTGTACCGCTTATTGTTACAGTCTTGAAGCCGTACTTTGTAGAGAACGCCATCTCCTCAGTTTCGTTCTCGTTCTTCTGGCTTACTACAACCGTGTAGAGATACGGGTCTTCAGCGCTCCACGGATGCAGGTTGCTGAGGCTGTTGAGTGTAACGGTCTTTTCAGCTTTTGCTGTTCCGCTGTAAGTCTCTGTTCCGGTAGCAATCTCCTTGCCGTCGCGGTCGAGCAACGACACCTGCAGAGTCTTGTTAGCAGAGACGGCGTTGCGGTTGTCTACAGTCAGCTTCACCGACATGCTGCCGCTTGTAGCGTCGCTGTTGAGCGAAGATGTGATGTAGTGGTCGGCTACGAACACCTTCGGAGTAGCTACGAGATATACGTCGCGATGGATGCCAGAGAGGTGCCACATATCCTGACCTTCGAGATACGAACCGTCGCACCAACGATATACACGTACCGAGAGCTGGTTGTCGCCAGTAGTTACGAAGTCGGTGATGTCGAACTCGGCGTCGGTGTTAGAGTCTTGCGAGTAGCCTACGTACTTGCCGTTCACCCATACCACGGCTGCGCTATATACGCCGTCGAAGTGTACAAACACACGCTTGTCCTTCCATGTCTCAGGGATAGTGATGGTGCGGCGATAGAAGCCCGTTGCGTTGTGATCAGTAACACCATATTGAGTCCATCCCACGTTTGCGTTTGGAGCATTGTCTTGGAACGGATAACCTACGTTTGTGTATACCGGTTTGCCGTAGTTAGCCATTTCCCAAGAGAGCGGCACGCGGATGGTGTCCCAACTGTTGTCGTTCAAGTCCTTTGCATAGAACTCGCTTGAGCCAGGACCAGATGATGTACCAGGAACATACTTGAACTTCCAAGTTCCGTTGAGGTTAATATATTCTGCCTTTGTGTCGTCGGGCTGCTGCCACGGCTCTGCGTAGTGCTTAGCGTCCGCCTTCATCTGCTCTACCGAAGCGTAAGGGATGAATGTAGCGTGTGCGTCCTCCTTATGGTCGCTCACCTTGCTCTGGTTGCTTATCCAGCTAACATCGAACGAACCATTGGAAGATGTTCCGCCACCGCCAGACGTGGCGTCTGTTTTGATGAAGCCGAAGGCTGTAGCGCTGTTAGAATCTGTTGTACGACCAAGCTTGCCACCGTCGGTTCCGTCGTATGTGAGGTAGTATGTCTTGTTTTGTGTATAAGCGTAAATCTTATATGTATGATTTGTTGCATCTACCTCCTCGAATTTCCACTCCTGATTGGCATTTCCCTTTTTGTCGTCGTTTTCAGATGTCCACTGAAGTGGCATTACCTTGGTGTTGTTGCCTGCCATGTCGAGAGCCTTAGACGACATGATGTTTACGATGTGCCAAGGATACGAAGTAGAATAGTTGCCTTTCTTTGTTATCCACTTCTGACCGTTGTTGCTGTCTGACTTTGTTGTCACAGTAATCTGCTCATCATTATTAGATGTAGTAACGGTGAAGCATCTTGTCGGGTAGTCGGCTGGACAAATAAAATATGTAGAGCCGTATGCCGGAACAGTGAATGGTGGAACAATGCTGACGCTCTTATATGTAGCATAGCTACGATTGTCACCTTGCTGGCTACCTATAGAGATAGAATTCAAAGCCAAAAGGTTAGACAACGTAGAAGCGTTCTTCTGAACTACACCGTTAACGGCAAGACCTTCAGAAGAGAGCTTCAACTTCAAAGTTGTGCTTGACAGCGTTACCAATGTTTGATCTCTGCCTCCGCCATTGGGCAAGTAGTCTATTTCAAGCTGCTTGGTTGATGCTGTGTAGTAAAGGTGGAGATTGTACTTTCCTGCTGTGCTCCACTGGGCAATATCATCGCCAAAGGAGATTATGTTCTGCAGTGAAACTGATGTTCCGCAATTGCTAAGGTCAATCTCTGCTTCTATCCATTGATAGCTGAAATCAATATTTTGAGTTTTTGAGAACTCCGCACCATTAGGCGAGTAGTTCTCCCACAGAACTGTTTTTGTCTCCGCTGCGAACGCCTGCGTCGCAGCGAGTACGAGCAGCGTTATTATCGCAGCAAAATGATGTTTTATATATGTCTTCATAGGGTCGTATATTTTTATTTAACTATGAGTTTAATGCCGTTCATGATATATACGCCCGGAGCCAGACCTGCAGCAGTAGAGTTGCGGCGCACGAGCTGACCGTTGACGGTGTATATGTTGCCAACCTTAGGAGCCTGCGGTGCTACGAAGGTGCCGTCGATGCCCGTTGTGTTGTTGTCGATGCCCCATGTGAGCTGGCGGTTTTTACCTGAGACGTCTTCGAAATAGCAACGGAAGCCTTTTGCTTCCATGTCTGAAACGAGATGATACACTTTGTTAGCTTCACCTATAACGTAAGAGCCTATCTTTATCGTTGTCGGCGAGAAGAAACCTTTCATTCTTGTGCTTCCTACAATATATTGAAGGTCGCTGTTGTTCTCCCATGTAGAAACATCAATGCCTTTAATCTCATAAGTGTGATCAGTGGTGTTAACATTCTTAGGATCTAACAAGCAAGGCTTGCCTGCTTCAATGTTGTCGCAAATAGAGAATGAGAGTTTTGTCTCAGAGTCGCCGGTGAGTATAGCCACCTTAGAACCATCGCCCCAAAGTTCAGCAATTTGTGCAGCCGACAAAGGGAATGGAAGACAAAGCGAGTTCCATTCGTCTGTGTAAAGTTTGCGCTTCAAAGTGACGTCTACATAAGATCCGGTGAATTTAGGACGCACATAGTTTTGTGCCTCGTCGAGCGTCACTGTCTGCTGCTTAAGAGCTTCTGTAGAAACCTTCCACTGTGCAGACTCAAAAGTCGCAGCTGGCTCCTCGTACGAAGTGGCAAGTGTGCCATTCTGTGTGTAGACAAAGGCAGTAGAGTAGGCGTCGCTATCCTGATAGCCCAATGTGTAAGTGCCGTCGGCAGACGACTTCAATATCCACTTGATGTCTTTGCCGCCAAAATTCCAGCGATTGGCGTCTTTAGATGGAGTCTCGTTTGCAGCGGTAACATCCATCGCAACCGGCTTGTCTGAAATCGCTGGCTTGCCATCTTCGCCCACCGAGAGGTATTGTCCCAGTGAGTTGAAGATATACACGGAAGTCAGCGCCAATGTGTATAACAAATTCATATTAATAAAGGTTTAATAGAAAAATCAAAAATAGAATGGGAACGCCAATGGGGTTCACCACAAAAATCGATGGGATTAATTGCAATAACTAAATTCGCTTGAGTCGCAATCGTCAACAGCCTCGTCAAGATCGTCCTCCCAATTGGAGCTACTCGGTCCAGGACGCTTCATTGAATGGACTTCTCCCGGATTTCCGTCTCCTTTGGAGAGGTCAAACATCATGCCTCTGGTTGTCTCAAGCGTCAACACCTCGACAAAAGGTCGGTTGTACTTTTTTTTCTTCATAAATTATTGTTTTAGTTTATTGTTTTTAGTTTATTTTTTTATTTGCATAACTTTAAACGTAAACCAGCGGTGCTTATCATTATTTTACTTCGCTTAGGCGCACACGCCATGCGATGCCTTTTAGTCGTAAAAGCACCACATCAGTTTAACATTTGCTATAACTCTCTTTTATTTATTTAATTATTCTGCTTGCAAAATTAGCCATTTATTCTCTTATATTTGTATAAACGACAGTTGTATTAAGTTTTTTTATATATTGTTTGAAGAAGTCAGAGAATTTAAAGAAGTTATAGAGTTTGAAGAGTTTAAAGCCAAATGTCCTATTGCAGAGTAATTATATTGCTGTTCGGTAAAACTAATAATGAGGTCAAAGACGGGCTGAAAGCCCAACAATCACATAGCCCAG
>ULTU01003143.1_pt1 | contig 14666 bp, 15 predicted proteins | sample 1957861 | NCBI WGS metagenome assembly ULTU01 (sample SAMEA4835742, study PRJEB28245) | human gut metagenome | biome: gut microbiome; material: fecal sample | place: Denmark | collected 2008
CACCTCCTAAAGTTTGTCTAACTTTTGGGGTGCATATCAGAACAAACGCTTTTTTTAATGTCGTTTTTATTGATTTTCTTGTTGTATCGTCGTTGTGAATTATCGGGTGAAATTTTATCTGCTTAAAAAATCCATACCTTTAAAAACGACGTCGTTTATCACTTCGTCTTTTATTCCGTAATAGATGATTTTTCCCTCTCTTCTCACGCTCACCGCGCCGACCGAACGCAAAATTCTGAGTTGATGGCTGAGCGTGGTCTGGTTCAGTCCGATCGTGAGCGCGAGATCGGTCACGCACATTTCAGAAATCGCCAGCGCGCAAAGAATTTTCAGTCGCGTTTTATCTGAAAACAGCGAAAAGAACCCGACGAGATCGTCTAAAACTTCCTCACAGGGAAGATAATCTCCCACCATGTCGAACGTCTTTTTATCAATTACAAGCGTTGCGCAACCCATTTTTCCACCTCTCATTTTTTTATTTTGCCATATTATGCAGGAGCGTTCATATAAACTATTCATCATTTATCGCCCGCGTTTTATTATCTTAATTATACTATTTAACGATCGTTACAGTCAACGGAACATAAAATCGAATTTTGTCGCATAAGGTATAATAAAAGAGAATTTTGTTTTTTCGGAGGTATTATGAATTCCAACATAGTTCTTTTAGGCTTGCTTTATCTTTTGTATGCGGACGGATATATCAACCTTACGCAGGTTTTGCTTCTTCTCGCGCTTTTATCCTCCACGGCTTATAATTGCAACAACAATTCATCGACAAACACGAATAACGTTTTTAACAACTAAACATATGCGCAAACATATGCTCACGCGATGAAAAACAGACCTATAAGTCGATTATTCGCCATTTTTCGACAGCATTAAAGCAGAAAAACCGCCCGCGGATTTCCGCGGGCGGCGATAAAACAATATTCAAAGCGGGACAAGCCCGATCTTTTACTTTTCGTAAACTTCTTTTTTAAGCACGCCGATGAACGGAATGTTGCGATAAAGCCCGTCGTAGTCAAGACCGTAACCGACAACGAATTCATTTGCAACCTGGAATCCCGTATAATCGATTTTCACGGGGATTTCCCTTCTCGACGGCTTATCTAAAAGCGCGCACACTTTGACGCTTTTAGGCGAGCGTGTTCCGAAAAGTTTCAAAAGACAGTTCATGGAATAGCCGCTGTCAACGATATCCTCGACGATTATTACGTCTTTTCCGCCGATTTTTCCGTCGATATCCTTGATAATCTTAACTTCGCCTGAAGAATTCACGCCCGCGCCGTAACTGGAAATGGACATAAAATCAACGGTCAGCGGCAAATCGATTTGTCTTATAAGATCGGTATAAAACAGAACGCTGCCCTTAAGAACGCCGACGATCACCGGCGCTTTGCCGGCATAATCGTTTTCAATCTGTTTAGCGAGTTCGGTCACTCTCTTTTGTATCTGTTCTTCGGTGATAAGCGTTTTTTCCAAAACTTCGTTGTACATCTCTCTTGCTTCTCCTTAGTGCCTGTTGTCGTATATGCTACATTGTAACACATTTTTTGTGGCTTTGTCTACTTTAATAGCGTCGGAAATTTCAATTCCGCAAATAATAAATACCTTTTTGTCTTTCGCAAGGAGTAAAATTTTATCTCTCTCCCTTTCCGGTATCTTCTTATCGATAAAGTACTCTTTCAGTTTTTTCGCGCCGCCGCCGAACTTTTCAAACGTGTCGCCGGGCTTTCTCGTTCTTAAAACCGCGCCCTGTGGAATTTTAACAAAGTCGGCTATAAGTCGATTATCAACCCTTTTGGCATTGCAATCGTCAACAATTTCAAATCGGTACGTCTTGCCTTGAAAATCAAAATCACCGAGCGAAAACGGCTTTTCGAAATCTTGTTTTTCCTCTTTTTTATAAAAAGTTATCTTTCCGTAATCCCTCACCGCAACGACGCCTTTCGGAAGCGTTACCGACTTTCCATTCTCGGCGTTTTTCAGCGAATACGCCGATTCGAGATGAATTTTTTCGTAATCCTTTTTTATCCCGAGTTTTTTCATGGCGAGCGTGGCGGAACGCATAAAAATCGGCTTTGGCAAATCAATCGGAAAAGACACTTCCCCGTTTTTCTCCGTCAACGATTTTTCGGCAAGACTTCGCAGGTAGTTTTCGTCGTCCTTTACGGTGTCGGCGAAACGCAGAATACTCTTCTCGGCCTCCGGAAACCTCTGTTTTATAAGCGGCAGAACTTCAAGTCTGATGAAATTACGCGTGTAATCGGTCATAAAATTCGTTTCATCGACCACGTAATCGAGTTTACGCTCTTTTACGTAAGCGTCTATCTGTTCTCTCCCGACGCCGAGAATGGGGCGGATTATTCTTCCGTCCGGCGTGACGTCGTTTATTCCGACGATCCCGAGCGGCGACGTACCGCGAAACAAATTGAAAAGAACGGTTTCGGCGCGGTCGCCCGCATGATGCGCGGTCGCCACCCTATCGCAAAAGCCGCCGTCAATCGCTTCGTTAAACACCTTATATCTTAACGCGCGCGCGCCCTCTTCCGCCGACAAGCCGTTTGCCGCAGAATATCCTGGACAATCTACTTTGCGGAAAAAAAGCGGAATACCCTTCTTCTCGCAAAGATTCTTCACAAACAAACTGTCCCTCCCGGAAGTTTCGCCGCGTATTCCGTGGTCGAGGTTGATTGCTTTGACGGTTATTCCGAATTCTTCGCACTTCGAAAGCAGCAAATCGAAAAGACAGACGGAATCTTTCCCGCCCGACAATGCGACCGCAATCGTTTCTCCTTTTATGAATAAATCGGAATTCAACATCGATTAATACGCTCCTCTGCCACGTTTTTTTGTAATACAGGCTGAATTTTAAAACGTTCAGCCGTAATCGACCGTCATATTAACATTATAACAATAATGCATTTTTTAAACAAGAAAACAAGCAAAAAAGAAAAAAATATTTTTTAAAAAAATCCCTTTAAAACCCTTGACAAATGTTTTTTTATATAGTATTATTAACAAGCAATTTGACGGCGCGGAGTAGAGCAGCTTGGTAGCTCGTCGGGCTCATAACCCGGAGGTCATAGGTTCGAATCCTGTCTCCGCAACCATTGTAGTAAGCAAGCGACATGTTTGCTTGCTTACGAATTTTTATGGCGGCGTAGCTTAGTTGGTTATAGCGGCCGGTTCATACCCGGCAGGTCGTTGGTTCGAATCTGACCGCCGCTACCACTTAAAAACAGGTGAGTCGTCCTCACAAAAGATAAATTTTAATAAGGCCCCTTGGTCAAGCGGTTAAGACATCGCCCTTTCACGGCGGTATCATGGGTTCGAATCCCGTAGGGGTCACCAACACGAGGCGCGTCCGTTCCTGAATTTCAGGAACGGACGCGTTTTTTCTATGCTCTTTAATGCTGTTTATCCGCCCTTGTCGCCTACACCGAAGCCCTGAACGTTCAGAGGTTTATCTATATCGCCCCGACTTTTCGCATATCCGCAAAGTCGGGGTTTTGCATATACTCTTTCAGTATATCATATTCTCCCCGAAACAAAATCGGGGAATCGGGGAGAAAACGGGAAAACTCCAGATTTTCGCCCAACCCTTGACGTCAAGCATAAGTCCGATTTCACGATTTTTCGCAAAAAATGCAACTTAGCCTGTATATTAAGGGCTGTTTCGTCGCGATTTTTACTAAATCGGCGGCAATCAATCGCCGCCCGTTTTCCCCGATTCGGATAAGAACCGTTTCGGGGTTCTTCCCGTTTTGCCCCGAAAGGGGGCGGTTGAAGTTCCGCGCAAAACTTCTTTTCGGGGGTGGGCGGGACTAAAACAAGACAAAAAGGAATTTTTACAATGAGAACAACTAACATATATATCCTCGCCGACCTTTCATACGGTTCGGCGAGATTCACAAAACAAATGCAACAATTCATCATAAAAGCAAACCGAGCCTGCCAAACAGAGCCAAATGTTCAACTGCATATTATCGGGTTCAATGATAAAGCCCGCATTTTATCCCCGTTTGAACCTTTGAGACCGCAAGGAAACCCGAATTTTTCCTCTGCTTTGGAACTGCTCTCGTCTATAGTGAACTACAACAAAAAATATAGCCACTTTATGACCCGCTCCATTATATGGCTTTCATCATCTAACGTAATGCGCGGTTATGAAGGGGCTTTTTACAAACTGAACAATAAAGCGGAATTTTCAAAAGCGATTCGATATACAATCGCTTATGAACTGTCCGATGAATACACTCAGACTGCGCGATACACTTTCGCTTCAAACCTGAACGGCATTCTCGATTACTTCTCCGAAAATAGGCTTAAACGCCTGATTAAACAGGTAAAAAATATATTTTAACCGAAATACTTTCTAAAAATATTGCAAATCGCTCTTAAAAGTGATATAATATCATCGCCACATAGTTTATTATCTTTTAAACGAACACTTAGAAGTTCGGAATTGTTACACTTTGGTAGAAGTGTATCCTTTTCGCATTACATAAAAATTTCGAATTTCTAAATGTAATAAATTGTGTGGCAACAAGAGCGGGAATGTGCATTTTTACAGGTGTCGTTCGCATTCTTTGGGGCGACACTTTTTTAATACCCAAAAATATTTTTGAGGAGGCAAATATCGATAAAATAAGTCATTGCGTATTTTGCTCAATACTTATAATACTAATTTTTACAACTATAGAACATATAATCAAAATGGTTATTGCTCAAAAAGGCGACTATAAAGAACAATTAACAGATATAAAGAAAGATTTAAAAAAAGTAACATTGATGACAACACAAATTCAACAACAACTAAACGAAAAAAGGAGACTAAATAATGAAAAAAACATTATCAATAATTATTACCGCAATAATGCTTTTATGCAGTATTTCGGTTATAGCAAGCTGTAAAAACAAAGGGAACTCAAACAATAACAATTCTAAAGCCGAAGTCGTTTTAGATAAGGTTTCGGCGGCGGCATATAAAGAAACATCGGTCAAACCGCAAAAAATGGCAGCGTTTAATCTTTCGGAAAAATCAACCGATAATTCCGAGAATGAATCAGCCGACAACTCCGAAAGCGAAAGTGAATCACCTGACGTTTCTGCCGATATACCCGATTACACCTTCATCTTCAAATCTCAGACGACAATCAATTTTGACATTAAATTAAACAACCCCAAGAACTATTACATAATGGATTTCAAACTCACCTGTGATGAAGAACAAATCGAGTACTATGATAAAGAAATGGAAAAATGGACATCTATTAACGATATCTGGATTCGTTGGAGTGGTTCAAACAACCAGGAATCCCGCTACAGACTCAGACTCCCCAATCCTGAAGTGTCCCCAGACAAAATAAAAATCTCTGAAATGTACTATTCCGATAGAACCGACGGCACCAACAAAACTGCTGTAAATATGAACAACAAAGAAACCTACACCATATATAAGGTAGAGGATGATTTATTAAATTGTGAGACTGTTAGTAATGTAAAAGACAAATATACATTCAAAATCAACAAAAAAGATGGTGTTGAAATTACAAAATTTACTGTTGGTGGTGCTGATTATATGAATACTGATGCTAATGCTGATGGTAATTATGAAATGACTGCTGATGGAAAAATTGAAATTGAATATCAACTAAATGTTAAAGAAAATATTGTATATACTGGGAAATGGGAAAGGGATATTAAATTGTTTAATTATAATGCAGAATTTAACAGTACTAACACATCTATCAAGTTTTTAAACATTTATGGAACTGATTTACAAAAATATTGTTTAATTGAAAGAGTATATGAATATGCTGTATATATTGAGGTATTAGATTATACGGTAGGTTATGGTTTAGAAAAATTAAAATATATCAGATTTATTTTAATAAATGAATTATCAAGAGATATTTATGGAAAGTTTATTATACCAGATCCTATACCAGATTCGGCGGATATTAGTTTAGTAACATTCTAAATAAAAAAATAAGATAGATTTATGGTCTATCTGAACTAAAAGAGATATGGGTAAATCCGTATCTCTTTTTTGTTGCCCTGATGAATTTCAAAACTGGAAAATTGCAGATATAACCATATATTATCAAAATGAGGATAAGAAAAATCAGGAGGCAACAATGACATTTGAAAATAAATCTCAACTTGAAAGTTACATTTCAAAAAGGAACTATCCGAAAGAACTGCACGATGAACTGCTCCAATCAATGGAACAAGTCAGGGAATGTATTAACGGCGGGGCTGACAATTCCGCTGTTGCAATCGCCGAAACAATCGAAGAGGAACAAGAAATAAAGATAAAATACAGCCTTAACGAATTTCAACCCGAAACAGACGAAAATATCGAATACGACGGGGTTATATGGAATAAAAAAATTTTCATATTCGACGACGCGGGCGACGGAATTGTACTCTACACCTGCCAAGCAGGAGCCAAGAAAAGCACCGAGTTTCCGCGTTCCGACAATGGTATAACAACGCCCGACTACATAGGAAACTTTGCAACGTGTGCCGATTCTTGCCAAGAAGAGGAGAACGGCGAACCAAAGGCAAAATTCAATAAGTCTACCCGTTTTATGACGAGAGCAATCGCCGAAACATTCCCCGATGAACTGAAAATTCTGATATGGGAAATTATCGACGAAGACGTTAACGAGTATAGCGATACAGACTATTTGCAGGTGTTCACATTTGAAAAAATCGGACAAAATCTGATTACCGTAAAACGCGAACAGGAAGAACCGCCGAGGACAACGGTCGTGTATACCGACTATAAACCCAAATATCAAAGCATACTCGATAGAAAAATTTTCGTCATAGACGATACAGACCATTCGACAATGCTTTATGCAGAAGAATATTAAAAGGAAGGTAAAAAAAATGAACGAACCAGCAAAACAGGTAAAGCCAATTAAAAAAAAGACAATCGTAAACGGAGTGCCGAAACCGAGAACAATCGACCAGTTATCTATGGCAAGAATGATTGCCCAGAAATACTCTATCAACGTTTCCGACGTAACGACCATAATCGAAGCCGAACAAAAATTGACAATGGAATACGTGAAAATGGGATATAAAGTCATAAAGAAAAATTATCTCACCATTGAAAGCAAAAAATACGAAGCAAAAAAGAACTGGAAATGCCCGCTTGATGGTAAAATATATGATATAGCACCGAGAACGCGGGTTTTGGTAAGAGTGGGAGAAGGCTTCAAACAATACACCACTGACCGAAATATGCCCGAGAAATTATGCCGATTTGTCAGCAATCCGAAATCGCTCGAAATCGGCTCCGATATCTGACTGCACGTTTTCGCAGTTGCCACACATAGAGAATAGTTTCCGTAAGCGGCTATTCTCTTTTTTTGAGAATAAAATTTTTAAAAAACTAAAATTTTTTCCAGAAACCTATTGACAAAGCAAAATCAGAGTGATATACTATGGCTCCGCCTCAAAAAAATCGAGGTAAATACATAGGAGGCTCAATGCCCTTAAAATTTAATTTTAAGAAACGGATACGCTGATTTTATCAGTATAGATCCAAATGTCGGTGATTCTATCGACATAGCCCCAGCATTCAAAGTAACGAAGATAATCCGTTCTTTGGATAACCCGTCGGTTGAAGACCTAATCGAAATCGAAGTCAACGACCACAATATCAATTTTTTTAGTTTCAATTTCCCTATATCGTGCGCATACGGTTTCAGAACAACAATGCCGGAACTGGCAAAACATAGGTTACTGTTACCGCTCTGGCTTGAAAAATATATGTCCGATTATCTGATAGATTTGTACAACGATTGCCGTAAAAGAAACTCTATCGAATATCGCCACTCTTCTCTCGGCTGGTATAAGCATAACGGGCAAGACGTTTTTCTTTACGATAAATCAAACTTTAACGGAATCAGTTCTGTATCGGACAGACAGAATTTCGGTTTCAGCAAGGGAGATAAGGAAACATATCTTAATTTTTTAAATGATTTTATATATCCCGTCCCTTCTTTGAGTCTGGCACTATCAATCGGCTATTCTGCCGTCGTTGCCTCACGATTAAAGGACATTTCCGATACGGGAATAATTATTGTTAATCTTTGCGGGGCTTCAAGCACAGGCAAAACCACAGCGGAACAATTATTGGTAAGTCCGTTTGCCTGCCCCAGAATTTCAAATAAAGACAGTTTAATTAAAACGTTCTCATCAACAACAAACGCATTATACGCGGGAATGAGCGGAATTAACGGTTTGCCTATCGTTTTAGACGACGTAACAACCGCCCCGTATATCGACCTTGCCAATCTCATTTACACCATTGCAAGCGGCGAAGAAAAAAGCCGTTGCACTTCAGACGGTAAAATCTGCAGCGACGGTTCGGGTTGGAGCGGCTTGGTTGTCATTTCCAGCGAAACGCCTATACAGGACGCGAAAAGGCAAAATCAGGGTTTACAGGTTCGAGTCATTCAAACGCAGGGCATAACCTGGACACCGAGTGCCGAAGCGGCGGAACATATAAAACGAATCGTATTACAGAATTACGGTTTCACGGGCAAAGAGTTTGCTGAGTACGTTCAGAGTTTATCGATTAATTCATTGTATAGTATTTATGAAAAGTCCCAAAAGACGGTTGACAGCTTAATGATTAAGCGCGACAATCTGACGGACAGGCTGGCGAGCAAATACGCAATAATTCACTTTACCATTACGTTAATGGACGAGTTTTTTCGGCATTGCCTTAAATGCCGACGAACTTATCCGACTGCTTCTCGAACCCGAACAAAACAGCGTTCAGGAGCGAGACATTGCAGTTAAGGCTCAAAACGTAATAATAAATTACATACAGAGAAATAAACAAAACTTCTTCATCGACGGTATGAACGCCGATTCTCCCGACCATTTCCCGAACGGAACGAATCTCGGAACAATCCGAATGAAGAAAGACGGTTCGTGGAACGTTTACATTCCCACGGAAACCACTCAAAAATTGCTGATTGACAACGGAATAAATGAAACGGCGGCTGTAAAAAAGCGTTGGAAAGAGCGCGGAATTACGAAATGCGACGGCGACCACAACTCGGTTAAATACACATTAAACGGTGCTGTCAGGCGTTGCGATTGTTTTATATTCCCCGAAGGAATAAAGCGCGATTCATATTTTGACGAATTGGAAGAAATAGAACAGGCAAAGTCTAATCCTACGCCGAAACTGCCCGCCCCTGTCAGTAATTATGCTGTCAATGATGAAGAAGAAATAACGAAAAACTTTAACAAGAAAGGAGAAGAAAATTTATGACATTAGAAACAATAAACGAAAAATTCGATATGGTGGCTTTACGTAATTATAAGTTATTTGATAATACAAATTATATTCAAATCAACGACACTAACAACGAAAACGTCCAGGAATATTATCATTACATAATCTCATACGCTTGTGCTCAATATATTTGCGACAATACAGATTTACCCGTATATAAATTTTGCGATTTTGATATATATGTTGTGGGCGTTTACCGTATAGGAAAATATGACTCTGACGCATACATCATACCATATAAAGGATATTACCAAGATATGTTAAATGCTCAAAACGATCCTTGCAATGATGGGGTCAAAAAATGAAAATCAACAAAAAGGACTTGATGAAAACCAAGGGAAACGGGCTTCAAAACCCCGTTTTCCCTTTAGATACTTTAAGCACCAAGGAAGATATAGACAAATACATATCCGAAACCATAGCAAGTAAAATAACCATTGATAAAGGAGAGAAAAATGAGAAAACTTGAACAATCCGAACTTGAAACACTTAACAAAATGACTGAACAGCATAAAGCAAAATATCGGAACCGATAAACTCCGAGTATCTATATACGCCAGAAAAAGCGCGCCCGACGAACGCGACACCTCGCTTGAAACTCAAATTGCAAATTGTCGTGAATTTCTGAATGATTACCCGTTTTTGCAGGAATATATCGTATATCAGGAAGACGACGTGAGCGGAATGTTTACCGATCGAACCGAGTATCAAAAAATGCTCAATCTTGCAAAAAGCGGCGGTGTAGACGTTATCGTCGTTATGAAACTCGACAGGTTGAACCGAAACTATGCCAACGGCGAAACGGCAATAAAACTGCTCAACTCCTACGGCTGTTTTGTTATCGCGGGAGATATGAAAAACCCCGAAACACCTGTCGATGAGTTCACCCGCGGTATTTTAATGCTACAAAATCAATATATCGTTCAACTTATCGCGAGCGATACAATGCGCGTCGAAATGAACAACGTTAAAAACGGGTTATCCGCAGGCGGCGTTTCTCCATACGGTTATACAACAATCAACAAAAGATACTATATTAACGAAGATGAAGCCCCAGCGATACGAGTGATTTTCGATAAAATATCCAAAGGCGAGAGTTATAGCCAGGTTATAACGGAATTAAACAGACTCGGTTATACAACCCGAAACGGACAACAATTCAGTTATACAACCTTAAATGCAATGCTCAAAAACGAGAAATATTGCGGGATTTACGTTTATAACCGCAAGGATGGCAAAAAGAAGAAAAACAGGGTTTTAATCGAAAATTTCGATGAAGTCAGAAACGAAACGGCAATCCCGCCTATAATCGACCGAAAGAAATTCGACAAAGTTCAAAAAATATTGAAACAGCGAGTAACTATGCCCGTTTCGAACTTGAACAGTCCTTTCATCCTTACGGGACTTATATTCTGCAAACAGTGTGGCTCGTCTATGAGCGGCGTTTCTCAGACAGGCGGACGAAGCAAACAAAAATACAGAACCTATGCTTGCCCTAATCACCGAGAAAAAAATCGGCAAACTCTGCTCTACAAAACCCATAAACGCCGATTATCTCGAAACGGCTGTAAAATCGATTATAACCGAAAGCGTGAATGATTATCTCTTACAATCCCCGCTTAAAGATAACGTTTTAACCGATATCCAAAAGGAAATCAAAGAAAAAATTTCCATAACGAACAGAAACAAAAAAGATATCGACCTTAAAATAAACAACCTGATTGACAGAATTTCAAAAAGCAGTAATCCAACTTTGATTTCAAGATATGAGTCGATCATCGAATCGGAAACAGCAAAGCAAAAGGCATTACAGCAAAATATCGACCAAGCGGAAAACAAGCTTTTATCCATAGAGATATTGAAAACAAGTAACTTTGCGGATATGCTGACTATCGACGACCTTTTTCCGACTATTGAGGAAAGCCGACGATTTATCCGACTTTTCATAAAGAAAATCGAGTTTGACGAAACATCGGGAGATATAGACATTTCATTCAATATTTAAAGCACGACGAGCGGTCTGATGACTGCTCGTTTTTCTTATTTATCGGCTTATAGAGCGATATTTTGTAAAATTACGTTTACAGACATATATTATCATTATGAAAGAATACAAACCTTATCCTCGTATTCTTATCATAAGAAAAGGAGTTTTTATATGCCTGTAATTTCAGCCGTTGCCTATGCCCGCTATTCTTCGGATAAACAGCAAGAATCAAGTATCGTTGTTCAGCTCGCGGCAATCAAACAGTTTTGTCAAAGACATAACGTTCAGATTGTGCGGGAGTATATCGACGAGGCACAAACGGGAACATCGGCAAACAGAATAAATTTTCAAAAAATGGTCAGCGACGTTCAACTGAAAGATTTTCAATATATCATCGTTCATAGAATGGACAGGTGGGCAAGAAACGTTGACGACGCAAGATACTATAAAAAGTATTTCAAGAAATACGGAATAAAAATCATAAGCGCAATCGAAGAGTTCGACGATTCCCCCGAAGGCGAGTTTTTTGAACTCATCAGCCTCGGTATTGCCGAAATGTACTCTAAGAAATTAGCGCGGGAAGCAAAGGCAGGCGTTATGACAAACGCCCGAGAAGGAAAAGCGCATAGCGGAACGCCTCCCATCGGTTATGCAAAAAAAGACAAAAGATACATTCTTGTAGAAGAAGAGGCAAAAGCCGTAAAAATTATGTTTGAAATGGCAGCCGACGGGTATGGTTACACCTCAATCGCAAACTATCTGAACTCGAACGGTTATCGCCGAGCAAACGGCAAATTATACTCTAATCACTTGCACGATATTTTACGCAACAGAGAATATACAGGCGAGTATATTTTCAACAAGGAAGCATACAGAGCAAGGAACGAGCCTTATAACAGCCATAAGGAACGCCCGTCAAGTGAAATAATCCGTATTCCCCACGGTATGCCGCAAATCATCAGTTATGATTTGTTTAATAAGGTTCAGTCAATGCTGGATGCAAGGAAAATACAGTCGGACGGTTTACGTTCACCCAAAAGGACAGCCCTTTTATCGGGGTTATGCATTTGCGGTATATGCGAAGGAACAATAACCGCAAGTTGGTCAGGGGCGGAAAAGAAAAGAATTCCGATATATATTTGTAACCATAAGAAAAGTGGCTGTAACGGAAAAGCAATCAATGCCGAGTATCTGGAAGATTACATTTTATCTCTGCTCTCCGATTGCTTGCTGTTACCGAGGAATTACGACTGCTTATGCGAACTCATAAAAACCTGTTATATTAACGCTTCGGACGAACTCGACAAAAAGTCCGACGAATTGTTATCCAGAATCCAAGAGATTGAAAGCAAAATTGAAAAATACCGAAAATCTCAGGCGGAAGGCGACAAATGTATCAACAATATCATTGAGGGAAACATTCGTCAACTCGAAGTCGAAAAAGGCGACAGGCTTTATGAAAAAGAAAATATCGACGGAAATATCGCAATGTTTCCTCCTTACAACGTTAAAACCATATCAAGGCTTTCAAAGACAATTCGGGATTTGCTCGAAAGTCAGGAAGTAAAGGAAAGGCGCAACGGTATTATCAAAATGATTTACAAAATCAATATCGATAACGACTATGTAAAGTCGATAGTCAATTTTCAGGAACTGCTCAACAGCCCGTTTCCGATACTTCTTACCGTTATCGAAAGACGAGATTTTATCGCCCGCGCCGAAAACCACTATCGCCGCTCGCTTACGTTTCATTCTCTCAACGTTGCAGTCGGGAAATAAACTGAAAATTTCAGCGAAATATCTTCGGCTGAGTGTTTTATGCGGCATTTTCAACGGACGCGAGTTCGATACTGTATGCCTATAAACACTCCACATTCAGCATAATAAGACAATAAAAAGTGCTTAATTTTAAAGTTTTTAGAAACTAAATTTACTAAATCAAGGTGAAATTCTAAGTTCACTACGAGCGGCTTAGGGGTCACCAAACAAGTTAAAGGCGAACCCGTTTCTTTTAGGAGACGGATTCGCCTTTATCATATACTTTAAAAACTAAAAATTAAGAAGAAACAAAGTACTTTATGTATAAGAGAGTGCTTTGTTTTTCTATATGCGAAAAGATAATTACAAAATCAACAAAATAAAAGAACGTTGAAAAATTCAACGCTCGATTCATTCGCACAGGAGGTGACCCGCGGTGCCATTCGGGAGCCGACTTATTTATGCTTGGCTACTCCAAAACAGAGTATCATAGGAGCCTTAAGCAAGGCTTTCATAGACATCACCTCCATCAACACACCGAAACAATCGGCACCTGTGTTTTGGTAATTATATTTTAACAAAATCTTATTCTTTTGTCAATCGAAAAGTAAATATCCATCCGCATAGCGGGTGGCTTTTCTTTTTCGGGTATAACCCTAATATTTTTAGCAACGCACAAGTGCGTCTTTTATTGACCTGCCAGTCGTGCGTTGTTTTACACGCTACCCGTAAACGGGTCTCTCGGATCAAAAATACTCAATTGATCAGACTCTTTATCTCGTTTTAATTGATTCGATATATATTCTTTTATCATCTTCGTATTTTCCCCTACTGTGTCTACATAAAATCCTTTACACCAGAACCCTCTGTTTCTGTATGCAAATTTTATGTTTCCCCATTTCTGAAATATCATCAAACTGCTCTTTCCTTTCAAATATCCCATCACACTCGATACACTATACTTCGACGGTATACTTACCAATATATGTATATGATCTGGGCATATCTCTCCCTCTATTATTTCAATTCCTTTCCATTCGCACAGTTTTCTAAATATTTCTCTTATTCCAAGCCTTTTTTCTTCAAAAAATACTTTTCTGCGATATTTCGGTGCAAAAACTATATGATACTTGCAATTCCATACCGTATGTGCTAAACTGTTTCTGTCATTATTTGTTTTATTCCTTTAATGTCCTCCGCTTGTGTTTTATTTGTAACTGGCAGGTCACAAATTTATTATACACAAGCGGAGTTTTCATGTCTATTCCTCACGGGTTAACCTTTTTTGAACCACGCGACTATCGCGTGGTTTTCGTTGACACAACAAAAGTCCGAAAGTGACAGCGTTTACAGTTGCCGCTTTCGGACTTGTTTTTTCGATTTATGTTTAAATCAGTTTTAAAATATCCGTCATCGTTTTTATCGGACAATCGGTTTTCGGGTAAGCCGCCGCGCCGCCTATGCCGATTGCTTTGAATCCGCCTGCCTTTGCCGCGTCTATCCCCGCGACGGAATCTTCAACGACGAAGCACTCTTTCGGGGGAAGAGAAAGCATTTCCGCGGCTTTATCGAACACTTCGGGGT
>ULTU01019985.1_pt1 | contig 14658 bp, 12 predicted proteins | sample 1957861 | NCBI WGS metagenome assembly ULTU01 (sample SAMEA4835742, study PRJEB28245) | human gut metagenome | biome: gut microbiome; material: fecal sample | place: Denmark | collected 2008
CAGTCGTCTTTCTTGCTCATTGTTACTTATAAATCATACTGATTGGGATTAATAGTCGATTTTATTTTAGGTCTTCTATAATTGAAATCAATTCTTCTCTTTCGATGTATCCTATTTTTCGTTCTACTTCTTCGCCGTCTTTAAAAAAGACTAATGTTGGCATCGATGTGACCTCATATCTTATCGCAATTTCTTGATTCTCGTCAACATCCACTTTAAATATTTCTACTACATCTTCGTATTCTTTTTCTACATCATGTAAAACTTCTGTTAGCATTTGACAAGGTACACACCAAGTTGCAAAAAAGTCAATCACTACAAGTTTTTCAGACTTTATTACTTCATTTACTATTTGATCATTTTCAATATAATGTATCATTTCTTTACACCTCACATTCATAAAACACTAAATATGATATCATATTTAAAAATTAGTGTAAATATATTCAAAATATTTTTATTAGATGAAAAAATTTTTAAATAATGTTAAAATATATTCATAGTATTGATAAATACTGAATAATTATACAAATATTAAAAACTTGTTCTTTGAAAGGAGCTTTTATGGATAATCAAAAACCTATTGGAATATTTGATTCAGGGATTGGTGGATTAACTGTTTTAAATGAACTTCAAAAAATATTACCACATGAAAATTTTATATACTATGCTGATACTGAGCATTTGCCGTATGGAGATAAATCTAAAGAAGAAATTATTTCTTTTTCAAAATACATAGCCAAATACTTTATCGAAAATGATGTTAAGGCAATTGTAATAGCTTGTGGAACTGCAAGTGCTCTTGCTTTTGAAACTTTAAAAAATGATTATGATGTTCCTATTTTTAATGTAATTGATTCTACAGTAAATCACTTAAATAGTAATAATATTGGAATTATTGCGACCTGTGCTTCTATTTCAAGTAATGTATGGGATAATAAAATTTTAAAAAAATTGCCAAACGCAAATATAACAAAAGTAGCTTGTCCCAAACTAGTGCCACTTGCTGAAAATGGTTTAGTAGATACGACCGAAGCTGAGATTGCACTAACAGAATATTTAAAAATTATAAAAGAGAAAAATGTTGATACATTAATTTTGGGTTGTACTCACTATCCTCTTTTCTTGCCACTTATTAAAAAGATTTTAGATTCGAATACTAATATAATTAATATTGGTACTCCTTTAGCTACAGAATTTAAAAGTTATCTCGATAGTAATAATTTGAATTCCACTCAAAATGAGATTGGTAAAGTTCAATATGTCGTAAGTGGAGATAAAAATAAATTTTTAGAAAGCAAAAAAGTTTTTCGGAAATTAATCCGAAAAACTTTTTCTATTTTTATTTTATAAGACTCCATGCCTTTTCTGGAGAGCTACCATCTCTTAAAGTATCATTAACGTCTATTTCTGAAGAAGAACTTAGAAGTACAACAGGGCGAATGCCAGTATTCAAATACGACATGCTACCATTATCTGCATGAGAAAGTTCACAATTTAACACATAATTACTATTAGTAGCAAACATATCAAAAGTTGCTGAATAGTATGGAATTAATCTCAATGCTACTTCTATCTTATTATTTAAAAGCTTTAGCGGATTTTGATTATTATCAGAATAGCATAAAAGAACCTTATCTAATTTAGTTACAAATTCTATATATTTAGGTGAGACGCAAGTTGAAGCCAGCCACCCAAAACTATTACCTAAAATATTTGCAACATCTGTATCATAAGTACTTACATCATAACCGTACGATGTTCTAGAAACATAAACTGGGTTATCTTCTGTCGCATATCTATATTTAAAACCATTCTCATCAATAGCTTCAACACCGCCACCATCAAACGCATAAAATCTTGATGTTTCTGACTCTTGAAGCATTTTAATATATTCTTTACCATTGTAGTTAATAGTTCCATCAACGTCAATAGGATAATATGCATATCCTTGATTATAATATGCATATCCATATCTTCCATCGTTCCTTGGTTCTAGTTTACTTGGATCTGTCATTCCACAAGCATTATTCACATCCTCTACTGTCATGCTTCTCGCAATAAGTCCCATGCTATTATTACTGTATAAACTTTTGCAAATATTATTTAATTCGATTTTTCCATTCATATATGCTTTTATTCCTCTTAGTTCGAATCCGATATTAACAACTTCTTCAGTAGTTATTATAACCTCTCCTGTAATTGGATCAGTAGACAATATTCTCCAATTTGCGTCTTTATCTGCTGTAAAAGTTTGTGAATCTTTTCCAGTATTATCTGGGTTCGTAGTATATGTAGCTACAGCAGATGGCTTGTAATTTATATAATCTCCTACTTTTAATTTACCATTTTTAGCAAGTGCAGTAACAGAATTTGATTTTTCAGAAGCTAGTGTCTTGCCTGCATCTAATTTTCCAGTTGCTAAATATTCATTAAGAACGACAACTCTATTTGCTTTATAATTAACCAAATAGTTTTCATCTACATACTCTATTCCCATCTCTTTTAAATCATCTTCATCAATAAGATACCATCCATTTAAAATGTCTGCATCTCCACTAACTATACCAAATGCTGGTGTTCCATAGTAATTAGAATTCGCCGGTGTGAAAACTCCAGATGTATTTTGTTTAACATATATGCTATTTACAAAAGCTTTCACAGCTGTCAAATTTTCTTTTGCTTTACTTTCTCTTGCATTTTTTATTATCTCTGTTCCGCCAATAATTGAAATACTTGCAATAATAGTTATAACAATAATAACCATTACCATCGTAACAAGTGTAACACCCTTATTATCCTTTAAAAAATTAAAATTCATATAATCACTCCTATACAACTTTTCATACATATAATTTAAGTATAACTTTTTTAGTTTTCAAAATCAACACTCCAATAAAAAATATGCGGATATCAATAAGACAATAATAATCACAGAAATTATATAACTTATAAATATATTAATATTTTGTTTTACTACAGCTGTTTCGTTTTCAAAAGTTAGTTTTGGATGTTTCATATCTATAAATATTTGAATATAATTTTCTAACACATTTAATATTAGATTTACTGCTAATATAATTACAAAGCTTGTACTATTAAGATTGAATAGTTTTGCAAAATATACACTACCAACTAGTATAAGTACAAAACCAGTTAAAATTCCAGGAACTACCTTAGCATTAATAACTTTTTTTCTACTTAAAGGTAATGATTTTAAAAATTCATATTCGTTTTTACCACTTCTCGATATAGCCGTAGCCGAAATCTTATTAGTTATCGTAGAAAAATATACAAATATAATAGAAATAAAAATTTTTTCGCTTACCTTATTAAGTAATAAACTCTCTGCAAAATTTTCATAATTACTATAATTCATAAAAAATATTACTATTGGCATAAAAAAAGCCGGAATAACACATTGTATTAAATATGTTGAAGTTCTAAGCAAAATCTTTATTTCTCTTTTTATTAGTGCTAAATATTGTGAATTTTTCTTTTCTGATTTTTCTAACTTCTTTGGGTGATTCGCCGTTTCCATATTATAGGATACACCCTTTATATAAAGCTTATCAAAAAATGAAATAAGTATATATGCACAAGCAAAATTAATTAATATAAAAGTTATCAAAGAAATTATTGAAAAACTGCTACCTATATTTTCAAAAATATTATTACATATTTGCCAATATGCAAACCCACTGGCACTTGCATCTTCTTTTATTTGCAAAAGATACTTGGCATTATATTCACCATTTAAATTCATATTTGCATTCATATTAAATTCAAACACCATGATAATTACAATTAAAAAAATAGTCGTAAAAACTTTAAATGCACTTTGATATTTAGTAATTTTGAAAAATTGAACAATTATCGTATAAAAAATTGTAATTAAAGCTATCGGTATAATTGGTAATAGAAAAGTAGTTATAATTGAATACAAATAAAAAAGTACTCCCGAATTAGTAATACTACCATACGCAATAAAACCTGGAAAAATAATCATAGCCGTTATCATCAAATTATATAAATAAATTATCAGTAATTTTGATGAAAAAAGTTCTTTTGATTTTAATGGCAATGTGAAAAGCATATCTGTATTTTTTGAAAAGTACAATACATTTGGAACATACGCAATATTGATTGAAAAAATAAATGCACTTCCAATAAGTATTATCAAAGAGATAAATGTTTGAGCCATGTTTATTTCATTTAATGGTTTAATCATTAAACTCCAGAAACTACTAAAAATAAAAAACAAATATCCAGCAATCAACAATCCCCAAATATATTTCGTGCTTTTCTTCATTTTTCCTGAATTATTTTTATTTGCTTTATATAAAACTTTCGTTAAACTTAATATCTTATTCATCTTCCGTTATCTCCAAAAAAATATTTTCAAGTGTGCCATTATTAAATTTTTGTTTTATCTCATCTATTGTACCTATCGCAATTATTTTGCCTTTATTTATAATACATACTCTATCACAAATTTTTTCAGCAATTTCTAGAACATGAGTAGAAAATAAAACTGTCTTATTAGTATTTGCATATTCTCTCATAATCTTCTTTAGTACATAAGCTGCTTTCGGGTCTAAACCTACCATTGGCTCATCTAAAATCAAATTGTTTGAATCGTTTAAAAGTGCTCCAATTAAAACTATTTTTTGTCTCATTCCATGTGAATACTCTAAAATTCTTTGGTCTAAATTTTCTATTATTTCAAATTGCGTTGCAAAATTATTTATTCTTTCTGTTCTTATTTTCAAAGGAATATCATACATATCTGCCATAAAATTCAAATATTCATTTCCAGTTAAACTAAGAAACATATCAGGACTATCTGGAACATATGAAAAATTTTTCTTGGCTTCTAGCGGTTTTTCCTTAATACTTATTCCATCAATGTATACTTCTCCATTAGATGGCTTGATTATTCCTGTAATCATTTTTATAGTTGTCGTTTTACCAGCTCCATTTGGCCCTAAAAAGCCGAAAATCTCGCCGTTTTTTATTGTAAGATTTAGATTTTCAATAATGTTTTTATTTTTTAAATAAGCTTTTGAAATATTTTTTAATTCAATCATTTAAGACACTTCTCCTTTTTATTACAGTAATATTTTAACATACATGTATGAAAATAAAAATATTTTATCAAAACTTGTAGTGATTTAGTTTTTTATGATATAATTTTTGGTGTTAATTCTAGCTTATGCTAGCCAAAAAGAAAAAGAAAGGAGATGCCGTTTTGGAAAATTCAAATGTCTTAGTTGCGGTTATTCTTGCTATAGTAATAACATCTTCGATTGTTATATTTAGTGGATTAGATACACCCGAAAGAGCCAAATTTGCTAATTTTGTGCAACAAATATCTAATGTTCAAAGTGCTTTAGTAGATCAATTAACAGGAGTAGCGACAAAATATGCTACAGAAGGAGAATCTAGAAACTTTGAGCAACATTATTATACTCTTGCAACTGGTTTAGACGCAGGAAAATATGGGACAATGATGGGTGCAGATTATTCAACAATAGGAACATCTGGTAAGAAATTTCAAAGAATAAGCCCTGCTCATGCTGAGAGAAAAACTGTAGAAGGTGGCTTAGGATATGCTCTTCCAAATATTCGTGAAACAAACGAAGCTTGGTATGTAACAGCTGATGGTAAAGTATTTAACGCAACAGGTTTTGTCACTAATGGTAAAACATATTTCACGGCTGATTGCTACGTAGAGCGTGAACTTCCTGCAAAATCAGGTCCTCAAGAAGACCTTGCTGCAAAAATAGCTGACACATTATCGAGAGGCGAAAATATTGTAGAATATTAAAACATACAAAAAGAGATTGGAACAAAACATCCAATCTCTTTTAATGTCAATATTTAATTTATGTAATATATCTTACGAAAACCACACAAAAGCTACTATCAGCTAAAAATTATTATTCAGCTGTATATGGCAATAAACCGATATGTCTAGCTCTCTTGATTTCTGTAGTAACTTTTCTTTGATGTTTAGCACAAAGACCTGTTACTCTTCTAGGTAAGATTTTACCTTTTTCACTAACGAATTTTCTTAATTTGTCAGCATCTTTATAATCAATAACTAAAGCTTTATCTGCACAAAACATACAAACTTTCTTTTTAATTCTTCTTTGTCTTGGCATTCCGTCTTCATCGTTATTATTTCTATTGTTAAATTTTCTTGTTCCTTTCTTTTCAGCCATTTCAACTCTTTCCTCCTATCTTTAAAATTTCAAGATTAGAATGGTAAATCGTCATCTGTAACTGGAGTAAACTCGCTTGGAGCTGCACTAGGATTAAATGGTGCATCTACTGCTCCTGTTGTAGCAAATGGATTTGTTTCTGCATCTCTTTTTGTATCTGCAAAATATGCTTCCTCTGCAACAACTTCTGTTACATAAACTTTCTTTCCATCCTTATCATCATAGTTTCTAGTTTGAATTCTACCGATAATACCAACTTGTTGACCTTTTTTAAAGTATTTACTACAAAATTCACCAGTCTTGTCCCAAGCAACAACGTTAATGAAGTCTGCTTGTCTTTCTTCTCCTTGTCTTGCAAACCTTCTGTTTACTGCAAGTGAGAAAGAAGCAACTAAAGTGTTATTTGTTGTGGTATATCTAACATCCGGGTCTCTAGTAAGTCTTCCCATTAAGACTACTTTGTTCATAATCAGTACCTCCTTTTAGTCTTTTTTGACAACAATATGCTTAATGATTTCATCAGTAATATTGTAAACTCTCTCAAGTTCGTCAATAAAGTCAGGGTTACTGCTGAAGTTAATTAGCACGTAATATCCTTCGTTTTGTTTTTTGATAGGATAAGCTAATTTTTTCTTTCCCCATTCTTCTGTTGATTCAACTGTACCATGATTAGCTATTAAATCTGTTACTTTTGTTATTACAGATTTTGTAGCTTCTTCTTCAAGGTTAGAGTTAAGAATGATAATTGTCTCGTATTTGTTCATATTTACACCTCCTTTTGGACTACGACCCTATGCATGATTGCATAAAGTAAGGCAGTTTTACTGCTCCTATATATTAGCACGAATGTTTGTTTTTGGCAAGAGATTTTTCAATTTTTCTCAAAAAAAAATGGTTAGAATTCGGCCTTAAAAAGGTATAAGGCCGAATTCTAACCATCAATGTGCATCAAACCATGTTTTCCCTTCTTCTGCTTCAACTTTTAATGGCACATCCAACTTTATAACATTTTCCATATTTCTAACAAGAAGTTCTCTAACTGTCTCAATTTCTTCCAATTTAGTTTCAATAACAAGTTCATCATGTACTTGTAATAAAAGCTTTGATTCAAGTTTTTTATCTTCTAATTCTTTCTCTATATTTATCATAGCTATCTTGATTATATCGGCGGCTGTTCCTTGAATGGGTGCATTCATTGCCACTCTTTCACCAAATTGTCTTACGTTAAAATTATTAGATTTTATTTCTGGTACATATCTTCGTCTTCCCCATAATGTCTCTACATATCCTTTTTCCTTACATTCTTTTACTGTTCTATCCATATATGCCTTTATTCCAGGATATTTTGCAAAATATTTTTCTATATATTCTTTTGCTTTTTTTCTACTTGTACCAATGTTTGTAGCTAGTCCAAAATCACTTATTCCATATACAATTCCAAAGTTTACAGCTTTCGCTTCGCTACGCATTTGTTTTGTAACATCTTCAAGTGGCACGTCAAAAACTTGTGATGCCGTCATTGCGTGAATGTCTTCTCCAGAATTAAATGCGTGTATCATATTTTCATCTCCAGAAATATGAGCTAAAACTCTAAGTTCTATTTGTGAATAGTCTGCATCTAAAAATGTAAAGCCTTCTTTAGCAACGAACATTTTTCTTAGCTCTTTTCCTATTTCTGTACGAATAGGTATATTTTGAAGATTTGGCTCGGTGCAACTTATTCTTCCTGTTGCTGTTACTGTTTGATTAAACTTAGCATGTACTCGTCCATCTTCTTTAATAAGTGGAATAATTCCGTCTATATATGTTGCCTTTAATTTATTTAAAGTTCTATATTCTAAAATTTTGTCTATAATCGGATGTTCTAATCTTAATTTTTCTAATACGTCTGCATCTGTTGAATATCCGCTTTTTGTTTTTTTGATTACAGGTAACTGTAACTTTTCAAATAATATTTCTCCTAGTTGTTTAGGTGAATTTATATTAAATTCTGTTCCTACCATATTCCATATTTCATGAGTTAAATTATCCACACTACTAGACAATTTTTTCGAGAATTCGTCTATAATCTCTCTATCAACTAAAACCCCTGAAAATTCCATTTCTGCAAGCACTCTCATAAGTGGCATTTCAATATCTTCAAAAAGATGAAACTGATTTTTTTCTTTTAATTCTAATTCATATTTTTCTTTACATTTTGATATATATAAAGCATATCTTGAATATTCTTCTTTTTTATCTTCATTTTCTGGTGTATCAAAAAGTCCAAGTTGAACATTTTCTTTTTTACTTTCAAGAACGATTCCTAGCACTTCTAATATCATTTCATCAAGTCTGTAATTATCTTTGGCAGGATTTAAAATGTATGACGCTATGGTTAAATCAAACATCATATTTTTAGGATTAAATCCTTTACTTTTTAATGCTAAATAATCTGCTTTTTCTCCATGGCCTATTTTCAAAATATCACTTTCGAAAATTTTCTTTAAATCTTCATCGCTCGGATTTGGAGTATAATACTCCGTATCATTAACACAAACAGCTAATTTACCATTTTTGAAATAATATGATATTTCATTTACCCCATCTAATTTAATCTCTGAAAAGTCTTTAATATTTAATTCTGGTATATCGCAATTCGGCTTTGAGTCATCATTTTCATCAGCTTTTAAGCCAAGTTTTTCGATAAAGTTTTTGAATTGTAATCTAACAAAAAGATTATATAGTTCGCTTGAATTATATTCTTTAATTTCTAAATCATCTATATCAAAATCAATTGGAACTTCTTTAAAAATAGTTCCTAAGTCTCTTGATAAAAATGCTAGCTCTCTATTTTCTATAAGCTTTTCTTTTAACTTACCTTTTATGCCGTCTAGCTCTTTGCCTTCGTCAAGTGAATTATAAATATTATCTAGGTCATGATATTTTGTAATAAGAGAAAATGCTGTCTTTTCTCCAACTCCTGGTACTCCAGGAATATTATCTGATGAATCTCCCATAAGACCTTTTATCTGTATAAATTGAATTGGATCTATTCCATATTTTTCTTTTATCACTTCTGGTGTATAATCTGTGCTTTCTGTATTTCCCATTTTAGTTGTTGGTATCCTAACTGTAACATTTTCTGTCGCAAGTTGAAGATAATCTTTATCTCCTGTTAAAAGAAGTGTCTTCATTCCCTCTTCTTCAGCTTTTTTAGATAAAGTACCAATTATATCATCTGCTTCATATCCCTCAAGTTCGCAAATAGTAATATTCATAGCCCTCAAAACATCTTTTATAATAGGCATTTGAACTCTTAGTTCGTCTGGCATTCCTTTTCTTGTACCTTTATAGTCTTCGTATTTTTTATGTCTAAATGTCGGGGCTTTTAAATCAAATGCAACGCATAAATAATCTGGTTTTTCATCGTTTATCATTTTTAATAAAATTGTTAAAAAACCATATATCGCATTTGTATAAATGCCATCTGTCGTCATTAAAAGTTTAGAATTCATAATGCCATAAAAGGCTCTATTCATAATACTATTTCCATCAATTGCAACTAATTTTTTCATTAAAATCTCCTTTAAATTCTTTATTATTTATTTGAATATTCTTTTATAATTTCAAACAACTTATTCTTTTCTTTATTTTCTTTTGCTTCGTTTCTCATAGCAAATACTAATAATATACTACCAATACTTAACAAGTATACCCACCATGGTACACTAAACCAAAAGTTTCTCGTCAGTACCAATGTGTCTACAATAATTGCAATGATTGTAGTTATAAATATCGGTCCATATTTTTTTAGGTATGTAAAAATAGTTAAAACTACTAAAAAACATATAAAAATCATACCGTCTGTTTGATTTGCGTATATATCTATAAGTGCCTTCAAATATATAATTGTACACCCGATAAATTCTATATTTTTACTTAATACTCCATTATATTTTTTTACTATAGTTCTAGAAACAGCAATAAGTAAAGCAATATATGAAAGTAATGATATTGCTGTTATATTAATTAAGTTCAAATCTTTCATCACAATATTATACAAGCAAAATAACGAAACATATAGCACACCTTTTACGAAATCATTTTTATTGTAAATTAATTGTATTATACTCCATATAATAAAACATAAAACATTTATATAGTTACTTATATTTGAAGTAGCAAATAATGCATTTATAACACCAATTTGTAAAAATAGATATATGAAAGAAAACAACGTATATAAATTAAATTTGTTTATTTTTAGAGACTTTAGTGTTATTAAACAAATAACTATTAAACTTACTACTATATTCAAATCTATATTTGAAAAACAAAATATTTTTTGAAAATAGATTCCAGGTACTAACGAAACAAATACTATTATTGGAATCAGTTCATCTGATTTTCTAAAGTTCACTAGTTTTGAAAATGTAAATAATAAAATGCTCAAATACACAAAATCTATAATGTTAATATTTATATTTAAAATTATTGCAGAAATGATTGTTGCGATGAGCTTGTACCAACTACTGTATTTGCTATTAATGTTTTCATATATTTTTTCAATTATAATTATTAAAATTGTTGTCGTAGGTATTACGTATCTTAAATATTCATTTATTGATAATAAATTACAAACTGAATACAGTAAAGCATTGCTCATAATATAAGCGACAAATTTATATGCATCTTTTTTATTAAAAATATAAGATAACATATATATAGCAGCACTAATTAAATAGAATATTATATTTTGCTTCATGAATTCTGCATCAAATCGTACTGCAATCACAAAGCCTGTCGTAACCAAAAGATTTCCATAGCTTTCAAAATCAACATTTTCCAATATTTCTATCTTCTTCATGTTTTCAAATATTGAACATGCTAAAAATAACATTCCAAAGTAAGACAAAGCTATCCAATTTAAATTAAATGAAATGATAAGATTAATCATAAATACAATTAATTCTAGCACAATTAAATTGCTACATTCTTTAGTATTTTTGTGTCTAATAATTGTGAAAACAATTATTAATAAAGCAACTACATAACTAGGAATAATTACTTGAGATTTAAAAGCTATTGTCACAATATATAAAATTATTCCTAATGCAAAACTAACTTTTTCGTTAAACTTTTTTATTTTCAAATTATTATTTCCATATATGTACATGCCTATTATTTCTAGCAAAAATGCTATCTGCTTGATTTTAAAATCTAAATTAAGAATGCTTAAATTTGTAGCTATAAATAATGCAATATAAACACATGATAAAGCCATGTTTGTATATATTTCTTTATCACTTAAAAATCTTAAGTTAAATGCTATTACTATAAAATTAATAACATCTACTATGCTAAAAGTACAACAAATAAGGCTTGCTATAGACATGATGATTAACTCTGTAAATACAGTCATTTTATATTTCGTATCTTTTTCTTGCATTAAGAAATTAAGTACTAAAGAAAATATTCCAGCTCCAGTTATAGTACAAGCAAGATTTGTAGTAAAATTACGTACCAAAAAAGCTATTGCAAAATTTGAAATAACTATACTTGCAAGTTTCAAATTTGGTTTATCGCTTCTTTTAGATTCACACCAATATATAAGTGCCGTAGCTAAGCAAGAAAACGCGTAGTATATGTATTTTCCTTGACCATATATAGACAAATATTCTCCAAACAATTTAAAAATTGAAATAGAAATAAATACAATTGGTATATAACTAATTGCTATGTAATAAAATGTACTTGCCGTCTTCTCAAGTTTTAACTTAGTTTTAGCAATTTTGCTTGCTCCAGCAAATACAAATGCCAATAAAACTAATACCATTGTCTTTAAAATATTTGGTATTACATTCCATGTAGAGGTCAAAAATACGATTGCAGACAATACAATAAGTATCGCTCCTGTAATTAATATTGCCGTATTCTTATTAGAAGATCTATCATACTTAGTACTTGTTTTATCTGAAAATCTAACATCTTCTTTTTCATACGTTTTAGCTCTTAATTCTGCAGCTTTAGTTTCATAAATATTATTTTTTTCTATTGCTTCTTTTGATAATATATTGTCTTCACCAATAATATTAGTTTTTGATTCCTCATAACTTTCTGAAAAGGTAGTTTTTGATATTTCTAATTTTTTAATAATATCTTTTAGTTTTTGTATTTCTTTTTTTAGAGCCTTGTTTTGTTCTTTGAGGTCACTATTTTTAGTAGTTACAATAACTACAATTATTACTAATGCTATACATATTATATACATTATTAATTCCTCCTATCAAAGAATTTTTTGGTTACATTTAGACTAATTTTTTGCATCTATCAGCTTTTCCGTCAATTGTAACTAATTTTTTCATTAAAGTCTAATTTTGTTTTGAAAAATTAAAATAATATTGTATGTTTCTTCTCTTCGTATATATTTCTTTCATATCATCTGGTAGTTCATTATAGTAATACAACGTATTTTTTGAATCCATAAAAATATACTTATTATAACACGGAATTATATTTCTCGTTTGATATAGCCATTTATAATAATTTGAAAGTTTAATATTCATATTATTTAGCACACTATTTAAAAGCATATCAGCGCCCATATAAGTAGGTATCTCATCTAGATTCACATTATAATTCGATAATATTAATGCTTCTGTAGAATATTTTCTATATATGTTTTCTTTTTCATCATTTGTATTAAAATACTCTATATTATTTATTAATAATTCATTTTTATCATTATACAAATATGGCAAATGGTCTCCTAAGAATATGATGATTGTAGGTTCATCATATTCCTTTACAAATTCGTATAACCTACTTATTTCATTACTTGCATCATATAATCCTTGTGCATATACTAGTACTTGCTCTTGTTCTTGCTTTGTTAATGTGCTTTCAGTTATTTCTATATCATAATTTGCAAATTTACTTTTATCAAATGGCATATGATTTTCAATAGTTGATGCCATATAAAATATTTTGCTGCCTTCTGCTTTATTATCTAATTCATTAATTACTTCATCCATCATATACTTATCTGATAGCTCTTCACCTTTAATATTGTCAGGGTAAGCCTGTGTATTGTAATAATTCAAATATGTATCAAATCCTATGCTTTCGAATGCTTGTTTTGCATTATAATAATCGTGTCCAAAAACAATTTTGCTACTATAATCATTATTTTTCAGTTCCTTTATGAGAGAAGGTATGCGAGAACTATTTTTTTCTTTGTATAATGACATTATTGGAATATATCCATTTGCGAAATAATTCATCTTTTCACCAGTTAAAATTTCCATACTTACATTTTCTGACATACCACCAAATGATGGAACTAATAAATTTATAGTTTTTCCATTCTTTTTTAGTTCGTTATACTTTTCAATTGGATTAGTATTAAACTTGACCTCACTAATTTTAGTTACATCCCAAAAAGCTTCAGAAAAGATCATTATAATATTAGGTTTTCCTAATGTTTTTTTCTGAATGTAATCACCACTCATATTTAAAAATTCTTCAACTTCTTTTTCTTCATAACTAGCTGGTTTAAAAGTTCTTGTTAATAATAAATTTCCGTACATTCCACCAATTATGCCATTTCTTAAATAATAATTATAATTAGTCGTATAACTATCATAGTCCTTAACATCATTATTTCTATAAAATAAATTCAAATAAAACTTATTAGTAGTTTCACATTGTAAGAAAAGCATAATCAACACTAATAGACAAGTTGTCAAAATAATGACTCTAGCTTTTGTATTCTTCATTTCAACTAAATGTTTTTTTGATAATTTAACAATCATAACTAAAAATATTATTTCGCCTAATAGTATGCCTAAGTACCAATAAATATTTTGAAGTATATTATTCATTCCTAATTTAGTAACACTTGTTATCTGCGATATAAAATTAATATCATTAAATGTTATTGGCTCTCCTGTTATACTAGTTCTTATTAGGTTTATATCTAACAGTATTATAAAAAAAATTGTTAATGTTGCAATAGCTTTACTACTTTTTTTCATCAAACTTAAAAATATTCCAAAGATTAAATATGTAATAAAGATTCCAATAAATTTAATTATACCTATTTGCCAACCACTTAATACAAAAAAGCAAATGTTTAATGTCATATTTAGTAAAAGTGGCATAAGTGTCACATATAATTGAGCTTTTATTTCTTTTTCTATATTAAAATTCATTACATCCCCTCCTCAATTACGCATCACATTAGTGCTAAGCAAAATGTAAAAAATGCTATATTTTATTTTTCATTATATTCTACATGATTTCTATATAAACAGTTTATATACACATTATTCAACTTTTTTATCATTTATTACACTTCTTATAATATCTATATTATATCTTTCTTAATCTGCTTGCTATACCTATCTTCCTCTCAACCCCTCGTATCTAACCATTCAAATTCGCGTAC
>ULTU01085762.1_pt1 | contig 14657 bp, 14 predicted proteins | sample 1957861 | NCBI WGS metagenome assembly ULTU01 (sample SAMEA4835742, study PRJEB28245) | human gut metagenome | biome: gut microbiome; material: fecal sample | place: Denmark | collected 2008
TTGGCAAGCCTTTCTATCTCGCCAAGCGTCTCCATTGTTGCCTCTCCTTCAAGAACCTGATTAAGGTAATCTGCAAGCTGTCCGAGTCCTACACGGCATGGCACACATTTACCGCATGTCTGTGCATGGCATAGTCTGAGGAAATTAAGTGCAAGATCTACAGGGCATATTCCCGGAGGACTTGCCACAATACGTCTCTCAAGATCCTTATACAGTCTCTCTACAGTCTGGCCGGCAACATTCTTAGTTGCAATTTTAAGTCTGCTCATATACGCTACGTCTCCTAATTATCTGTGTTCTTCCAATATCTTCTCAAGGATAATAACTGCGTCTTCAATACATCCCGGGCAGCTTCTTAACACTTCTCCCGTCTCAACACCCTTGAGGTCTTTGCATACTATTGACTTATTTTTGTTTTTAAATGTCTCGACAAGCTCTTTTGAAAGCTTATATGTCTGTCCCTTTGAGTCTGGCTTCTCAAGGTTAGCCGAACTGTTAAGCAGTCCGAGTATTGTAACCGCTCCGTTAACCGCACCACAAGTTCCTTCCATACATCCCATTCCAAGCCCCATGCCTTCTGTCAGACGGAACATCGCTGCCTCATCAATCCCAAATTCGTCACAAAAGCTGCATGCTACAGCCTGTGCGCAGTTATATCCCTTATTGTGTAATTCTGCTGCTTTATCAGTTCTGTTTCCCATATATACATTCTCCAATCCTGTATGCTTTACGTGCTAAATAGCATTTAATTTTCATTATATACATTTTGCCGGAGCTATGCAATATTTGTTTATTTTATAACATACACAAGGCCGAGCACCTCTAAAATGGCACTTGAATAAATACCTGTATCATATTAAAATAAATCATATTTTTCGTTGCATGCAGACAGCATGCGGGAATGGGGATATTTATGATACAGACACTTTACAATGTAGACGGATATGATGAGGATAAGATATACAGTGCTATATGCAGATCTTTTGAGACACTCGGAATAATTAATGATATCCACCCGGGAATGAAAGTTGTGCTGAAGCCTAATCTTGTCATGGCAAAGAGCCCACAGTTTCCCGTAACTACACATCCGGCAGTAATTAATGCAGCAGCACGGTATTTCCACGATAACGGAATAACAGACATAACACTTGCCGAAAGCTCAGGCGGACTGTATAACGCGGAATATATCAAAAATATATACCGTGTATGCGGTCTTAAGAGCCTTCACCCGTATATAAAGCTTAATATGGATTTTACATCTAAGGTGGTTACATGCCGCGAAGGTTTTGTGAACCATACCTTCAACCTTATAACTCCAATCGTCGAAGCTGATTATGTTGTTAATATATGTAAGCTTAAGACACATTCCATGACCGGCTATTCCGGCGGAATAAAGAACCTTTTCGGAACAATCCCCGGTCTTGAGAAACCTCAGATGCACTATCGCTGGCCTAAGATTGAAGATTTTTCCAATATGCTGTTGGAGCTTGCACAGACAGTTAATCCGGCTGTTACTATAATTGATGCCATAGATGCCATGGAGGGTAACGGTCCTACAGGAGGCACGTCACATCCTCTTAACCTCATTATGGCTGCAAGAGATTTTTACACACAGGATTACTTTGCAGCACAGCTTATGAAGCTTAATCCTATGGATGTTGTTATGATACGTCAGGCCGTAGAACGCGGGCTTGCCCTGCCTGATGAGATTGAACTTGCCGGTGAGCAGATTCCTGAAGGACTTACGCCGTTTGAGAAACCGGATACGCATAAGCTTGATTTTTCTACAAGTGTGCCTCCGTTTCTTGCACGTCCGGCCACCATGCTAATGAAACATTTCCTTAAGTCTTACCCTAAGGTTAATCCGGATATATGCGTCGGATGCGGCAGATGCGCCGAGAGCTGCCCTGCCCATATAATAAAGATAAAAGATAAAAAAGCACATTTTACAAAGAAAGGCTGTATCTCATGCTTCTGTTGCCAGGAGATGTGTCCTGCCAAAGCCATCTCTGTAAAACGTGCATTATAAATGCATATCCGGTTGCTTATTCAATCCAAATCACATTGCCCCATAATTATTCCGGCAATATGTTCATAGTCATTAACAAAGTCTGCGCGATGATAATCCATCGCGCTTATTTTATTCATAACCTTACTCATGTCATCAAGTTCCGTTATATCTATACTCACAGCCGCACCCAGATTGCACATCATTGCAATGTTCATTCTGTCCTCTGCGATATCAGGCCGTCCAATCAGTGCAGCCGGTGTTCTGGCAAGCAGCACTTCAGCTATCGTAGACCAGCCGGGCTTTGTTATACAGTAATCACATGCCGCAATATAATTATTCGTATCCGGCACTCCTTCCGGTAATTCATATACGTTATCACTGCCTTCAGCAAAATGTATTCCACCCGTAGCGACAAATCTGTACTGAAGACCGTTCACATCTATCTTTGTGTCAATTCCAGAATTACTTCCGCCAACCGACATGAATACAAGCTTTTGTCCACCGCATGACAGCTTTCTGCGTATGTTATCCACACGTTCACAGTCAAATGGCCGCGCCGCAAGTCCTACCTGTATTCCATCCGGAAAACGTTTCCTTGTCGGTTCATTAGCCATGGCATACAAAAGTACCCTGTCTGCATCCTCAAAGCACTTTCTGTATGGTGCAAGCAGCTTTTCATCAAGATATTCTTCAAAGACTTCTATCCACGTAAAGCTTGCCATAAAAAATGACGGCACTCCGGCTCTCTTCGCCGCCGTAAGAGCCCATGGAACAATATCACATATGACAGCTGCCGCGTCATATCTTTTGATGAGTCCGACTGCCTCTTCTATCCTTGATTCAAATGTTTCCACATATGCTCTGACTCCGCGTTCAAGTGCCCTGGAATCAATCTTAAGTGTTCCCGGAATTACAGGTGTCCCATAATCAGTATCCCCCTCAATGCAGACAAATCTCCCTTTACCACTGCCGCAGCATTCTTCGTTGTCATCAATTATGTGTCTGTCCGCCATATAGCTCCTGGCAGCATTAAGCTGTTTTGCCCCACAAATGCAGATAACCTGCATGCCGCACTCTAAAAGCCGCGCCATAACAGGTATCTCACGCATTATATGTCCAAAACCATGATTGGAAATATAGAATATATATGTCATTAATCTGCTCTCTTTATACTTCTGTGAATCTGTCAGCCTCTGACTTAAGTGCATCAGCTATCTGCTTATTCTCCTGCATTACATCAGATACCTTAGACATGTCTTCAACAAGATCATTAGTGTTCATTGCAGCTGTCGTTACTGCACTTGCACTCTCACCTATAGCTGTTGCAATTCCGTCAATAGCCTCTGATATACTGTTCACAAGCTTCTTCTGCTCAGCTGTAAGCTCATGGAAATGTGTGACAACTCCGTTAATGTGAGCCGCATCATCATCATACTGTCTTCCTGACGCAACAAAGCTGTCATAATCAGGAAGTATCGTCTCGTTAATATATGCAACAAGCTCATTAGAACTGTCAACAAGTGCCTTTACCGCTGCAACAACCATTGTATTAATATTCTGGATATTATTAGCCGTATCCCTGCTTGAATCAGCCAGCTGCCTTATCTCATCCGCAACAACAGCAAATCCGCGTCCTGCTTCGCCTGCTCTTGCCGCTTCAATCGATGCATTCAGGGCAAGCAGATTAGTCTGTCCTGATATACTCAGTATCTCATCAGTAAGTTCATTGACACGCTGTACACTCTTACTGTCATCAATTGCCTTATTAAGTGCAACAAGAATTCCTTCCATTACCGAATTGGTGTTATCCTTGTTATTCTGTGCCATCGTGCTGAGTTCCTCAGCCCTCTTCTTCATATCCTCAGTATACTTAAGAAGATCGTCAGATGCATCGGCAATATCCTTTGTATTATTGTCAACAGTACCCGTATTGTCATCCACAGTAGTCACTGTTGCAGATATCTCCTGCATTGTTGCTGAAAGCTCTTCCATTACAGATGATACATCACATGAATTCTCGTTGGCTTTCTTAACGCTTTCGAGGACATTGCCGACAATATCCTCAAGCTTGTCAGAATCACTTGTAATCTCCTGCATTATATTCTGCAGTGTTCCTATGAATGTATTAATTCCATTACCAAGCTGTGCAATCTCATCCTTGCCATCTACTGCTATGCGTTCTGTAAGATTACCCTGCCCTTTATCAATGCTGCTTACTATCTCTCCAAGCTTCTTATTAGTAGCCGTCATAGGCTTTGTAACCTCAGAACGGATAATAATAATTGTAACTGCAGCTACCGCCATCGCAATAAAAAGGAATACCGCCGATGAAATTATAGCCGAATTATAAGCATCTGTCTGATGCTGTATTGCAATATCCATGCCATCATGATTGGCATCGATAAGCTGTTCCATAAGCTTGCTTATCTGATTGCCGAGATTAGTAAGTGATGAATTAGCAATACTTACAGCCTGCTGTGACTGACCGTCGTTACTGTACTTAATCGCCTGCTCAAAGTTCTTTACGTAGTTGGCATAAGCCTCTTTGAACTTCTGATATTCCTGTTTTGACTCATCATCAGCAAGTCTGCCATCAAGCTGCGCGCACTGGTCATCAATCTCCGACTTAAGTTCTTCCGATTCAGCAGTAAGATTACGCTTTGTTGATCCGTCAGTGGCAATGCAATGTGCAAATATTACCCTCTGCAGTGATTCAAAATTAGCCGACATATCTCCTAATATTGATATGCTCTCTGCGTATTCTGATGATATCTTCCTGCTTGCATCCATTACCGAATTAAAGCTGAAATAATTCGTTACTGCCATAACAATCATACATAATACCATGAGCAGTGCAGGTACAAGAAGCTTTATCTTAATGCTCAGATTTTTTAAAATACGCATAAATACCTCCATTTCTGTGTCCTTTACAAGCATCAGCAAATCCGCTTATGCTAAAGGTACTATATCCATAGTAATTATTATATGGATTATATTATTTTAATCGAGGTTTTTCAACATATTTTGAGTTCATTTATATTTTATTACTGAAATTTTGCCATTAAAGATGTACCAATTGTTCCTTCCGGCATTGCGATACCATAATTATCCGCTATTGTAGCACCTATAACGCCAAACGTATCCTGCTCATCGAGCTGTCCGTAACCGCTTAGCGAAGGTGAATATACAAGAAGAGGAACCTTCTCTCTTGTATGGTCCGTTCCCTTATACGTCGGATCATTACCATGGTCAGCCGTAATCATAAGCAGGTCATCACTTCTCAGATGCCCCAGAAGTTCTCCAAGCTTCACATCAAAGCGCTCCAGCTCGTCACCGTATCCCTGTGGATTCCGCCTGTGTCCCCACAATGCGTCAAAGTCAACAAGATTCACATAACACAGGCCGTCAAAATCCCTGTCTGCTATTGCAATAGTCTGCTCCATTCCGTGAACCGAACTCTTGGACCTGTTCACCTCTGTTATCCCCTGCATGTTGAATATATCACTTATCTTGCCGACTGATATCACATCTCTGCCCGACTCTTTAAGCGCATCAAGAACAGTCCTGCCTGTCGGACTCAGTGCATAATCGTGCCTGTTGGCTGTTCTTATAAATTCACCGCGCTTCATTCCCGTGTACGGTCTTGCTATTACCCTTCCGACGCGCCATTCCTCACGCATCGTCAGTTCTCTTGCTATCCTGCAGTAATGATACAGCGTATCAAGCCCCATTGTCTCTTCATTGCCGCATATCTGAAGCACCGAATCCGCTGATGTATACACAATAAGTTCGCCGTTATTAATCTCACGCTCGCCAAGCTCATCAAGAATCTGTGTTCCGCTCGCGCTCTTATTGCCTATTATCTTCCGTCCTGTTCTCTTCTCAAGCTCATCAATAAGTTCCTTCGGAAATCCGTGCTCACTGAATGTCTTAAACGGTTTCTGTGTATATATCCCCATCATCTCCCAGTGGCCGGTCATTGTATCTTTACCATTGCTTCTCTCATTAAGCTTAAGATAATATCCCTTAGGCCTGTCACATGGTGCAGCCTGCTTCAGGTTCACAAGATCCGCCATTCCAAGCTCTGCAAGATTAGGTATTGCAAATGTATCCCTGCTCTGTGATATATGCCCGAGCGTATTGACACCTATATCCCCAAAATCTGCCGAATCAGCCATCTCTCCGATTCCAAGTGAATCAATTACTATAACAAATATCCTTTTAAAACGTGCCATAAACCAAGTACCTCCATGACTGATATTATAACACAGATCGGAATTTTATACGATCAATTCACCCATAAGCTCATCAACTGTTATTATGCGGTCTATCCGTGAAACATTGCTTCCACAGAATATAAGACCGTTTTCAATATCGCCCCTGACCGCATTTATAAGTGCCTTTGTTATACAGTACGGAACCTGTGAAGGATTGCAGTGTGCAAGGCATCCGAAGCATTCCGTTATGCGTTCGGGATTATCCTTTATGCGGCGTATGAAGCTGTTATTAAGCGCACGTCCGGGCATGCCTACAGGGCTTTTTATGATTGTTATGTCATCAGCCGATGCATCTATATACGCCTGTTTGTATGCATCACTGGCATCACATTCCTTTGTCGCCACAAACCGTGTGGCTGCCTGCACTCCGTCTGCCCCAAGAGACAGTGCATGCCTTACGTCATCGCCATTGAATATTCCGCCCGCTGCAATTACAGGAATATGTACGCCAAAGCGTTCTGCATACCCCTTAACACACTCAATTATCCCTCTTATCTCATCATCAAATCTCTCTCTGATACCTGATTCTATATCTTCCCTGCTGAATCCAAGATGGCCGCCTGCTTCCGGTCCTTCTATCACAACCATGTCCGCCGTCCTTTTATACTTCCGCTCCCACATTGACAATATTACTTTCACTGCCTTAACTGACGATACAATCGGTGCAATCTTTGTTCCGGTTCCCGCAACAAGCTCCGGAAGATCTACCGGAAGTCCGGCTCCGCTTATTATTATATCAGCACCGGCCTGTGCTGCTGTCCTTACATGCTCCCTGTAATCCTTAAGCGCCACCATTACATTGACACCTACAAGCCCCTCACGCTTCATTGCAAGTGCATTTTTTATATGTCTTGTAAGAGCTCTTATATTGGCTTCTCTTGTATTAGTCTTAAAATCAGGCTCGTCAAAGCCAATCTGAGCTGACGAAATAACTCCCACTCCTCCCGCGTGTGCCACCGCACCCGCAAGTTGTGAAAGACTTACTCCCACTCCCATTCCGCCCTGAATAACAGGGTATTTTGCGCATTTATCACCAAGTTCCAGACATTTCATTAACATATATCTCTCCTTATTATTTTGATTATCAAACTATTTTAGTATAAAATAAGACAATGCCCATGTCAAGCATTGTCTATCTTCCCTATCTTATCAAGTGCATCCTCTATTATCACATTAATTGACTGGTCAGTTATTCCTGCCACAAGGTTATCGCATCTGTTGACAGGCAGAAGAATCTTCACTGCAGCACTCTGTCCGACTGCCACAGCCATCGCCGGTGATATCTCACCAAGCAGCGCATCCGCAATGACAATTCCGACGGGTCCTATAATCACATCTGCTTTTCTCGCCCCGACAATAACCGCATTCTCACCTGTTGCCCCGCGCAGCTGTGTACCTTTGAGCATAGATGATGTTGCGACGGCATTGGTTCCTGCAACAGTCACATTATGTTCCGGATATCTCTTTAAAATTGAATTAACAAGCTGTTTTCCAAGCTTGCCGCCCTGACCGTCTATAATAAGTATATTCATATACTGCTCCTTTCATGCAGACATCATCTGAATAAATTTCTCAATCATGTGACAGACTATAATGAAGTTTAATATTAAATATCGGAACGTACGCGTTCCCGGAAAGGTGGTCACAATGGGAAACAGCACACTAAACTGCATTGCGCATACACTTATAATCATAGGTGCAATCAACTGGGGGCTTATCGGATTCTTCGGATTTGACCTTGTTGCATTCCTCTTCGGCAATATGTCATGGATCTCAAGAATCATATATGCAATAGTTGGTCTGTGTGGATTGTATGCACTGTCCTTCTACTCAATCCTTGCTCATCAGGAGTCCTAAACCAGACATATTATCACATATGCCAACAGAGAGCCGCTGCATCATACAGCGGCTCTTATATCTATCTGAAGCGTTCCTTAAGCTCCTTAAGTGCTGCACCAAATCTTTCAGATGCTGCAGTAGGGTTGCCGCGAAGCAGACCCCTGTGGAATATTGACATTCCTTTTGTAATACTCTCTCTGTTAAGATTAAGTTCCTCAAGTTTTGCAGCAAGTACAGCCATCTTCTGTACTGCCTCTTCCTTTGCATCCTGTGCCGTAATCTTGGCACTGCTCTTAGCTGCATATACTTTATCAATTGCAGCTTCCTTTTTCTCAGATGCTATTCTTGCAGCCTGCGATTTCAGGAGGCTTAACTGTACCTGTATGTCATCAATCTGTGCGCGTATATCTGTCATCTTCTCAAGTGCCTTACCGACATCTACAGCCACCTTAGCAGATTCGATAGTATCAAGTACAAATAACACTCCGACAACAGCTATGACAACATAATCAACAACCGGCGGTATCTTATTAAGGACAAAATGCTCAATCGGCGGATGAAGCACATATGTCATCAGCAGTGTAAAGAAGCCCCATGCTATACTTGATGTAAGGCATATATAGCCCTTGATATTGAACCTCTGGTTACTGTAATCCCAGTAACGCATTTTGAAAAGCTTTTCCATCGCCCATCCGGTAAAGTATTCAAGTATTGTCGGTCCGATAACACCAAGACAGTACTGAAGCACATAATTACCCGGAAAAGGCAGTGTAAGAAGCAGCATAATCGTTGCGCCCGAACCATACAGCGGCAGCATAGGCATTCTTAAGAATCCCCTGTTGACCCATCGGTGTGACTTAATCGAAACATAGCATGATTCCCATACCCATCCGAGAAAACTATAAATAAAGAAAAATGTAATCCATTGATTCCAGCTGTAATAATACATCCACATTCTCCATTCCATGTTGCTATGGCAGATAATTGCCGTAGAGCTCTATATCATCGAATATAGAATCCCATTTGTTAGTTCCGCCCGAAGTTACACACACATAGTGTTTATCTCCCTTGACAGCATAGCTTACGAGGCAGTTGCCTGATTCCGTGATATATCCGGTCTTACCGGCAGTAATCGTAACGCCTTCCGCTTCAGTACCATACATTCTGCTGAACATTGTACTTGTAAGAGCTATTCCGCCCGGATGCTGCGGTGATGGCGCCGTTGTATACTGATAAGTTGAAAGCACCTTCGCACACAGTTCATTCTGCATCGCATACTCCATTATCATTCCCATCTCTACCGGTGTTGTATACTGGTCGGCATCATATAATCCTGAAGTATTGGCAAAATGAGTATTTTTAAGGCCTATCTCTGCGCATTTGGCATTCATGAGCCCGGCATATTCCTCTTCTGAGCCTGCAATCATTCTTGCAAGTGCCTGCGCAGCATCCGCTCCCGAAGGAAGGATAAGCCCATAAAGCAGATCATTAGCCGTAACCTTTTCCCCGGGATCAAATCCCGCTCTTGATGCATTCTCCCTGACAAGCGGGTCTATAAGCTCCGTCGTCATTGTAAATGTATCATTCATGTCCCTGATATTCTCAACAGCTATTATGAGCGTCATAACCTTCGTCATCGAGGCCGGATATATCTTTGCGTCATACTGTCTTCCGGCAATAATCTCATGACTGTCTATATCCACAAGCGATATATATGCACTCTTGACCTTTTCCGACGTTATATCTTTGTAATCAGCAGACTTCACCGGCTGCGGAATTGTAATCACCTGCTTAACCGGCTCCTGCGATGAAGGTTCAACATAGGCCAACGTCTGCACAACTTCATCTGCCTGATTGCTGCCGCCCTTTATATGTGATATGGCACATCCTGCCATTCTTACAATTCCCGTGATAAGCACCGCAAGAATTATAAGTGCTGCTGTTCCGTATTTTATTCTGTTTATAAGAATTTCGCGTCTTCTTGCGCGTCTTTTCATCTCTCTTCTGTATGCCTGACTGCCCTGATTAGCAGTTCTATAATCTCCGGAATTGGTATTATTACCGTTATAATTCCTTCTTTTGGCCGAATTACTGCTATTTTTCAGCCTTATGTTAAGTCTGGCAAGCACTCCTGCATTCCTTCTGCGCCTGCCTCTTGTAAATCTTTTATTACCCATGACCAATCCCCATCTTAAGCAACTTTTTCTTTGTCAAGCAGACTTACTGCTATAAACACAATTCCACATACCACAAGCATGTAGAAGCCTATCTGATTAAAGAAAACCTTACCGATTGCAGGGAATAGGCTCCATGTAATGATACATGCAATTGACGCAAGTATTGTGAAGAACCCTGCTCTCTTACCGGCAAACTTAGGGAAGAGAAGGCCTCCAAGTACAATAAATGATGTTCCTATTGCAAGCGAAAGCGCCTTCTGCATAGCACCGAGAATACTTGTAAACTGTGTTGAAACAATATACGTAACAGTTCCGACAATCGCAATTATTATCTTATTAACAAGAAATGTCTTTTCTTCAAATCTCTTTCCAAACTTAGTCTTAAAGAATACATCACGGCTGCATGTAGTAGAAAGTCCGATAAGCATGCTGCATGCTGTTGACATGTCTGCCGCCCACAGACCTGCAAGCGTAAGTCCTGCAATCCCCGCAGGAAGACTCATAAGTATTACAGGAAGCGCTGTTGAAGCTGCACCTTCAGGATAGAGTGCCTTTGAAGCCACACCAAGAAGTGCACATAAAAATCCCACCGGTATCATCATAAGCGCACCAATCCGGAAGCCTCTTACCGCATCCTTATCTGACCTGGATGTAAGTGCAATCTGTACAGCTCCCTGAACAGAATTGGTATTACCGCACATTACAACTATCCATCCGAGAATACCTGATACTCCCATACCTTCCCAAAGGCTCATGTAAGGCACGTCAGGATTAGCTGCTGCCATTGCAACTGCCGCATCCCAGCCGCCCTCATTAAATAAAACAACAAATGTTGCTACTATAACACCTACATATATAAGCGTAATATTCATAATATTACTCACACTTACTGAGCCCATTCCACCAACAAACGCAATAAGCATGAATATAATAAAACTGAAAAGTGTTGCGGTCTTAACATCACTGAATACTCCCGGAAGGAGTGAATACAGAATGCTTCCGCCTGCCTTATACTGTAATGCAATGATTCCGCACTGGATAATAATCATGGACACAATCATTATCTTCTCTGCCGCAGTACCATACATATTCCTTGTCATCTCACTTATTGTTGTATATCCGCTCGCACGAAGCTTCTTTACAAGCACAAGACTGCACACAACTGCACCGATAGCCCACGCAAGGTCATACCAGCCCGCTGACAGTCCCTTGGTAAATGCATTCTCAGCAATACCGATTGTTGACGCACCGCCGATTGCAAGTCCGGCAATCGTAACTGCCGTCAGCCACATATTATTCTTTCCCTTGTATAGCAGGAAATTCTCACCGTCCCTGCGCGCCTTTACTGACATAAAAATGCTGAGCGCAAAAAGCAGAGCTACATAAACAAGAACTATAATAAATGGAATATTAAACATCTGTAAATCCCCCGGAGTATTATTTTGTAAATTCACTGTTGATTGCATCGTACTCTTCTTTGAGCTGAGGCATAACGCTTCCGCCGTAAGGGATTACATACACGCTCTTATCTTTAAAATCTACTGTTGCAAGCAGGTCTTCTATATTATGATATGAATCAATCTTCATATCGCGCACCACGTCAGGATCCATCATGCTTAACATCTTAAGGTTACATTTGCTTATGGCTTCACATGCTGCATAGAATATATATCCGCCTATTGTAAATGCTTTTCTTAAGTCAGCGTCAAGAGTTCCTCTCTTAAGCGGTTCCATCCAGTCAAAGAAATCCTTGGCTCCGCCGCCTTCCCTGCACTCTGCAAGGAATATTACCGTGCCGCCCTTCTTAACTGCCCTTGTTGCATTAAATACTGTCTTAACAGCCTGATAAAGGTTAATATCCTTAGGAAACCCTCCACAGCTTGCTATAACAACATCCGCTTCATAATCAATAGGCTTGCCATAACATTTCTGACAGAATTCACAGCTCTTAAGCCATGCATTATGAAAATCTCCGCAGAAAAGCCCACTGTGCTTAGATGATGTATTAACTACTATATTAACACCAAATGTCGGATTAAGCAGTCTTGCCGCTTCGTCCATATCTTCATTGATAGGGTTCATTGTAATCCTGCCGCCACCTACCTTAAGGTCTGTTCTGGGTGCAGACGGGTCAAGTGCCCTCGTATGGTTCTGACGGATAGTCTGTCTTCCGCTGATTCCCGGAAGCACGCTCTTACGTCCTCCGCCGTATCCTGCCATTATATGATGTACGGTTCCGCCTATCATAATAGTCTTACGTCCGACTGCAAGCGGATTAACCCACACTTCCGTTCCTCTCGACGTTGTTCCTATATTAACAAGATCATCAGCATCACAGTCATGATTAACAACCTTAACCCTGTCATATACTTCCTTAGACGCAAGCTTACACAGCTCGTCTTCTGCTGCCGGTCTGTGTGAACCAAGTGCAACAACAACTATCATATTGTCATATGGAACACCAAGCTCATCGTGCAGATACTCAACAAGAATTGCAAGCACCTTGTCCTGTCTCATCCAGAATCTTGTAAGGTCACTTATTACAAATGTAACCTTATCATCTGCCTCAATAAGCTCTTTAAGTGGTTTTGAATCTATAACATCCTCATTAACTGCCCTGAGAAGCGCTGCCTTAAGATCTTCTATCTCAGGCATCCGGTTCTCAGTCAGATACTCTATCGACTTTGCCCCTTCTACATTAATGGTTACTTTGCCTTCACCATATTTTAACTCTACACTTTCCATCCGCATATCCTCCTTAAGCCTGCAGCTTTATATCTGCGAAGTCATATTATGTCATGTGCGGAAAGAAATCTTAATCCACTCCTTGGGCACACAAATACCTATTAATTTTAAACAATTTTCATATACAGTGCAATAGTTTTTCGCTCATTAACGCGCATTAATTCAACACTTTACGACAGTTCTCTTCCAATGTTTTAAGGAATTGTATAAGTTGTGTGAAAAAATTTTAATTTTTTTTAAAAAACCTGTTGACAAATCATTAGACCTATAGTATATTATCAAATGTGCTCAGCACGGAGCGCACAAAACAAAAACTTTATAACATGCGCGAGTGGCTCAGCGGTGGAGCACCTCCTTGCCAAGGAGGGGGTCGCGGGTTCGATTCCCGTCTCGCGCTCTTAAAAAAGGATTCTCAGTTGAGAATCCTTTTTTGTTATAAAACCAAAACCACAATGTAGCATTATAGCACCATAGTTAAGAATCCTTTGCAGGCAATGTTAATATACCGGAATAATTCAAGAAGGATGGTTAAATCAGATAAGACTGATGTTCATAAGCAGCAAAAAGAACCACTATACAACAGATGAACTTGTCGAACCGCTTGACAACATCATCAGCACACATCTTCGCCAAACGCAAATGGAATTCTTTTCTACCTTGCAATCTCTTTCAAATACATTATTATCGCTGTCTCCATATCAATTCCAATTTCACCCAAAATATCCTGTGCTTCGTTAAGAAGCTCAGAATCCAAATTTAAAATTATTTCAGCATCATGGTTATCTGTGTACGTCATGCGCTGCTCCTTTCCTTGCAGATGTGATGACAGTATACTATACTGACATATCCATGCACTTTTGCATTTCAATATGTATCTATTAATTAGAATGGTTTTAATAATTATTATGACATGTGTAACGATGGTTATTATATCAAGTCAAATGAAGTTGCTGGGTAATTCAGCGGCTTTCATTATGCTTATATGTCTTTTTGAGTATCCTCTTTAAGCTCTTATAAGCTGTAAAGCTTTTTCATTCTCTCCGTTTTCAAGATTTTCTTCAATTTTATTTAATACCCTTAAGAGCTTTCTTGCGTATGCTATAAATTCCCTCATATCATCCATTTATTCTCCTTTCTGGCATCAGCCTTAACGTCTTTCGACATTATCACCATATAACGATAACATTATAAATTAAAAGAAAATTAATTATTTGAGTTTAATTTTTCTAAAACTGCTTTAACAATATACCCATTTGTTGTTTCCCCAGTTTCTTGTATTTTTTCTTTTGTTCCTTTGGGAAATCTTACAAGTATCTTGTCATATGCTTCTTTTTCAAATTTTAGAGTAGCCTTTTTTGCGCTTCTGATACTGCCATTGTTTTCACCTCATTTTTGTAATTATATAACACTTACGTTACTACATCAAGAATTCATAAATTGTCAGATATATACCTTGTGTTTTCCCTCGTCTTTAGTTTTGTCAACTGTGATTACTTTTGCAGCGTTGTAGATTGCTTTTCTGTTCAGGTGTTGTAGTTCTGTAGTTGTCTATTAGTTATTGTTCATCTCGCCATAGCTCAGTTGCCTTTTCCTATTGCCAAGTAATCT
>ULTU01054844.1_pt1 | contig 14514 bp, 4 predicted proteins | sample 1957861 | NCBI WGS metagenome assembly ULTU01 (sample SAMEA4835742, study PRJEB28245) | human gut metagenome | biome: gut microbiome; material: fecal sample | place: Denmark | collected 2008
ATGTAGTTACCATTTACTTTTACTTTTGCTGGATTATCTCCTACAAGTTCTAATATTGGTCTAATTCTATCTGCACCCAAAATGTCTGCATAATTTACATCAGCTTCAAAAGTAGCCTCTGCCTCAATACTTGGTACATACAAAATTGCATTTGTTAATGTTTTTAAACCTGTTGATGTGGTTGCTTCATCATTCAAAGTCATAATACTCGTACGTGGAGTAATAATAGCCTTTAACTTCGAGCAATCTTTAAACATATCTACACCAATTAATTTATCAAAGTTAGTACCAAGGTTTATAGAAGTTAGACTGCTACAGCCATAAAACATATACTCCATGTTTGTTACTTTTGATGTATTAAATTTACTTACATCTAGACTTGGTAGACTGCTACATTTATTAAACATAGAACGCATACTTGTTACATTTGATGTATCAAAGTTACTTACGTCTAGACTTACTAAACTGCTACATTCATAAAACATACAATACATATTTGTTACATTTGATGTATTAAATTTACTTACATCTAGACTTACTAAACTGCTACAGCCATAAAACATATACTCCATATTTGTTACTTTTGATGTATTAAATTTACTTACATCTAGACTTGGTAAATTGCTACATTTATTAAACATAGAACGCATACTTGTTACATTTGATGTGTCAAAGCTACTTACATCTAGACTTGGTAGACTGCTACAGCCATAAAACATGTGTGCCATATCTGTTACTTTTGATGTATCAAAGTTACTTACGTCTAGAGTTGCTAAACTGCTACATTCATAAAACATACAATACATATTTGTTACATTTGATGTATTAAAGCTACTTACATTTAAATTCCTTATATTACTACACCCGTAAAACATGCTACTCATATTCTCAACTTTATTTGTGTTAAAGTTTTCCACATCTAATTGTGTTAAACGGTTACAATTGTAAAACATACCAGACATAGCCGTCACTTTACCAGTATTAAAATTACTTACGTCTATCTGTTCTAAACTACTACAGTTATAAAACATTCTGTTCATATCTGTAACAACATTACTCGTATCAAAATGACTTACATCTAGTTGTTTTAAATTGCTACAGTTATAAAACATCCATCCCATATTATTAACATTGCTTGTATCAAAATTGCTTACATCTAATTCTGTTATAATGCCACAAAGAGAAAACATACCAGCCATAGTTGCTACTTTTCTTGTATCTAAATTTTTTAGACCATTTATTGCCGTACATTTATTATAATTACTAAATAATTCATGTGAATTTTCTGGTGCATATATTTTCCCTTCTGCGCCTAAATATAAGTCATACATCGTACTATCTTCTGCATTTGTAACAATCCATGCCATTACATCTCTATCTCCATTTATGTATGAAGCATCCCATGTTGCTAGATAATTTGTTGGTGCACTTTCTTTGCTTAAATCTATTAATGTTATTTTCTTTATCTTATCCGCTGTATATGTTGTACTGTTGTCTGCTCTATATGCTCCTATTGCATAAAATGTGTAACTATTTCCTGCTTTGAAATCTCTTTGCATCAATGTTGGATTATCTTTTACAATTACATCTCTTGTTACACTCATACCTTCTGTATTTGAAGAGTCTTTTATCGTATACGTATATGTATAAGTTCCTTTTGTACTTGTATCAATGCTTGATACTACTGTACCGTCTTTTTTAATTACTGGTCCTGAAACTGTGTAGCCATATGGTGTGTATGTTGTACCGTCTGCGTTTTTTGTCATGCCCGCTACTGTTACGCCAGCATCTTCGTATGTTGCGCCTTTAGATACTTTTGCTGGGTTGTCGCCTGATAATTCTAGGATAGGTCTAATTCTGTCTGCACCTAATATATCAGCATAATTTGCATCAGCTTCGAACGTAGTTTCTGCTGCTGCGGTTGGCACATATACTACTGCATCTGTTAATGGTTTTAATCTTGTCTCTGTTGTTGTGTTATCATTTAATTCCATGATGGTAGTTCTAGGAGTGATTATTGCTCTCAATCCTGTACACTCATCAAACATACCTTCGCCTGTCATTTTATCGAAGTTTTGTCCAAGCTTTATAGATTTTAAATTTTCACAACTAGTAAACATTCCCGACATATCTTCCATTTGGGTCGTATCAAAATTACTTAAATCCAAACTTTCTAAACCATTATCGTAATCAAACATACCAAATGAGTATAATAGATTTGGAGTATTAAAATTGCTTATGTTTAAAGTTTTTAAATTAGGACAATATGAAATCATAAATCCCATATCTATCACATTATTTGTATCAAAGTTACTTAAATCTAAACTTTCCAAACTTTCGCACATCATAAACATTTGATTCATAGTAAGTGCATTACTTGTATCGAAATTACTTAAATTTAAATTTGTTACAATTGAACAGCTCTCAAACATACTTGAAAAGTTTGTAGCCATGCTTGTATTTAAATTCTCTAATCCATTTATTTCTTCACAATTATTGTAGTAAGCAAATAAACTAGAAGAATTTTCTGGTGCGTATATTTTTCCATATGCACATAAATACAAATCTTGCATTGAGTCATATTCTTCATTTGTTTTAATGTATGCTACAACTGAGTTTGAACCATATTCATATCCTGCATCCCATGTTGCAAGATAATCTGTTGGTGCAGGTGTTGTTCTTAAATCTACTAATGTGATTGTTTTTATATTGCCTGTTCCATAGTTTAAATATGTATCATCAGAAAGTTTTTCAGCTGCTCTGGCTGCACCAATTGAATAACAATTTCCTTCGTAATCGCGGTCTCTTTCCATAAGCATTGGCTTGTCGCTAACATTTACTGTTCTTGTAATGCTCATTCCTGAAACTCCTGATGGATCTACTATTGTATATGTTAATGTGTAAGTTGCTAATATGCTTGTATCTACACTTGACACGATTGTTCCGTCTTTTTTTATTACTGGTCCTGAAACTGTGTATCCATAAGGTGTATACGTTGTACCATCTGCATTCTTTGTCATACCAGCTACTGTCACGCCTTCGTCTTTGTATGGAACATTTAGGTATGCGTTTTTAGGATTATTTCCTACTAATTCTAGTATAAGTTTAATTCTATCTGCTCCAAATATATTTGCATAATTTGTATCAGCTTCAAAAGTTGTTTCTGCTAATATAGTTGGCACATATAAGACTGCATTTGTTAACGTACTTAAGCCTGTATCTGTTGTTGTATTATCGTTTAATGTCATGATTGTTGTACGTGGAGTGATTATAGCTTTTAAGTTTGAACAAACTTTAAACATATCATTGCCAGTTAGTTTATCAAAGTTTTGTCCAAGATTTAAAGAAGTTAAACTGTCACAAAAATAAAACATATCGTCCATATTTGTTACTTTACTTGTATCAAAACTACTTGCATCTAAACTTGTTAAACTCCTACATGACCTAAACATCGATTTCATATTTGTTACTTTACTTGTGTCGAAGTTATTTACATCTAGACTTGTTAGATTCGAACAATAATAAAACATGTCACTCATATCTGTTACTTTACTTGTATCAAAGCTGCTTAGATTTATATTCGTTAAACTTCCACATGTGCCAAACATCCAACCCATATTTGTTGCTTTACTTGTATCGAAGTTGCTTAAATCTAAACTCGTTAAACTGCTACAACCATTAAACATACAATACATATTTATTACATTTTTGGTGTCGAAGTCACTTACATCTAGGCTTGCTAACTTTTGACAATTATAGAACATTCCAGATGCATCTGTTACGTTACTTGTATTAAAATTTTCTAAGTTTATATTTGTTACATTTTTGCATCCATAAAACATGTATGTTGCATATATTAATTTTGATGTATCAAAATTGCTTAAATCTAAAGTTGTTAAAGCTTGACAATCACTAAACATGTCCCATGCATTTGTACAACTTGACATAGAGAAATTGCTTAAATCTAGTGACTCTAATACGTAAAGTCTGTAGAAAAAGCCTCTCATAGATGTCGTTGCTGATGTATTTAATAAGTTAAGGTTGTTTATTTTTGTACATTTTGTATAGAAAGCAAATAACATGTAACCGTCTGATGGTGCTATTATTCCGTTGTTTGCTCCTATGTATAAATCGTACATTGTTGAATCTTCTGCGCTTTTTACTACCCAAGCTTTTACAGTTCCGTCTTGGCTATATGATACATCCCATGTGTCTACGTATCCTGTTGGTGCTGTTAGGCTGGCCTGTAATGTTATTGTTTTTATTTTGTCACCTGTGTATTGTGTTTTGCCTGCACGTTTTGCACCTATTGCATAGTTTTCTGTTCCATTTATGCCAGATTCTCTCGTCATAAGTTTTCCCATGCTTACTACATTTACTGTTCTTGAAATCGAAACTATTGTTGTTGTTCCTTTTTTTAATGTGTATGTCCTATATTGGTTTCCAGTTGTTGTAGGTGCTGTTGTTAATCCACTAATTGTTACAGTGTAATTATATGGTGTATATGTTGTACTTGTGCCTATAACTGTTTTTTCCATACCTGCGACCGTTACTCCAGGGTCATTAAAGATTACTCCAAGTGGAGATGTCATCGGGCTTGTACCTATTAATTCTAAAATTCTATGAATTCTATCTGTGCCAAATACAGTTGAATAGTTTGTTGCTGACTTTGTATATGTTAAAGCCGTTGTGTTTGGTACATAGAATATTGCTTCTCCATTTATTCCTATATTTGTAGTTAATGTTGGTGCTGCTATTGATGATGAAGTTTGTCTTTCTGATATTATTGCTTTTAGTGCTGTACATCCATTAAACATATTTTCACCATTTAGTTTATTGAAGCTTGAGCCTAGTAGGATTGATTCTAAGTTTACTGAGTCTGTAAACATTCTATCCATGCTTGTAACTTTACTTGTATTGAAATTTGATAAGTTTAAACTTTTTATTAGTGTACATCCTTCAAACATAGAATTCATATTTTCTACACTTGCTGTTGAAAAGCTTGTAACGTTTAATTCTTTTAATTTATTAGCTCCCATAAACATGCTTGCCATTGTAACTGCCTTAGCTGTGTTAAATTTGCTAACGTCAAGAACCTCTACATTATGCAATCCGTTAAAAGCAAATTCAAAACGTGTAACATTGGCTGTGTTAAATCCACTTACATCTAATTCTGTTATACCACTACAACCACTGAACATCCAATCCATATCTGTTACTTTGCTAGTATCAAATCCGCTTACGTCTATTACAGATACTTTACGGCATGTATGGAACATTGCTGCCATGTCTGTTACTTTTGATGTATTAAAGTTTGAAACATCTAAAGTTTCTACTTCCCAACATTCCGTAAACATGCCTCTCATGTTTGTAACATTTGTTGTGTCAAATCCACTTACATCTATTGTTTTTAACGAATGACATAGATAAAACATTACTCCCATGTTTGTTACCTTTGATGTGTTAAATCCGCTTACATCAACCGTTTCTAATTGGTAACATTGCCTAAACATACTATCCATTGTCGTTACATTTTGTGTGTTAAATAGTGAACTAATTTTTATCTCTTTTATTTTTTCACACAAACAAAACATTGAATACATATTGGTTACTTTAGAAGTGTCAAAACTACTAACATCAAGCTTTTCTAGTTCTTTACATTCATAGAACATTGCTTCCATATTAGTTACGTTTGATGTATCAAAATTAGATACATTTACATTTTTTAATTTTCTAGCTTCAGCAAACATCCAGCTGGTATCTGTTGCATTTGAAGTATCAAAATTACTTACATCTACATATTCCAAACTTTCACAGGTTCTGAACATGTGTGTCATATCCTTTAGGTTTGAAGTATCTAAGTCTGATACATTTACATATGTCATTTTTTTGTTATTCATAAATAGTGCATTTGCTATTGTTGCTGAACCGATATCAACTAATTCCATTCCATTTATTGAAATACAGTTTTCATAAGCACCAAATAGCCATGTTGCATCTGTTGCTTTTATTCCACCTGCTGCACATATATACATATCGTACAAAGTTGAGTCTTCTGTACTTGTTTTTAGATATACATTTATTGTTCCATTTTGATTTGCTGATGCATCCCATGTTGCTACGTACGACGTTGGTGCTTGGCTTACGTTTGTATCCAATATTTGTATTGTTCTTATTTTTTCTGATGTGTATTGCTCTTTTCCTGCACGTCTTGCTCCTATAGCATACCATATTCGTGTTGCAGCATTTACATACGAATCTGTTTCTAAACCACTTGCTGTCAAAAATTTGTGGTCTCTTGTCATTAAAGTTGGTCTTGTATCTTCATTTACTGTCAATGTTCCACTTCTTGAAGTTTGTACTTCTCCATTTGTATCTGTTACTACGCAATAATATTGATTTCCAGACATTGATGTTGTTGTATTTGGTATTTTTAATGTTGCTTTTGAGCCATCTAATCCCGTGAAACCAAATGTTGAACTTGTATATGTTATTATTCCATCTACGTCTCCATCTGGATTTGCATCTGTTACAAATTTAATGTTTCTAATGTATCCGCAGTCGTCATTTTTATCTTGGCTACCATCTTTTGTATATGTTAAAGTTATAGTTATTTTTCCACTTGTAGGTGTATATGTTGTTGGTCCATAAGATATCCAATCTCCCGCGCCACTTATTGCACTTGCTACTGTTGTTGAATTTACTTTTACAGTAAATTTATCGTAATTTGTTTCTGAACTTACTTTATAATCAAAGCTTATTTTTCCTGATACTGTTGTGTTTAGTGTTATTGTTGCTGATGCTGTTGTATTTGCTTTGCCTTCTATGTTACTTTTATACATTTGGCTTACTTCTGTCGTTACTGAATTTCTTACCTGATACCATTTATATTTAGAACCTGCTTTTGCTCCTGTTACTGTAAATTTTGCAGTTTGTCCTTCATATACAGTTGCATCATTTGGTCCATCAATTTCATCTTCACTTCTATATATTGCATATAATGTCAAACTGTTATCATTTGAATATGTAGCACCTGGTAAATATGATGTTCCTGTTCCTGCAGATATTGTATTCCATTCTTTAAATAAGTATCCCTCTTTTGTTGGTGTTGTGTTTGATATTTGTATACTTGTTCCATCTACTTTATATTCTGGTGATGGAGCTCCTGTTCCTCCATTTGCATCGTAAGTAAGGCTTTCTATCCAAATTTGTTTATTGGTTGCTTGACCTGCTGTATCTTTTACCCATATATATTGTGCACCTGTTGTTTGAAATGTTTTTGTTATTAATTGTGATGTACCACTTATGCTTGTCCATGTTGTTGGCGCTGCGCTTGTTGTTGTCCAAGCATATCCTGCTAAACCTTCGACATCTGCTAATGTCGCTGTGAAATATACTGCTATGCCGTTTGTTGTTGAATATGTTATTGTTGGTAAACTATCTACTGGTGTGTCTTGTTCGTATATTGCATATAAAGATAGACTGGTATTAGTCGAGTATGTTGCACCTGGTGCATAAAATGTTCCTGTTCCATCTGATTTTGTATTCCATTCTTTAAATGTATATCCGCTCTTTGTTGGTTTTGTGGTTGAGATTGATATGCTTGTTCCATCTACTTTATATTCTGTTGATGGTGCTCCACTTCCGCCATTTGCGTCGTATGTTACTTTTTCTATATATACTCTATCATAACTTGTTTGACCTGCTGTATCTTTTACCCATACATATATATACCCTGTTTCTTCATACGATCTGCTTACTGTTCTGTATGTGCCACTTATACTTGTCCAACTACTTGGTGTAGATGAAGAATATGTAAATGCATAACCTGCTAAGCCTTCGCTGTCTCTTAATGTTGCTGTTATTGTTGCAGATGTTCCATTTGTTGTGCTTAATGTTACTGTTGGTGAATAATCTGTTACTGTTGCGTTTTCTATGTACCAATATATTGTTTTGTCTTCCATTGATCCATCTGACCATGCATAGTTTGATAGAAGTGACGCATAAACTATATATGTGCCTACTGCTGATGCTGTTGTTGTGCCACTTAATGTATATCCTGTTCCACTTGATACACCTGTTTTTGTTGTTCCATCATAAGTATATGTACGTCCTGTTGGAATTGAAATTGTTCTTGCCATTATTGCCCACTCTAAATTTTTTGCTGAAGTTGTTCCATCTGACCATTGATGGTTTGAATCTGGTGTAACTGTTACTGTATATAAAGCTACATTTGTAGCTGTATTGGTTCCACTTATTGTATATCCTGTTCCACTTGATACGCCTGTTTTTTGTGAACCATCATATATATAATTTGAAGCTGTTGGTACTGATATTGAGGCTCTACTTATACTCCAACTAAATGACACTGAACTTGTTGTTCCATCTGACCATTGATATGAGGTTGCATCTCTTAATGATATTGTCGCTATATAGTTTCCAGCATTTGTCGCTGTTCCACCTGATAGTGACATTATACTTGAATCATATCCAGACAATCCTATTGATTGAGCTGAACCTGTGTATGTAAAATTTCTTGATGGAGCAGTGGGTTTTGAAACTTTTGTTGCAACTACCATTGCATATCCACATGTGTCGCATGAACCGTCATTATTAGTATCAGCATGTGCTGCTTTGCTACTTACTGACGAACAACTACTCACAACCGTACATACCTTCCAGTGATTACTTGCATCTGTTGACCACGTAGATGAATAGCTATGTCCTCTACACGAAGTCCATTTGGCATGACTACATCCTCTTGAACATCTTGGTTTTGAATTATACTCACAGTGTGCGTTTGGGCAGTATCCTCCAGATGTGTTATGACCTTCTGTATATCCGCATACGCATCTATAACATGTACTAGCAGTATTTACATACGTTGTTGCTGTGTGGCCTGCACTTGCTATAGAAAAGCCAACACTACAACAACATTTTTGCGTATGTCCACTGCTACCTTTATTCGTATATACTGACTTTGTACATGATGAATGGCTACCTTTTTTACAGTTTGTACATGTTGTTGCTGCCTGACTCTCTCTCATAACTCCCATCGTTAAGAATATTATTAACATTGTTAAAATAAGTATAAGCAAATTTCTCTTCTTCATCTGTGACCTCCAAATTTTATCTTTTGCGTTACCAACAAGATATTTTTAAAAGTTCTAAGCTTTTTCTGTTACCTCAGATTATAGCTAGTTTAAAACTACTTGTCTATATGCGTACTCGCGCGTATATATATAATAAGTAGGAAATCTTGGTGTGAATAGCTATTAACAAACTTACGGAAATACCCACCATGTTTTTAACATTTGTGAGCAAATTGTGAATTATTAAATTTAAGTTAATATTTTGTTACTGTAATGTTACAAAACGTGTAATATTTTTGTAACATTTGTCGTTTTGATTTACGCCGTAGGAATTTATGTTTCATATATTTTTTTGATTTGTGAAAATAGATAAAAAGTTGTAAAATGAAATATTTTATATTTATAAAAAAATCGACGTAGGATTTTTCTCCTTACGTCGATTTTTTAGTTTATTTTTGACTTATTTTTTCTCTTCTGAAATTTCAAATGGTGGAAGTTTTTCTACTTTTACTTTTGTTGCGTTTATGCAATCTTTATAAGATGTTATTGTAATTATCGTTGATTGATTTGGCTTTAATTCCGGTATGTTTGATGTACCATCTTCTATTTGTTTTCCATTTTCATCAAATATTTTTAATGATATTCTAGAGTCTCCTATGCTTTCTCCACTATTGTTTATGATTTCAGCTTTTATATATGAAACTCCGTCTTTTTCTTCTATCTCAAAGTTTTTTACTACCATTCCTTCTATCTCTTCTACTGCGTTTAATACTTCCTCATTTTTTATTACTTTAGTTCCATCTGCTAAAACTATGTAGTTGTCTGATTTACTGGTATTTGTTTCTGTTATTATATCGCCTTTTTCTGCAACTTTATTTAATCCATCTCTTGAAATTTTCAGTATTACCAGACTACCTGCTAGCAATAGCAAAAATATTATTAATGAAATTCCGATTATCCAAATTGGTTTTTGGATATTATTTTCCCCATTTGTTTCTTTCATTTTCATCTCTCCTCTTTTGTTTATAAAAACATTATCTTTGATATTGTATTGTCGCCGACACTTTATTTGAAGATATATTTCCGTTTGCATCTTTTGTCCAAACGTTTATTGTTTTTGTTCCATTGTTTGTATCTTTTAATGTATAACTTACTTTTTCACTATATCTTTGCCATGTTCCTTGTGTGTTTGTTTCGCTTATGCTCATTTCTTCTGCGTTTACTGCTACTATTTCTAGCGATAGTGTTGAGTTTGATGTTGCTGCATCACCGTTATTTATCATAACTCCACCTAGTACCATTTCTTTTTCAATAGTAACATTTACTGTTGGTTTGTCTGTTGTTATTCTTACTACTTCTAGTCTTGCAGCAGCAGAGTACATATTTCCTCTTGCGTGTATTATCATACATCTTATTAAGTTATTTGTATCTTCATATTTTGCTGTTAAACTATATGTTCTTTGTGTTGCTCCTGAAATGTTTGACCATGTTACACCATTGTCTTTACTTACTTGCCATTGGTATTCATAAGCATCTGGATATCCAACTTTTGTAATAACTATTTCAAATGTTCCTGTTGTTCCTTCTTTTATATACAAATCTCTAGGATATGTAGCATCTAGTTCTGGAAACTCCCAAAGTCTAACTGTTACAGGTACTTTTGCTGTATTTCCAGCACGGTCTTTTACCCAAATTGTATATGTTCCGTTTAGTTTAATATTTGTGTTTTCTATATTTACTGATTCTTGTTCTTTAATAAATATCCATCTTACTGGCTCTGTATTCTCATCGTCTTTTACTATTCCATAAGCTATTACTCCGACATTATCTGTTGCATTTGTTCTAATTACTGCATAGTCTAAAACATTTTTATAATATTCTAACTTTATTGTTGGTGGCTCTGTGTCTGGAGTTCCAACATTTAAACTTGCTGATGCTACGTTATTTGCTTTGTCTCTTACATATAAATAATATCTAGCATCTTCTGTTATTTGCATATTTGCAAAGTCTGCCATGCTAATCCAATCATAACTTTCTACATCTACTAATGAATTAAAATTAATTTCTTTTTTCATTAGCAAATATGGTGTGTCATGCAAACCTGATTCTGAATCTTCTGCTGAAACCTTTAGCTGAGTATATGTAGGTCTTTCTTCTGCACTAAATTCAATTATTCTTGGTGGTGTTCTATCTATATTTTCTACAGTAATTTCTCCTTCTGCAACTAACTCTTCTTGGAAGACTGTCTTGTATGTTATTTTTGCATATATTGTAGTTGGAGATTTTTTGATTGTCATGTCTACTTCGTTTTCAGTAGATAATGTCCATCTTCCATTTCCTACTTTAAATAGTGATTGATATCCACCTGTTTGTCTACCTTCCGTAAACGAAATCTTTACTTCTTTTGTTTTACTCCACTCTGAATTTGTTGGTGTTATAGTAAATACAATCTCACCAGAAACATTTTCAAGAGTTGGATGTGGTCTTTCAATCTTATCTAGTTCTATCAGTATTTTTAATTCTAGAGGTCCATCAGATAAAGTTCCATTTTCATCTTTAACCCATATATATAATGTCTTCTCACCTGCTTCACTATAATACCTTTCTATTTCTTTTGCATAAGGAAGCCATGTTGTCGGTTCACTACTTACTTTATCTACGTGCATATACTTGGCTGTATCTGATTCGACTCTTATTTGAGCTGTTGTTCCTTTTACTTTCCAAACTCCGCCTTCATAAGTTCCGTTTGTTACTGTTGCTGTAGCAGATGGAATTTCGTTAGAACCTATTCCTCTTATTTCTAAGTTTTCTTTATCTTGCTCACCATCAACATCTTCTGCAACAACTTCATAAGAACCATTCTTGTCTATAATAATCTCATACGTTTTATCTCCTACCTTCGTTGCATTTTCATTAAAGTTGTCTTTTGTTATTTTTACGTATTTGACATCTTTTTTACTTTCAATAAGTATCGTTACTTTTACTTGTTCTTTATTATTAATAAATTCTTTATTTATACTTATTATCTTTATATTTCCGTTTTTCTCTATTTCTTCGTAATACTTGGTTCCGTCCTTATCCATACCTTTCGCATAGAATACTCTTCCAGAAGAATCATATACATATACATCATCTATGCCAAAACGAACTAATTTTATTTCAGTCTCCGATTCAAATCTTTTATAGTCTTTACCAGTTGCCATCTCATCACAACCAACGTAGTCCAGACTAATTAGATATGCTGTTTGCTCACCATCACCATCTACCGACATAAAATTATAAGGAATATCTCCCGAAACTTTTACTTTATAAAAACCTTTATCAGCATTCGCGACTCCGAGTTTTTGAATTTATAATCCTTTTCGTTTCAACTTCTTTTTTCAACTCAGCAAATTCCTGAACATACTTTGCTGTAACAGCCGACTCTCTTGTTGTAAGAGTCCTTATAGAAATAGCTGCCAAAATAATTATAACTATTATCGTGATAATCACTGTAATTAGCGAAATTCCGCTCTTTACCCTTGCATCTAATATTCCTCTCCATAGGCCTACCCTCCTATAAAATATTGTAAGCTTTTTTCACACTCACGTCAACATGAAAAAACGTCCAAAAAATCTATATATACTTTACTTTTATCTAACTCTAATATATAATTCGTTTATCCTTTCATAAGGAAATCTTATAGAGAGGGGGTTATACATAACAGTATGAAAAAATTTATACTAAAGATGTTAGTGTTAACAATTATTTTTATATTTGCATTAGAAAAAATTGTTTACTAACAAAGGAAAAAACCTAGGTACATCACACCTAGGTTTTTTTATACATAACAATATGAATTTTATACTAAAGCAACAATTGTTGTAATTGCATTATAGCATATCACATAATTATTGTCAAATCTTCTTTTTATTTTATTATTTTTCCTCGTCCACATATTTTTCAATCTTTTCTAAAATATCTTTCCATCCTTTTTCCGTTGTCGCTTCCGATTTAATCGTCAAGTTAGGACCAGTATTTGATGCTCTAATCAAGCCCCATCCATCTTCAAAAAGAATTCTTGCACCATCAATATCTATTACTTTATACCCTTCAGCCACAAACTTTTCCTTAACTTTATTTACAATCTCAAATTTTGTTTCATCTGTAACCGGATATAAAACTTCTGGAGAACCTTGATATTTTGTTGCCCCATCCAATAGTTCAGACATCTTCTTATCTGTGTTTGAAAGTATTTGCATCATTCTTGCACCAGCATATAATCCGTCATCATAACCATAATGCTCGTCATTAAAATATATATGCCCTGCATATTCTCCTGCAAATATTAAATTTTTCTTTCTAAGTTCAGCCTTTATAAGAGAACTTCCAACCTTACAAAATTCTGCTTTTCCGCCAAGCTTTTCTATTTCTTCATATAAAGCTTGTGTACATTTTACATCTAATATTCCTATGCTGCCAGGATGTTTTGGCATCAAGTCTCTCCAAACAATCATCATGTATTCGTCGCCGAAATACAATTTGCCTTTTTCGTCAAAGCAAATAACTCTATCTGCATCTCCATCAAAAGCAATTCCCATGTCACAATTATTTTCTACTATGAATTTTTCAAATTCTAGCATATTTTTTTCTTGTGTTGGATCTGGATGATGGATTGGAAAGTTTCCATCTGGTGTATCTGCTACCATTAGTACTTCTGCTCCAAGTCTTGTATATGCTTCTTTTGCATACAAAGAGTTGCTACCATTTCCACAATCTACAGCTACTTTTAATTTTCTACTTCCTAATTTTACTTTGTTTACAGTGTAGTCTATATATTCCTGACCTATGTTTTTATATATAATATTTCCTTTGGTTTCAGATTCGTCAAACTTACCTTCTTCGATAAATTTTCTTAAATCTTGAATTTCTTCTCCATATATTGTGTCTCTGCCTAACCCACATATTTTAAATCCATTATATTCTTTTGGATTATGGCTTGCTGTTATCATAATTGATGGTTTTATTCCAAGCAGTTCTCTTGCAAAATATGTTGTTGGCGTAGCACAAAGTCCAATATTTATAACATCAACACCTATTGATGTTATTCCATCTGCTAAAGCTGCAAATAAATCTTCTCCAGATAATCTTATATCATGACCAACAATTATTTTATTTTGTCCTGCTCTTTTCATCAAAGTAGCAAAACCTTTTCCAATCTTCTCCGCAGCTTCTGCATTTATATCAGTAGGATAAACACCTCTTATATCATATCCTCTAAAAACATTTCTTGAGATTATCATTTGTATCTCCTTTCAAAAATAAAAACGTCAAGAGAAAAGGGGACGGCGAGAAAAAGAGACGGAGTGAGAAAAAGGGACGGAGGAAAATTCTCACTTTTGTGAGAAAAAGGGACGGAGGAAAATTCTCACTTTTGAGAAA
>ULTU01080794.1_pt1 | contig 14497 bp, 13 predicted proteins | sample 1957861 | NCBI WGS metagenome assembly ULTU01 (sample SAMEA4835742, study PRJEB28245) | human gut metagenome | biome: gut microbiome; material: fecal sample | place: Denmark | collected 2008
TTAGCAAATGCAGATATGTCCATGTCAGATCTGAAAGGTGCAAACCTGACAAATGCTAATCTGAGATCTGCTAAACTTGTAGGCGCTAGACTGGAAGGTGCCAATTTGTTAGACGCTAACCTGTTGGGTGCTAAGATGACAGGCGCTGATTTGATAGGCGCTAATTTGGAACATGCAAATCTGAGATCTGCTAAACTTGTATGCGCTAGACTGGAAGGCGCAAACCTAACAAATGCAGATTTGAAAGATGCAAATCTGAAGCTTGCCTATCTGACTGGTGTGGATCTTACGAATGTAAAGAATCTTCCGGACATATCCATGCCTTGTCCGGCGACGGGATCCTTTATCGGATGGAAGAGAGCCGATAATAATTTTATCGTTAAGCTTGAAATTCCCGAAGATGCAAAGCGCAGTTCGGCGATTGGTTCGAGAAAATGCCGTTGTAATAAAGCGAAAGTTCTTTCTATTGAGAATATCGATGGAGCACCTGCCGAAGTTACGGAAGTGCATTCTCGGTATGAAACCGAATTCATCTACACACTCGGAGAAACTGTGGAGGAAGAATTGTTTGATGAGAACAGATTCCGTGAATGTTCAACCGGAATTCACTTCTTCATGACACGAGAAGAGGCTGTCGACCTTGAATATTAAAAAGGTGGTGAGAAATTTGATTCCTACAGATAAGCCATTCGAATTGCATGTTCCTGTAACGAGCATGCCGGATTTCAAAGGACAGCCTAAAATCACACATTTGGATATCCCTGTAAAAAAGACAGTCAAGTGTGACGAGACGGTTGGTCACGATAAGGAAAAGAAGTAATCATATCAAAGGAGGAAATTACGATGGAAAAGAAGGAACTTCGGAAGATCACAAAAGAAGAACTGGATATGATTCTCAAGAATCATGAGCAGTGGTTAGACACACATGGTGCGGAAGGAGAACAAGCATGTCTGTCTTATATGGATCTTACTGGAGTAAACCTGGAAAATGCATATCTGCACAGGGCTAATTTAATTGGTACAAACCTCCAAGGTGCAAATCTGGAAAATACAGGTCTGGCTTGTGTTGATTTTACTGGCGCAAACATATCTCACGCAAACATGTCCTGTGCTAACTTGCGTAACGCAATCATGGATGGTGCAGATTTGTCCGGAGCTAACATGAGATACTCCAGGTTTATATATGCTAGTTTAGCAAATGCAGATATGTCCATGTCAGATCTGAAAGGTGCTATTTTCACAGCAGCAGATCTTCGTGGAGCAAACTTGACATGTTCAGATATGTCTTGTGCTGATCTGGAAGGTGCAAACCTAACAAATGCAGATTTGAAAGATGCAAATCTGAATCATGCCGATCTGTATAATGCAAATCTAACAGGTGTAAAGAATCTCCCAGACGTATCAATGGCTTGTCCGGCGACGGGATCCTTTATTGGATGGAAGAGAGCCGATAATAATTTTATCGTTAAGCTGGAAATACCCACAGATGCGAAGAGAAGTTCGGCTATAGGATCGAAGAAATGCAGATGTAATAAAGCACAGGTTTTAGCCATCGAGAATATCGATGGAACACCTGCTGAAGTTACATCAGTGCGTTCTCGGTATGAAACCGGATTCATCTACACACTCGGAGAAACTGTTGAGGAAGAATTGTTTGATGAAAACAGATTCCGTGAATGTTCAACCGGAATTCACTTCTTCATGACACGAGAAGAGGCGGTTCAGTATTTTCGAAAGCAAATCATGACACGAGAAGAGGCTGTTCAGTATTTTCGAAAGCAAATACTGGTTCAGTATTTTCGAAAGCATATACTGAACCGCGTATAACACCACCGAATATTCAAGTCAGCAAGCAAACACAATAGAATATATTTTATTCAAGGAGGATTTATCATGAATGAAGAAATCAAAACCCAGGAAGAAGAAATCGCCGAAGAAACAACCGACGAGTGTGAACACGGATGTTGTGACCATGATTGTGACCATACAGGAGCTTCAACAGAACTTGTATTCAATCTGGTTTCTGGAAAATCCTATACTACCGATGGACGGAATATTCCCGTCGACACACTATTTGAACAAATTTCTCAGCTGAAACAGAATAAGGAAACGGTCATCTCCATGGTTCATGACCTCATGACTCTGGCTCCCGGTTCCGATGAAGCAAATATGCTGATCGAAAGAATCATGCCCATGATTCGCGACAATGCAGCAGGCCTTGGCATCGAGCTGACTTATGATGGTCTTCGTGATGGTATCACACCGTATGAAGAGACCATTCTGTGTGCTTTTGACTATATGTCAGCAGTATCAACACTGATCGAGTTCGTGTACGACCAGCATCTTACTGATGAGACTGACAGATTCCTTGAGATGCTCAAAATTTTCGGTCTCGAAGAAGATGACAGATCAGTCAACGAACTTTTCGCGGAAGAAACATTCCCTGAGGATGACGAAGATAATGAAGAGTTCGATAACATCTCAGACTGATAGCCTAAGGAGTGGTAAATAAATGTCAGAAAACGCAATGACACAAATTCACATCATTCAACCACATGTGAATGTCGTGGATCCCCCGGACTGGGAATGTATACTGCGGAAACTCAATCGTTCTGCAAGAGTTTGTTATCTATCCGAACCCAAGGATCAGCCGGATGAAAAGCTTGTGAAAAACATCCGTGTATCCGGACACACATCTGTATTGGAACATGTTGCAGTTACGTTCGATATCATTACTGATAGAGGTGTTCTTGCAGAGTTCACACGACATCGTCATGCTTCATATTCTGTAGAATCTACAAGATACTGCAACTATCAGGGTGGAATGACATTCATCGATATGATTGAATTCGTGAATGATGAAGACAAAACCAATCATGATGTGTGGGAAGAAGCATGCCGTGTGTCTGCTGGGTATTACGATAAACTCATGAAGAGTGGTTGTAAACCACAAACAGCTCGGAGTGTATTGAACAATTCATTGAAGTGTAAGATGCGTGTTACCATGAATCTTCGTTCAATGATGAACTTCTTCGATCTGAGATGTGATGCTGCAGCACATCCACATATCAAACAGATTGCAATACCGATGCTGATGTATATGCGCGAAAAACTCCCTGTGGTATTTGAAGATATCCCGTATGATGAATCATTCTTCCATGATTTCATGAAAGATGATTGGTGGTCTTATATAACGGAGACATCTGATATGTGAATCAAATAATATGGGGAGCTTAGTCTCCCCATATTTTATTTTTTGTCATATATATATTATTAATATGAATAAAGATCGGTTATTTAACTGATCAATTCAAACAATATCATGCGGAAGGAATAACCGCGCACCAAACCCATGTAGAGGAGGAATTATGGCTATCATTTACACGCACACCGATAATGATGGCAAGTGTGCTGGTGCCATCGTTTATCACGAACTTTGTTCAGTATTTTCGGAGAACAAATATCACCTTTATAATTACAAGGGTGAGCTAATCAAAGAGGACGATGACGTCCTTGGTGAGCATGAAGACCGGAGGGTGTTCATTACAGACCTTTCCATTAATGACGAGATCATTGATCTCATTCATTATTACCTTGAGAAAGGTTGGAAGGTATTACACTTCGACCACCACACATCAACCATGACAGACCCCAGAAGAGAAGAACTGGAACACCTGGAAGGTTTAACCACCTTCTATGTTGAAGGTATTTCTGGCTGTATGATCAGCTGGATATTCTCATGCATGAGCGAAGAAGACCAAAAGAACCCCAACAGGGTTCAGTATGACTTTTCTGAAGGTCACACACATGTGGCCTTACATACCGAGGACCCCAGCAAGGTTCGGGAATACAGAATACCAATAGCCGTCCGCTACATCGATGATAATGATGTTTGGCGGCACGAACATGAAGAAACAAAATACTTTGCCATGGGTCTGACCATGGAAAAGTATAAGAATCCTTTCGATGAAATTTGGAAGGATCTTTTATATTCTTCCACAGAAATCAAGACCTTGGAAATTCTTCAGAAAGGAGAAGTGATTTTCGAATACCAACAGCAGCAAAATGAAAATGCCGTAAAGTATAATGCATTCGTATCCAAAGCGTTGGACCAGGAACACGAATGCTTATGCTTGAACAGCATAGGCGGCAACAGCAGGCTGTTTGGAGACAAGTTCGCCGAATACCCGGTAGTTTGTAAATTCGGATATGACGGAAATGAATGGTTCTATACCATCTATTCCAACGAGCAGTCACCTGTTGACTGTGCCGAACTAGCAAAACGCTACGGTGGTGGAGGCCATCGTCATGCCGCTGGTTTCAGAACAAAGAAACTCATCTTCGAGGGTGAGTGATAAGATAATATGTTGTGGGCCCAATTGGGCCCACACTATTATTATTGTGAATACATAATCAATGGCCAAATAATTTAAATTCCAGAAAGGTCGTGCACAAATCATGAATAAAGACATTATCGAAGTCTTTGTTCCTGATATCCCAGAAGGCCAGTCCTTCTTTCAGGAATAAAGTATTTTAAATACATATCGAATCACCGATAGTATCACGGTTAGAAAACATATGATACTCTGATAATGAAAGAGCATTTTCATTATCAGCATATGAATATCCGCCGTGTAGGAATACATTTGACTATTGATTATGTATTCAATAGTAAAGCATTATTTGAATAAAATATGTGGGGGATTAATCCCCCACATTTCTTTTTTATGCTTTTACGACTTTTTCGAGAGGTGTTTCTTCAGGTTCAACACCGTTTAATGTCATAGCCAATCCTCGGTTTACGCCCAGACCGACATCTTGGAACAAGATTGCTTGCAATGGTCCCGCTTCGTGTACGGCTTTTCGATATGGTAGTTTTTCATATGACATCGGATCGACATTTGGATTCTTACCATAAACTGACGCAAAGGATTGTGTGCCATGTCTGCACAATCTTCGTGCCAATAACTCATATGTGATCGTCGGGCCGTTCAGGTCAATCTTGTTCAGTTCCATACAACGGAACATCATATCCACCATGAGATGATATGGTAACTGTGGTGATTTACTATTCAGGAAGATTTGTTCCAGGAAGAATTGTACATTGATAACATTTTGTGACATACCCAGATCACAAATCTGAGAATCTGGTTCATATGTTGCAATATAATAATTCGGATCTTCTCCTAAATCATCATACAGTTTAAATTCTTTCACAGCGGGAATAGTCAACAGTGTATGACCAACCTCCGAACCGTTTTTGTCATAGAATTTAATCGGGAATATACCCATGCAAATAACGGATGACGTCTCCAGCACAAACCCAGATAACTCTTCAAACAGTCTCGGGATGAACATTTTCATTGTGACTTTATTCTTCAGAATTCCATTGTCGATTGTCACATAGGGACTCTTGTCCAGTGTTACATAATTTTCTGGGATGATAGCAGCAGACTGTGATAGATCGTGTTTGGATTTTAATTTCAAATCCAGTAATTTTTTCGTGATGGTTGTAACCAACAATCCGATTTGCGTAACCTCAAGATTATGGAATACACGTCCAGAACACTTCCCGCAAATTGCTTTATCCAGACAACACTGTGGCGAATATAGGTTTACTGTTTTCCCAACGTAATTATTTACAGAATGTAAATCCATGAATACCTTTTTTCCACCATCATCAATATACCGGAAGATGACATACTTCTTATTCTTTTTGGTAATCGTGAACGGTATCGTGGATTTAGTTCCACAATCAGAATTCGGATTAGGATTTAAATGTTCGGACTGTAATACCGCCATGATTTCTTTTGCCATCGCACCTGCTTCGGCAGTTCCAATCGCAGACGGATATGCGCCCGCAACAACGGAGTTTGCAAACGCAGGAATATCTTTCTTCTTAACGCCTTCCATGAGTGAAGATTCCACGACGTCATATTTGTTTGTCACTTTGTTCATGACAGCACCACGCATGACATTAATCGTCTTATAGTTATTATCCAAATTACCGTCACCGGATGCATACATGTCATAACCTGGATCATCCTTCAGATTCTCACGAACCATCCCCATGAGTTCTTTTTCAATCTTATTAGTTGTCATGATTTGTTCAACCGAATTGTCTGAATGTAATTCCTTATCGTATTGCTTAAACAATTCACGTTTCCGTTTGTTTACATTATCCATTGGACGTACCAGCCCGGGAGAAATAGATACACTCAGAAATGCAGAACACCAGAACCCCAATGCATCTCGGCGGTCAACAAATTCCCCTAAGGTTTTGGTGCTGATCTGATCGATGATAACAAGGTTGTTTATCTCATTATCCAAATCACCCATACAAGATTTGTCAATAGTGCGATTCCAATAATGTAGATGTTCAATAATTCCGGTTGCTTCCAAACAGTACCGATTGAACACGAGTATTCCCAAATTGGTCTTTGCAGTTCCATCAACCCACTTATATTCCTTATTGGTTAATGTGATTTCATCCGTTGGATCAAAGTTTGCTTCCTTGTACGTGTTTGTTTCTTTATCATGATAACTTGCGAACATATCTTCTATGAAGTTTTTCCCAAGTTGATCAATCGGAATTTGCAGTATTTTGCTCTTTGCAATATTTGCAGTTTCAGAACTCATAACGATTATTCTCCCTCCATCATATTATTATAGTTGGATGCGTAATTAATTGACAGTATTTGTCGATAGACGATGAAAACACTTGATAATGCGGTGTGTCCAGACCGTGTGGTTGAGTTGATTTGCTAAATAACTCAGATATTTTACCGAACCTATGTGGTCTGGAGTTACACACTGTATGATGATATAACAATCCGGGGCAAAAGCCCCGGAATATGTTTATCTATTATTTTGAATTTCCATATATATATCATTAATTTGGATGAAAATCTGAACATTAATTTTGAAAGGAGGTTTGAGCAATGGAAGGTTTCGTTGAAATCATTCTGTTTGTTATTGAGCTCCTCTGGGAGATCAGATAACAAACACTGCAAAATTACTATGCTGAAAGGAAAACAGCAATATCAAACCCACGAACAGGAGGTAAAAATGGAAAAACTTATCAAAATGGGTAAGATTGCCCAGGCTCTGAAAATTCTTCAGAGCACAGATTCGGATACCTTGAAAGAAATGATGCGAATCGATGGCACCATTTCTGACGTAATCACAGAAGTTGGCGAGAAGCTTGCTTCTGTGAATGAAAAACCACAACAGGCAACTGCAACAGAACCCACACGGGCTACTGCGCAACCTGCACCTCAGCCTGCACCTCAGCAGGCAGCTGCTCCGACAGCTCAGGCAAAATCCATTAATATTTCGGGGGTTCGTTATGAACCGATCCCCGAACATTACAAACACCCTGAAGCGTACGTCGGTAGTGATGGTTACATCTATACAAAAACCGGAGACGGCTTTATTAAGAACCACCATGGTTCAACAGTAAACGAAGAACTGACAGTGTTCTTAGGAACACGACAGTTCAAAGTAAAGCCAATTGTGGCTGAAGTGTTCTTTAAATTGAAACATAACAGCCACGTTCCAGTCGCCAATATTGATGGTGACACAATGAACTGTGCTGTCAAAAACCTTGCACCTGGAATAGCAAAATGCAGGACGACAAGAACAAGAAAGGATTTCGGCACCGTATCTGCCGTTGCTGAAATCATCGCAAAACACCTTGGATCAACCAAGGAATGTATGAAGGAAATCAAAGAACGTCATATCGATGTTTCTCTGACAACCTTCTACAAAATCAAAAATGGCGAGTATCGCCAGGACATAACAAGCAAATACTTCACTGTTTCATCAACCGGGGCGATTGTTCCGGTAAAGAAATCCGAACCCACACCGACACCTGCTCCTGATGAAGCTCAGAAAGAAGAAACGCGAGTATTCATTGCCAATCATGACAATGATGCGCCCGTCTTCCTACAGAATAACCCATACGCATCAAACAAGGATATCATCGATGATATTCTGGAGAGGTATAGAACAAATTCGTATATCACAGACCGGGACTTTATGGTCCTGATTTGCGATGCTGTAAAACATAATAAGACCTGGTCGGCTCAGGAAACCAGGTCTTACATTATGAAAACATATCATATCCCCATGATAACAGAATGCGGGGATTATAAGAAGCTCATCAATCTGACAAAAACAGCCGGGCTGTTTGCTCAAAATCTCCGGTGGAGATTTTGCATTGAAGATATTAAATAATTATATACAGCGGGGGAGACCCCGCTGTTTTTTTTGTTATGCATCATGTGCAATTCTATCCTGAACTTCTGCACGTTTTCCATTATTGAATCTGCGGTAATCAGTTGACAGATAACCAGTTACTCTGCGGATTCTTTCAAATGGCAGATTATCTTTGAACTTTACTTGCAGATCAACATAGTCACCATCCAGTTTCACGATAACTTCCGAAACTGCATTCTTTGGATAATTCTTCTGTACATAATTTACATATGCTTCTTTCTCAATATCGGAAATTACTCCGCCTTTTACCGTAATTTTCATGGCAATCTTCCTTTCATATAGTATAAAATATCTGTAGTAAATCGCGAGAAAGATTTACTTATAATTCCGTTTTGTGATGTAAATTATCGATATTTTATCAGTATGCGAAATTCCTATTATTTTAAAATTCCATATATATATTATTAATGTGAATACAGAATGGAAGATATAACAGCGTTCGACTTATCCAAAAAAGTTTAACTTGGGATTGAAGATCGGATGTTACATATCACCCATTCGAATTCATAAATATGCTGAAGGAAAACAGCAAATAAAACCCATGTAGAGGAGCATATTATGATTGAAACTATCATGAAGGTCGGCACAATCGTGCTGGCATCCACAGGAACAACGCTTGGAATTGTTGACCTGGTTAAGGTTAACAAGGCAAACAAGAGAATCGAAAAAATCGATTCCACTATCGGCGCACTGGATCAGCGCACTGCTAGTTTGGTGGAAACGACCAGAAACCTCCACAACTCAATCGCAGCTCTGAAGGCTTGGAATGATACTCATATTGCAAACTGCCACAAGTGAGCGAAGTGAGCATCAGCTATGGGGGAGGGGCAACTCTCTCCCATAATTTTTTCAACATTTAAAGAAAATTTACTATGCTGAAGGAAAACAGCTCATCAAACCCTAGAAGAGGAGATCATTATGATAATTCTAAAAAAAGAAACCATTATGGTGGTCAATGAGACCACAAAATACGGGGAGGCAGACATTGAAATCTGTTTCAACCCAACAGAAAAAGCTATTCAAACTGAAACTGGTATCATGTACCAGTATCGTGTTAGAATAGATATCAACCCCACTTCTGGTGGGCATTATTCAAACCGAGCACTGCTTTGGCTGACCGAAGCCGAAGCCTTGGTTAACAAAAATAAATTTGTAGACAAGCTCGTCGAGGAGCTCATCGATTAAGATGGTGGGGCTTTCGCCCCACCTCTTTTTTTATTTTTTCTTGATAAAGTAATACCTGGGTTTTTCTTCTTTGAATACATAATATCGGATGTAATCGTCTAACAGTATTGCGACAGCAGACAGAATCACCCAATAAAAGCAATTCTGCAAACATATCTGTCCGTTCAGATTAAATGGTCGATCAGAATAATCCCAGATATTCCAACCAAGCCAGATATTCAATATACATCCAGAAATGTATTCTAATGCGGTGATTGTTATCGCACCAATGAAACATTGTGTCTGAAATAACATATTCCATGTGAATATCTCATTCAGCAGTCCAATAATGACGAAACACAATCCTCCGACAATACCCATTGACCAGTGTGTGAAACCGCGTGCAGCAATTTCGATACCCATATAGATACATCCGCCGATCACGAACAGAATCAGTTCTTCTACGAGTAATTTGAGTTTGTTCTTTGTTGAATCTTTGGATGGTAATCCGGTCAACATAATCCCAACCCACCTTTATTATTCTTTCATGCACACGTTACAATTGAACTATATCCGGAAACAGATCGGTGCTGTCACATTAGTTGCAGTAGCATAACTACTATCACAAATTCCAGAAGCGTTGACATTTGTAACATATGTGGATTGATCGGCACAAGCAGATAGTAGCCAGTAATTACCTTGTTCTTTACTTGTACATTTAATTTTTACTCGACTCATGTTGTTTGCAAAAATAGGATACTGAACAAATCCACATGTTCCATATCCAGAATTTCCCCAGCAGGATGTACCATACACCTCGGCCTCAGATGGAATCCACAGTTTACCCGTTGATTGCCATTCCTGTGAATTATCATCTTTTAGAATACTTCCTTCTGTGTAACGCCCAGGGAGAGCAATTGTCTTTGGTACGATCTGAGACTTTAGGCTATCCGGAAGGAAGGATAGAACGCCACCCGTCGTATAATCAACTGCCGTTGTGATACTCGCATCAGATTCACTGTTAGGAACGGATCCGGTGGTACTGTTCAACCAACAGTTCAAATCGGACGCCAGAAATGGGTTGGAATTGTTTGTGTTTCCGTTGTTGTAGTTTACTTGGTTAAATGTATGCGCATCCTCCCACAATTCTTTGCATATGAAATCTATGTGATTTCCTACTGCAGGACTTCCATATCCAGTATACGTATTTATTCCTGCGATCTGAGCAGTTAACAGATAACCATTGCTGCATGTAATAGGAATATAGTCTCCAACATGAATACCGTCGTAGTTCCCATCTGTGATCCTGGATTTTATCCACGCCCAGCTGTCTGAATATTTGGATATTTCATCAGCAAATTTCGCAGTTAAATCAGTTCCAGTATAGATTCTATCAGCAATCTGTATGTTTTGATTTAGTGTCAGAACATCAACACCAGTATCGCTATTATTTACATAGATGCGACCTTTCCAATCTACTGCAAATGCATTTGAACGTGAGGTGTCGGAGGTACCATTGCCTATGATGAAAGCGTATTTATTTTCGGCATCTTTTCTATTATATTCTCCTTGTGCATGTTGATATTTCGATGCTGCTATAGTTCCACTACCTTCGGAATGAGCCCCGTTGGCAGAAGCTTTCGTGCCGTTGCCTTCTGCATGAGAATGATCACCAGTTGCGCCTGTTCCCATACCTTCTGAATGCGCGCAGTATCCTGCAGTTGTGGACATGCCTTCCGCATGTGAACAATCGCCAGAAGCTATTGTTCCATCACCTTCCGCATGAGACATAATGCCGGTTGCTTTTGTAACCCCGCCTTCGGAATGAGAAAAATTTCCAGAAGCTACCGTGGATTTTCCTTCCGCATGAGAACCAACACCTGTTGATGATGACTCCCTCCCTTCTGCATGGGAATAATCACCAGATGCTGTAGTACTAGCGCCTTCTGCATGTGAGCCTTTACCAGATGCTGTGGTGATATTAATATCACCACTCAGGCCCTTAATAGAAACACCTTCAGAGTGTGCTCCTTCACCCGAAGCATTAGTATAAACACCTTCAGCATGAGCGTTATCTCCAAGAGCAAGACAATCTTTTCCTTCTGTATGCGAGGCTTGACCTTTAGCACAACTAAACTTCTTGGAGTTCCATGAAGTTATTATTTCATCATTTGATGTGGTGCTGGATATCTCAATCACAGATGCCTGTTTATTCGTTGATGTCCCCTCTGCATGAGAATCCATACCAAATGCCGTCGTGTTGTTGCCTTCTGCATGAGACCTACTGCCGGTTGATGTGGCACCACTTCCTTCAGCATGGGAATTTGGTCCGGATGCTGTTGTTGCTCCACCTTCAGCATGAGCAGAATTTCCGGAGGCATGGGTTCCACCACCTTCTGCGTGTGAATTATCTCCGGTTGCTCTTGTTCCTCCACCTTCAGAGTGAGAACTTGAACCTGATGCTGTTGTTCCTCCGCCTTCTGCGTGAGAGGCGTTACCCGACGCATTTGTACCTCCACCCTCAGCATGGGCACAAGAGTTAGTTGCTGTTGTCCAACTGCCTTCTGCGTGAGCACAAGAGTTAGTTGCTCTTGTTCCATTACCTTCAGCATGGGAATTTGGTCCAGATGCTATTGTCTTATCACCTTCGGCATGAGACATGCTGCCAGTAGCTTTGTTGTCCTCATAATTATTAAAAATTTCTGCACCAGCTTGTGCTTCGATAGAAACATCATCAATTACGAAAGTTTTCCCAGCTACATCCATACCAGTTTTGGTTCTCAACGGATCAACTTCATCATTGACAAATTTGTAGACTGCCTTATTTTGAATAGCGTTCGTTGAGGTGTTATTAACTTCTGGATCGATGGTTATTTCACCACCACCACCGCCTGATTCATTCGGGAAATATTTATAATAATTATGTCCGTTTATGATGTTTTTCGTTCCAGCTTCATAAACGTAATAGTTGGGTAATTGAATCAGATACCATACTTCTTTTGCAGTCGCAGTATAACCATAACACGGATTTGGTTTATTAATTACGGGGATGCGTTCATCATTCAATATCGGTATTGTCCGATTGATTACATCAATACTGATAGTCTTTACTTCAGACATATTATTTTTCATTCCTCTCTATATAAAATTATAGTGAATCAGTTTGTTCTTGTGTGCCGTTAGTAGATTCCTCAGGCAATGAAGTTTCATCAGGATCTTTCACTCCTTCCACATTATCATCAAGGATAACGGTTTCTTCCACAACAGGATCGGGTAAACCTTCATCTTCATCAACCGGTTCATCGACAGGTTCAGTCGGTTCATCCATGAGTTTATCCAGATCTACAGTTGCACACAGGTTGTGATATGTTGTCACATCATCCAATATTACCGGGATATTGGAAAGATCGATACCTGATGCAATCTGTTGAATCTGTGTGCTAAATTCCTCATTTAACGTATCCCCATATTGGAAATTGATAATCTTATCGACATCCGTTTCTACGGAAAGCTGAGCCTTCAGGAAATTGAAATATGTTGTGTGATATGTGACCCATAATGTTGCAAGTGAAGCAAGTTGCTTTATCTCATCGGATGAATAAGATCTACACAATCCGCCATCTGGATGATAGAATAACGGCGTATCAGGTGAAAGTGTCGCAATAGATTCCAATTTCATCAGATTCACTTGATCATTCGGAGTTAATGAATAATGTTCTCCATTGAGATCTATTCCACCAACGATATACTGATTACATATGGAACTCATATTCGCAATCTTCATTCGTTTAATCTCATTGATTTTCGTATCCAAGAATGAATCATTCTTTATGAATTCTCCATTGATGTATTTATATTGGAAGATATTTCGCAATATATCATCCGATATGGAATTCCGATCGATTTCGTAACCATTCGTTTCCGGCATTACGCCGACTGTGATTACCTGTTTGATCGTACCGTCATCCGCTGTTTGAATATACATAAACTACACAACCTCCTCTCACGAATTATTTATGACCCCAAACATTCAGAATACTGAAGGTTTGTTCATCACCAATGGAAACAGCACCGGTTGCTATATTGATTTGTGCAATTTTGGTTGATGCGACGGTTAATGTTGTTCCTGAAATTGTCACCTTCGCAGTTGAGAATCTGACGTATTGCTGGGTTGCGCTTCTAGGTGGGTCGAAAACTACAGGACACCAAGAGTTGTCTGTGGTAATAGCTTCAATAACATGAACGGAACCACTACCGTGCTGCATTTGAATGGTGATCGTTTTGAAGTTTGTCAAGTCTTCAGTAACTGTAACGGAATTTGAACCCGTTCCGCTGTAAATTAATGTAGATGCTGGTTCAGCACCGATATTCGCCGGAGTGCAATAATTCTTGTAATTGTTACTGTGCAGAACCTTGTAGTTTCCTTTTGCACCGCTATTATCATCCTTTGGTATGGAGATGTATATGGAATCATTACCCTTGGAAGATGATGTGTTATAACCCGAAGAAATATACAATACTCCATTGAACTGTGGTGTTGATCCACTTGCTGCACCAATCCACATATTCGACCCATTATGGTAAATCATTGGTATCGATGTTCTTCCTGTGGGGACGCCATTCGTGCTTGAGTATATACCACCCTTGGTGCTATAAATATCGCCGGTAGAAGGTTGTACATACAATGATGATGTGATGTATGCTTGTGCGGTTGTTGTTTCTGTGAGTGCCGAAGCATCCGTGCCATAGTTCGCACTTAGCAGTATCGGACGGAAATTCGTCGTCGTTGTATTAGACTGCTTCACATATTGATCCGGTGGTAATGTCACGGTTTTATCTGAAGCTGCAGTAACACGACCTTTCGCATCCACAGTAATGGAAGGAATTACAAAAGATCCTGAAGCCGCTAATGTTGCGTCCGCAGTTTGACCATATGAGCCTGCTGTTGCACCCGAATTGCCAAGTCTATTAACACTCAATGTTCCTGATGAGATATTTGTTGCGTTAATCGAAGTAAGAGACGCACCTGATCCTGCGAATATAGGCGCATGTA
>ULTU01035645.1_pt1 | contig 14488 bp, 9 predicted proteins | sample 1957861 | NCBI WGS metagenome assembly ULTU01 (sample SAMEA4835742, study PRJEB28245) | human gut metagenome | biome: gut microbiome; material: fecal sample | place: Denmark | collected 2008
GTCGCGCTGATTCCGCCCCGAGTTCTCGCCGTGCCGACGATTTCGTAGTTGTTTGCAACAAGTCCCTTTGCCGTTACCATATAATTGCCGACGGGAGAAGCCGTGGTATATTCCGTATCGAAAGTGAGATTGCTTTCGTCCACCGAAGTTTCGTCATCGCCCGAGATGAAGCCTTCGTATCTGACTTTCGGGTTTACGAACGGATTGCCGTACACAATCGAAAAGTCGTCAATCGACGCAACGAGCGTTGCTTTTTCGACGTTGAGAGTCGTGTGGCTCGCAACGGAAGTTTTGTTTTCGTATCCGTTGCAGGATGCAATCGTATACACATCGTAGACGTAACTGCCGGCGGCGGGAGCGGACACGGTTATCGTGTTGCCTTCGCCGACCTTTTTGTCTAATAGATACCATTCGTAAGTATAGGTTATGCCGTCCACGCCCGTGTGTGTGAGCGTAAGTTGCGGATTTTCGCCGTATGTCGCTCTGTTTTGCAATGCAATCGTCGGGGCGTTGGGGACTGCGAGTTGCCACACTGCCGTGTAGGTCGTGCTTGTTTTGAAAGTCGCGCCTTCTGCGAGTGCGTTGCCGTTTTGGTCAACCCATTTGTCAAAAACAAACCCGTTTTTGCTCGGTTTGTCCACTGACGGGATTTTGTTGCCGTACGAGCCCGTGTGACTTGCCCATTCATCGCCGTCGACGACGAATTTCACGGTTGCCGAAGCCGTGCCGACGTTTGCGTATACAAATACGTCGCCTTTTACGTTGTCGAAAGACTGCGCCCAGTTTTCAAACACTTCGCCGTCTTTTAGACGCTCATTTATTTCTTCTTGCGTGGGTGCGGTTGCCGCCTTGCCGTATTCTACGACTTGGGTTTTCACGAGTTCGTCGTTTACATAGAAATACACGTTGAACGTCTTGATTTTCCACTGTCCGTAAAGAGTCGTGCCGAGTTTGATTTTGCTCGGATCAAGCGGTTCGTTTCCGTCTTTGTCCATCGTCCAGCCGACGAAGTCGTATCCTTCGCGCGCGGGCGGCAGATAGGTTATATTGCTCGGAGAGACGAGTTTGTTCTCGATACCGCTTCCGTTCTGTGCGTCAAAGTTGACGGACACGGTGCCGAGTTGCTCTTGCCCGCCCGTTTCGTTGCACGCAAGAAGCGACGCGGTGCAGAGCGCAAGCAGTGCCACCACGCACACCAGTGCGAACAGTTTTCTTTTGTTTGATATTTTCTTTTCCATTGTTTCTATCCCCTATGGAACGTCCCTAACGTTAATGCCATATTTGACATAATCGACACTTTATCGTGCCGAAACTATCAACTTAAGTTGTGATTGCTCTAAATCCTGTAGTTGCTCGACGCGTCAAACATCACGAAGCGGAAGTCTTCGTAACCTGCCGCGAGCGGAAGATATCTGCCTTGTGCCGAGAGTGTGTCGTTGCTCGACGAAGCAAGCGCGCCTATATTGACGTTGTAGGTGTTCATCTTCTCGAAAGTGTATCCGCTCATGTCGAGCAGCGAGTAGTTCTTGCCGCCGCCGTAGAAGGCTATGCCGCCGTGCACGTACTCGGTGTCGTTTTTGGTTGCTATTATGTTTTTATATTCATCTCCGCCGTTTGCCTTGACCGCTCTAAGCATTTCTGCGATGTCGAGCGTAAGGAAGGACAGATTGGAGTGATTGTTTGTCTGCGTTTCTATAAGGGTGGAACTGTCAACGAGCGAGAGTTGTTTCCAGTCGGCAAGTTCCACGTTTCCGACTAGACGAAGCACTGCGGGGTAACTCGTTGCGGCAAGGTTTGTCCAGCCTTCGAGAGATTTGAACACGGAATTTGCGCCCATAAGCATACCGCCGGCAAAGTGGCTCTCCACGCCTATGGTGAACAATCCGCTCGATTTGAGAGTGCTGTCTTTCAGCGTTATATCCGAAAGGACGTAAGTGTTTACGAAATATTCGTCGTTTATATAATCGTCGCATGCCGACGAATTGCAATTCGTATAAGCGTTGCCGTTGCGGTCTTTGAGATACGGCGACGGGTTGTCTTCCGTCCCCGAAACGTATCGGTTTGTGCCGACTTTGAGAATAAATTCTCTTGCGTTTGACAGCACGCAGTCTTCGATGAGAACGTTTATTTTCTCGGCAGGAACGTTGACGGCGGAGTCGTATGCGATGCCGTCTCTTCCGAACGTTCTCACGACGGTGCGACCGTTTGATACGCGGCTGTTGGTTATCGACGCGTCGCACATGATTTCAAGCGTCGTGCCCACGTTGTTGAGAATGGACAAGTTGAACTCTCCGTTTTCGTACAGGGTGGAATCGTCGCAACCTTTCAGCGTCACGTTGTCCACTTTCACGCCGTCTTTGCGGACGAGGAAGGATATGTTGTCCTGACCTTTGACCGCCGCAACTTTTATGCCGTCCATACTCGTAGATACGAAATCGAGCGGACCGCGGAAGATTGCAAAGTCATACAGGTTGTCGGTGGAGTCGTACATATTCGTAATATACTCAGCGCTCACGACGTGACCGTTGCCGTATACGTCGTCCTTAAATTCGAACGCATAGCGCACGGACGGATGATTTTCCACTTTGTCGGGGTAGAGTGCGTTGAGATTGCGATAGTAAGTGTAGTCTGCGCTCGTCTTCATTTCGCCCGTGTACGATTGAAGTTTTTCAAGCATAACTTCATCGGAATATTTTGGCGTTCGCGAGCCGTCTTCGTTCACGTCGAAGAGATTTTCTCCAAGATAAATATCTTGTGAAAGGACGATTTTCTTTCCCTTATTCGTGGCGTCTGCAAGTTGCGCATAATCTTTCACGGTAACGCCGTCAACCGCGTTGAACGTGAAAGACGCGCCTTTTACGCCAAACATATCACCGTATTCCCAGTTTGCGTAAATAGTGACAAGCCCCGTTGCTTTTACGGTTATTTCCACGCCGTTTGCGGTCTGTTCGACGGTTGCGATTGCGTCGTTTGAAGACGTAAACGTGAGATTGTCAAACAGTGGCGCAAGTTTATTCGTTCCGTTGTACGCGACGAATTGCGACACGTACGGACGATATACGATGTTGCCGTTTTCGTAAGTTCCGCTTGCGATTGCCGCTTTTCCGAGTCCGCCTTTGTTGAGCGTCTGTTCGTCGTTGAAAAGAAGAGAAGAATACGCTTTTGCAACCACGAGTCTTCTCGTCGTCGTTCCGCTTGCGGCGACTCCGTCGGCTGTGGTCTTTGACCAATGAATGACGAGCGTGGTTTCACCGATAGCGTTCGCTTTTATGAAGCAATAATCGTTTTCTGCGCTCAACACGCTTGCGATGCTCGTATCTTCGACTTCAAACGAATAGACGATGTCGTCTTCGGGCGTTGAAGTGACCGCGATTCTCGTCTGCCCGCCGTCTAATATAATCACGTCTCCTTTGCCTGTGCGGTTCGTCGTGGAATACACGTTGAAGTCGTAGTCCGCAAAGTCGATATAGACGTGAATTTTTCTTCCGTCCGCAAGAGACAGAGTATATCTCGGGCTCGTTTCTGACGTAAATGCGCTGTTTAGTTCGATTTTGAGAACGTGTGCGTTTTCGTTGTCGCCGTCCGCTTTTTCAAACGTCGCTTGTTTGAGATTCGGACCGTCGAAAGTCGCACCGTCCATATATTCGCTTTCCACTCTGAACGCAAGGCTCGTGACGCCGAGCGGCGCACCGAGTCTCACCGACACGGAAGACGCGTCGAGACCGTTCACGACGGGATCGCCCGATTTTTGAACGGTCAGATTGATTTTTTTGTTCACCGAGTTGCCAAAAGCGTCGGTCACGCTCATGGTGACTGCGTTTTTGCCACTGTAATATGCAGTCGCAATGCCCGTAACGGCGTTTATTTTGAGCGCGCCTGCGTTGTCTGCTTCGAAATGAGCGTGCGCGGTTGCGGTTTTCGGATAATATTCTCCGCCGAAGAACAGATTGCCCGTCGGCACGACCGCTTCGTATTCTCCGTCGGCGTTCGGCGTAAGTTCGTATTCGTTGCCTGCACCGTCCGTAAGAGTGGGTGAGAAAGAAATAACGCCGCTGCACGACACGTTGAAAATAACGCTGTCGGTGTATCCGCCGTCTTTGCTCGTGTAGGTGAGTTTTGCAATTCCCACGTCGTGAAGTTTGAACGCGCCGTTCTCTTCTTTTGTGACGATGTCCGTCGGCTCGCCCGTTTCCGCGTCGGTTATTTCAAGGTCGAATCCGCGATTTTTCGCAACGTACGGCAAAACTTCGACGCCAAGGTCGCTTTCAAACAGCGGTGAAGTGTAGTCCGCAATGTCAAACGCAAACACGCCGTTGTCGCCTTTGTTGGTTATATTTATGCTCGTTGCGGGAATATCCGTCGATATTTTCGCTATGTTCGTCACCGTGAACACGGCGATAAGGAACACGAGCGGAAGAACGATTATGAGTGCGGTTACCAGTTTTTTCATACTCAATTCTCCGTATCGAGATTTGCATAGGCTTTTTTAAGACCGATTGCAAAATATCCAATCGCGGCAAGAAGAAGCGCGAAAGGACAGCAAAGCGCGATGGAATAACTCACCGCGTTTCCCGTTTCCACGACTGCGTCGCCAGTTATGAGCGACGATATGGAGTTGAACATCAGACCGAAGCCGATTATACAACTTGTCAAAAGTCCCACCGCTATGACGGCCGAAACTGTGGAATTTGCTTCTTTTATCTCTCCGTCGTCCGTCTTTGCAAAATGCGGATGGGCAAGGTCGAGTTTTGTTGCAAACACGATTTGCGCAAAGGCAATCATGCTTGTTGCAAAGAGCGTAACCACTGCTTCCTGAACGCTTTCAAGACGAGTTGCCGCCATCACTATGCAAGTGATGAGCGTGCTTGCAATCGCAACTATCGAGCAGAACGCCATTTTCGAGCCGAGTATTTTGGCAGGAGAATAAGGAAGCGTCTTTTGCGTGAGCGACATATATCCGTCTCGGCTTATATTCGTCGAGCAGAACGTATTCGTGAGAGTGGAGTACAGTATCGCGATGAACGTGCAAAGCTCAAAGCCCACGTCAACGTTGCCGACGAGATTTGAAAATACGCCTATCGTGATTTTTGCCGAGCAGTACGCCATTATAGGCATAATTGCGGCAGTTGTGAAATACATGTATGCGTATCCCGGCGTGCGCATGACGAGCAAAAACTCTTTGCGCATAAGCGCGCTGAATCGCGTGTTGTTTGAAAAATGAAGATTTTTCTTGTGGCTGTGGGGAATACGCACGGAAAAGTCGGAGTGGGTCACGCCTATGAAAAGCGCGCGCACAAGGAAGAAGCAAATTGCCCCCGCACCGACGAGAATGCCTGCGAGTATGCCGATGTTTTTGCCTATTTCGCGACCGAGCATGAGATATGCAAAAAGATTGGCGGGATAGTTGTATTTCGTGAAAGATATGATGCCTTTCATGACGTTTTCGTCAAAGAGTTTGGTTATCTTTCCGCTTGCGAGCAGGTTTTGCGCGACGTCGAACACGAAAGAATATCCCCAGCAGAACAGCGCCATTATAATCGTCATAACCGCAAACAAAAGAACGTAGTTTGACGATACGAGCGTTTTGAGATAGTGATAGGGGAGTGTGATAATCGCGGCGACAGCGAGCGGAATTACGGGTAGAAGCACCGCAACGACGACGGTCATAAGCCCGTTGTAAACGTTTAGCGTCCCCGTCGTCACAAAGAACGTGAAGTTGACGGAAAAAACGCACGCGATTGCGAATACGAGTTGTTTGAGATAAACCGTCGTGAGTTTCGAAAGGAAAATATCCGTCGAAGAGAACGGCATCGTGATGAGTATGTTCAAGTCGCTGTTTTCAAAAAGCGTGTGATTGAGCGCGCTCACGCCCGAGAAAATAAAAACGAGGATAAGCGCAAAATATGCCATCGACATAATCTCGAATTGTCGTGCGGCGATGTCGCTGACGCGGTTGATTTTGATTCCGCAATACGTTTCGACGAATTTTGAAAATACCACGACGAAAACCGCGATTATCACCGCGGCAAGCAACGCCATAAGCAAAATCCCCGCCCAGTCGGATAGGCGTTTCTTGCGCGTGCGCGCGGGAAGGATGTCAAGCACTTGCTTTTTCAGTAGCAGGGAATAGTGATTCATTTCTCTTTTCTGGTGTGGGACAAGAAATATTGCTCCAAATCGACCGTCGGGTGAGCAGTGTGGAAATCGTCAAAGTAGAAATCGTCGGTCTTAAGTCCGTTTTGGATAATTATTGCTCTGTCGCAGATTTTTTGCACGGAGTCGATGTTGTGAGACGAGAAGAGAATGCAGTTGCCTTTTTGGGCATACTCTCTCATAAATTCACTCACTTTTGCACTTGTCAACGGGTCAAGCCCTATCATAGGTTCGTCGAGAATCCACAATTTCGGATTGTGAATCAAACTTCCCATCATACATATTTTTTGGCGCATGCCGTGAGAATAGTCGCTTATCGGGTCAAAAATTCTGTCTCCGAAATCGAATATTTCGTCAAGTTCGGCAAAGCGCTCTTTCTTTGTCTTTGCGTTTACGCCGTACGCACTCGCCATAAAATCGAGATACTGCATACCCGTCAGTTTCACGAACACGTCGTGTTTGTCGCTCACAAAGCCGAAAGTGTATTTTGCTTTCACGGGGTCTTTTGTGATGTCGTATCCGTTGATAACGATTTTGCCGCTCGTGAAAGGGAGTATGCCGGTAAGGCATTTCAAAGTGGTTGATTTGCCTGCTCCGTTGTGTCCCAAAAGCCCGACTATTTCTCCCGGATAGCACACGACGGATAAGTCGTTCACGGCAATCGCTTGTGACGACGGATATTGTTTTACCAAATTTTCGATTTGAAGAGACGGTGTCAGATCCTGATTCTTGTGCACGATAACTCCTTCCTTATATTATGATGCACGCACGTGTAACGCGTATACGCGGATACTATAAGTATAGCTATATTTTTCTTTAAGGCTTTTGTATTTTATTATTTATATAATAATTTGTCAACAAAATACGACATAATGCGACTTTTCTTAATTTTATCTTAATTTTCTATACGAAATGTCTGGAAAAATACATTTTGTAAAACAAGAAACAACACAAAAATCAAGATTTGTACTGTTATCTCGGGGTGGGGTGTGGACCTTTTAAACCAACAAAAATCCGATAATTGTCCGTAAAATCAAATGGAATAGTCCAATTTTCATTGATTTTCTTGAAAAATCTATGCAAGCCTGATTTTTTGGACGGGAAATTGTCGATATTTTACGTCTTGTATGATTTTTCACTTTTTTTTGGGCACCGCAGATAAAAATATAAAAGTGACAGCATTGCTTATAATGCAACAAATTATCGTTTTATATTTTACATAAAAATGTGTTTATAATAACGAAATGTGGTTATAAAGTGTTGATTGCGTAAGTAGATGAAAATTTCACCAAGCACGTTTTGTCGGATATTTTTTCATCTTTTTATCTATGGTATATTAACGTATTTTTCTCGCATTTATCATTTGTTCGGACTTAGGTGTTTGCGCGACAATTTCACGGACGCGAAACGAAAACTCGTTTTTGCGTCCGCCAGGCAAGAGATTGTCGATTATTTTCTCGGTTGCGGCACACATCGTTTTTTAATACTTCTTGTCGGATTTAATTTGATTTTAATCATAACACGATAGGATATTCTCGAGAAATCGGAGAGAAATTTGACTTTGCATAGCAATTTGACGGCGAAGAAGAATTGACAATTCCGTATTTAATTTTTATAATATGTAGAACATAATATATAGCGCATACGCTACACTCGTGCGCGTATATTTGGCAAAATCAAGGAGAAACGATGAAAACTTCTACAAGACGTACACTCATAATCGTCGGCGTGATAGTACTCGTCATTCTGGCGTTCGTGCTTGCATACGAGTTGACAAGACCCACCGAACTCGTGTTTTCGGGCAACGAAAACAGTTTTGAAAATATGCTTGCAAGCGGACAGGTTCAGGCGATATACATCGAAGGCAATTACACCGTAAAAATAAAGAGAACAGGCGACAACTCGTTCAAATATTTCGTCAATATCGACAGCCGTGTGGCCTTCTCCGACAAGTTGAAAGAATACAAAGAGGCGCATTTGCTTGACAACGTCGTCGTGCAATACGACGATCCGTCCAGCGGCTCGCTTCTTTCAAGCATAATCGTGCCGATCGTGCTTTATGCGCTGTTGTTCGGTGTGTTCTTCATCATCATTCGCAAGAGCGCGGGCGCGCAAGGTCAGGCGATGAATTTCGGCAAAACCAAGGCAAATCAGGTGCGTGACATCAAAGTGCGTTTCAGCGACGTTGCAGGTGCAGAAGAAGAAAAGCAGGAACTTCAGGAAATCGTCGATTTTCTCAAGCATCCCAAGAAATATACGGATATAGGCGCACGTATACCGCGCGGCGTTTTGCTCGTAGGCCCTCCGGGAACGGGTAAGACTTTGTTTGCAAAAGCGGTTGCGGGCGAAGCGAACGTTCCGTTCTTCTCGATAAGCGGTTCCGACTTTGTCGAAATGTTCGTCGGCGTGGGCGCGTCTCGTGTCAGAGATCTTTTCGAGCAGGCAAAGAAGAATATGCCGTGCATAATCTTTATCGACGAAATCGACGCGGTCGGTCGTCAGCGCGGTGCAGGCCTTGGCGGCGGCAACGACGAAAGAGAACAAACGCTCAACCAGTTGCTCGTTCAGATGGACGGTTTTGAAGCAAGCTCTTCAATCATCGTTATGGCGGCGACAAACCGTGCGGACATTCTTGACCCCGCTCTTATGAGACCGGGCAGATTCGACAGACAAATCTACGTCAACGTTCCCGACGTGAAAGGCAGAGAAGAGATATTCAAAGTTCACTCTCGCAACAAACCGCTTGCAAGCGACGTCAACTTCAAGTCTCTTGCTCGTTTGACGGTTGGCTTTACGGGCGCGGACATTGAAAACGTACTCAACGAGTCGGCAATTCTCGCAGCGCGCGACAACCGCAAACTCATCACGATGAAGGACATCAGCGAAGCCGTCAACAAGGTTGAAGCAGGTCCGGCGAAAAAATCTCGTCTCGTGACTGAAACGGATAAGCGCATCACCGCATATCATGAAAGCGGACACGCTATCATCGCAAAGAAACTCGGCAACAACACCGTGCACGAAGTCACCATCATACCGCGCGGTCAGGCAGGCGGATTTACGATTTCTCTTCCTGCAAACGACGACGCGTATATGACGAAGCAAAAACTTCTTGACCGCATCGCCGAACTTCTCGGCGGTCGCGCGGCGGAAGAAATCGTCATCCACGACATTTCGACGGGTGCGTCCAACGACATACAGCGCGCTTCGCAGATTGCAAGAAAGATGGTCACCGAGTGGGGTATGTCCGATTCTATCGGAAACATGTATCTCGGCGCAAGCGAAGAAGTCTTCCTTGGCAGAGACTATCAGCAACAACTCAATTACAGTGAAGAAGTCGCGGCAAAAATCGATGAAGAGATCAAGACGATCATCGACAAGCAATATCAAGTGGCACTGTCCATATTGCGCGAAAATCGCGATATTATGGACGCAATGGTCAAGGCTCTTTATGAGAAAGAGACCATCTACGAAGACGAAATCGACGCGTTGTTCGGAGAAGAAAACGACAATGCCGACAGCATTTTCTCGTCAAAGGTCAATCGTCCCGACGCTCCCAAATCAAACGGCGCAAACAGTTTGGACGGCGTGAGCGAAACTAATATTCCCAAAGACCCGAGTGACGTGGAATAAAACCGAATGACAATAAAACAAGCCAAAAAACTGGATTTGCAAAAGATTTTGCAAAGCGACCCTGCGGCAACGAACGCGTGGGTTGTCAAACGTACGTACACAGGGTATAAAGCCCTGTGTGCTTATCGTTATGCACACTGGTTTTGGCAAAAAGGATTGAAGCGCGTCGCATTGTACGTTGCGTATCGCGCAAAGATTAGGACAGGCGTAGACATTCATCCTGCGGCAAAAATCGGCACGGGAATACTCATCGACCACGGCGTAGGTCTTGTCATAGGCGAGACGACCGAGATAGGCAACGATTGCGTGCTCTATCAGGGGGTGACGCTCGGCGGCACGGGAAAAGACGTCGGCAAACGTCACCCGACCATAGATGAAGACGTCATGATTTCGGCAGGGGCAAAGGTGCTCGGACCGGTACATATCGGAGCGCACAGCAAAATAGGCGCAGGTAGTGTGGTGTTAAAAGACGTTCCGCCGCACTCGACTGTCGTCGGAGTTCCGGGCAAAGTGGTGAAACAAGACGGTGTAAGGGTGTCGGATATGGATCAGACTTGTTTGCCCGATCCTATCATGGAAGAGTTTGCGCGGCTCAACAAGCGCGTCTACGAACTTGAAAAAACTCTCGGTGTTCATGCGTGCAGGTACTCTCTCACCGTTGATGAAGACAATGCTATTTCGAAGATGGAACACGAGTCGTAACGGCCTTCAAATTAATAGTTAATAATGAATAATTAATAATTGCGGAAGGCGGAGCCTTATCCAAAAGCTTGTTCGGAGCGTAATTATAAACGGACTGTGCGACTTTGAAGACGGAACACGAGCCGCAACGGCGGCGAGCAAATAGCGCCGAGAAAGACGATAAGTACGAGCGACTGCGCCATGTTGTTGCGTAGCCGGCGCACAAAGCGCGGTGACATAATGAGTGAACGTACTTATTATGCGAGTGCTGAGTGTGTCCCCCTGCTACGCAGTCGCCGTGGGTTCCCTTTCAAGGGGGAACGGCGATAGGGGAAACAGCTGACGAAGGGGGGAAGTTGCATTAAAAGTTTCAAACGTAAATGTATTAATGGCAAATAAAACAAAAAACAACAACGGGAAAAGACGAATGAAAATTTACAACACTCTCACAAGAAAGAAAGAAGATTTCAAGCCGCTTCATGACGGAGTGGTCAATATGTACGCATGCGGAATCACCGTGTCGGGCGACGCTCACATCGGGCATGCGTATCAAGCTCTCATTTACGATATAATTCGCAAATATTTCGAGAAAATCGGCTACAAAGTCAATTATGCGCGCAATTACACGGACGTTGACGACAAAATCATCGCAAAGTCCAAAGAGACGGGCATACCTGCGCTCGAATACGCGAGCATGATGATTGACCGCATTGATAAACTTATGCGCGAGTTTCAGGTCGATGACCCGACCATTTGGCTCAAAGCGACATGCAATATAGACAACATCATCGATTTTATATCCAAACTCATTGCGTCGGGACATGCGTATCCGACGGAGCGTGGCGACGTGTATTTCTCGGTTGACAGTTTTCCGGGTTACGGCAAACTCAGCGGCAGACGTCTCGAAGACGCCTACGAGAGCGTGCGTATAGAGAACGAAGACAACAAGCGCAATCCGCTTGATTTCGCGCTTTGGAAGTCCGCAAAAGAAGGCGAGATATTCTGGAAATCTCCGTGGGGAGACGGCAGGCCCGGTTGGCATATCGAATGTTCGGCTATGAATATGGCGGCGTTCGGAGAGCAGATTGACGTGCACGGCGGCGGAAGAGACCTTATTTTCCCGCACCACGAAAACGAGATTGCGCAAACAGAATCTCTTACGGGCAAGCAGTTTGCAAAATACTGGATACACAACGGGCTTATAAAAGTCAACGGACAAAAGATGAGCAAGTCTCTCGGCAACAGTTTGCTTCTTGCAGACCTTCTCAAAGAGTATCATCCCGAGACCATAAAATACGCGCTTCTTCAGACAAACTATCGCGGAGACATCAACGTCACCGACGAGTTGTTCCCCGAAGCGGACAAGCACGTTTACGGTTTCTACAAAGTTCTAGACGAAGTTGAAAAGAGCGGCCTTTCTTCAAGCGGCGACGCAAAGTGGATTGACGACGGTTTCAATCGCGCAATGGACGACGATTTCAACACGGCGAAAGCACTTGCTGATTTGTTCGGCATTTTCAAGGGGATAAAAAGCAAGCTCAAAGCAGGCGACGGTGCATGCGTAAGCGAAGCGGAGCAGGTGAAAAAGACCTATTCTTTGCTCGGATTGTTCAAAGAAGAACCGGCAAAATTCCTTGCTTATTACGAGCAAAAGCAAGCGGCGGCAATGAGCGATGTGCCAAGCGATGTGCTTGAGCTCGTTGAAAAGAGAAAGCAAGCGAAAGCCGAAAAGAACTGGGCGCTTGCAGATGAAATAAGAGCAAAAATCACCGCACTCGGATATGCCGTAAAGGATACGAAAGACGGCGCGACCGTTGAGAAAATACAATAATACGAATCGAATATGTTGACTGAAAACGGAGTTTATCTTGCAGATATATACAACTTAAACGCCGTTTTTGCATAAAAGAAGAAAATAAAATATAAACGTAAAACGAAACGGAAACATAGAATAGACGTATGAAAAGACGAATTCTCACAACACAAAACTTCTTTGAAAAACGTGCGCTCTACGAGCAGAAATACGCCCAACTCGAAAAGCGTAGAGACGAACTCGACAAAAAAATAAGACGCGAAGAGCGTGAAGCGAAAATCGAAAACGTCAAAAGTGAAGTCAAAGCCGTTTCAAAGAAAGCGAGAAAGTACGCAAAAAAACAGGCAAAGAAAGCGGCGTACGACGCCAAGTATCTGTACGTTGCCGGCGGACATATGAAAAACGAGTTTCTCGGTTGGCTTACGATTTTCAATTTCCACCGTTCGCACAAGACGAAAATCGAAAGGTTTATCCGCTACGACGAAAATGACAAACGCTTGTATCTCGATTTGTACGAGCGCAAGGATAGAGACAGAACGAAAAAAGCAAAACTCTTCGTGTATATTCACGGCGGCGGTTGGATAGGCGGACTTCCCGAAACAAGAGAAGCGTACACCACTGTGCTTTGCGAAAAGACCGGATACGTCGTGGCAAGTTTATATTACGGAGACGCACCGTTTTACGGACACCCCGAAATGATTCAAAACGTGTACAAGGCGTTTGCCTGGCTCAAAGAACACGCCGACGAATACAACTACGATGCGGAAGCAATTTTCGTGGGCGGCGAAAGCGCAGGCGCACATCTCGGTTCCATGGCAGGCGCGATTGCCACCAATCCCGAATACAAGGCGCATTTCACGCTCGACGAAAGGTCAAAAGACCAAAAAATTGCCGCGCTTATGCTCAATTGCGGCGTGTACGATATGCCCAAAGCCGTGCATACGGGCTTCAAGAATATAGGCATTTACACGCAATCTTATCTCAAAGGAACACCCGTGGAAGAATGCCCCGAAGAATTGCAGAAAGAGATTTCTCCCATAAACTGGGTCACGTCCGATTTTCCGCCCACCTTTGCAATCTCCGCCGAAAACGACAAACTTGCCGTGCTCACTTTCGACCTTGTCAAAAAACTCGTTGACAACGGCGTGCAATTCGAGCATTTCCACGGCGAAGGCAAATGGGCGGTGCATGCGTTTGCAATCGGACAGTTTTTGCAAATCTCCAAAGACGCAATGGCTCGCACTATAGAGTTTTTGAAGAAGTACGAATAAAAGTCGGCTTTAAAAGCGCAAAGCCGACAATCCGTCAAATCGCAATTTGACAAGGCGGCGAATATCCGTGCCGAGCAATCAATAAAACAGTAGTAAATCGCCGTATCAACATATAAAATCATCAAAACAATGTCATAAACCGTTGATTTGGCGAAAATATAAGCGAACAAGAAGAATTTTGCCATGACAAACCACCGTATAGGGTTTTTCATCGGCATTGCGACAAACAGTCGTAACAAAGGATAAAATCATGCAACACGCAACCGTAAAAATCAAAAAACTCAATCAAAACGCCATTCTTCCCAAGTACGGCACGCCGTTCTCCGCAGGGGCAGACCTTTACGCATGCGAAGGCAAAGCGATTGAAATCGCACCGCACGAGAGCGTGTTTATCCACACGGGAGTCGCAATCGAACTTCCCGAAGGAACGGTGGGGCTTGTGTATGCTCGTAGCGGACTTGCTTGCAAACGCGGCATCGCCCCGTCCAACAAAGTCGGCGTCATCGACAGTGACTATCGCGGCGAAATCATTGTGTCCTTGCACAATCACTCCGATGTTGCCGAAATCATTGATGATAAGGAGCGCATCGCGCAACTCGTTGTCACGCCCTATATCGTTGCCGATTTTGAAGAAACCGACACATTGTCGGAGTCTGTACGTGGGACAGGCGGATTCGGCTCCACCGGCAAAATTTGACAGCCAAACGGCGACTAACTGCGTCAGGCACGGCTTGTATACTAAATGGGCGACATTACGGGCGCAAGTGTTTTCTATTTTTCCTTGTCATCCTGAGCAAAGTCGAAGGATCTAGCGTAGCGAAAAATCAAACAATTGCGCCCGATAAGTTTTTTATAAGTGCACGGCTCTACAAGGGGTGAGCGTTTGAAACCCTAAATGTAACATTACCCCTTCCCTTCGGGCTTTCCCCTACTTCTCGAA
>ULTU01021822.1_pt1 | contig 14476 bp, 15 predicted proteins | sample 1957861 | NCBI WGS metagenome assembly ULTU01 (sample SAMEA4835742, study PRJEB28245) | human gut metagenome | biome: gut microbiome; material: fecal sample | place: Denmark | collected 2008
CGGACGGGGACAGCCACGCGCTTCAAGTGCATCCCGATCATCGTAAGCCCGATATCGAGTCCCCCGTCAGCCTTGATCTCCATCACGGCGACCGGGTCCTTGAAATGATAGAAAGCATTCGTCGAGAAGGCACCGCCGGCATGCAGCCAGGGGACGACCGTCACCTCCTCATAGCCGCGCTTCTCTGCTTCGCTGCGCTCCATGATGAGCGCCCGATTCAGATGCTCGCAGCACTGGAAGGCCAGAGCGAGTCCCTCCTTCTCTGCAGCTTCCATGAGAGCCGTCACGACAGCCGTGCCGACTTCATAGGAACTGTCCTTGCCGATGTGTCCGCCGCGGATCTCGCTCGACGAGCCACCGATGACGATGAGGCTCCCTTTTCTGAAATGAGAAATTTCGCAAAGCTCATGGAAAGCTTTTACTGCCTGTTCCTGTAAGTCTTCAAACATTATTGCGCCTCTTCGATCGCAGCGATCTTTGCAATTCTTCTGGCATGGCGGCCACCTTCAAACGGAGTCTTTAAAAATTCGTCCATGATGAATTCCGCAAGCCCCGGTCCGACGACACGCGCGCCAAGCGTCATGACATTCGCATCATTGTGCGCACGGGTGAAATGTGCGGAGAAGGTATCGCCGCAGAGCGCCGCACGGATGCCCTTCATCTTGTTCGCAGCGATGCACATGCCGATGCCTGTCCCGCAGACGAGGATCGCATACGTCGCCTCACCCTGCTGCACCAGCTTGCAAGCCTTCTCTGCAAAATCCGGATAATCACAGGACTCTTCCGAGTATGTCCCGCAATCTATGTATTCGATCTTCTTTTCGTCCAGATGCTTCATAAGAGAAGCCTTGAGTGCAAACCCACCGTGATCACTCGCTATAGCAATTTTCATAATCTTCGCCCTCCTTGGAAAATAGGATTACTGTATATTCTCAGTATACATCACTTAATTGCAAAAAGAAACAGAAACTCTCTAAGCTCCTGTTTCTTTTGCGGACAGTATCCTATGTTTTATTTTTCGCCAAAGCACAAGTAGTTTAATAGACTTCACCGCGATATGATGTATTTCTTAATCCAAATTGGCAAGACAGTATCAACAATCGAGCAAGCAAAAAATGCTGTATAGTACATATGTAACTTTGACCACAGAATAATACGAATCGGAATTTTAATAATATCGCTCAAGATATAAATCTCCATGCAGTATAGCCCTGCCACTTCAAGTGCTTTAACAAACCGTGCATCAGATTTTTCAAGCCATACAGCCAAGCGCAATGTACAGAAACTGCCAAAGATTCCGGTAAACAATTTTGCAGAGGGGCCCATTCCGTAGCACATCAAAACGTTCAATGCGCCCCAAAGAACAAGTAACACCGTAAAAGATTTCCAAGAAATCTTTCGAAACCACTCTGCATCATGCTGTTTTATGTACATCCCCAAGAAAAAGAAGAATTGGAAAAATAATACGTTCCCGGGCAGCACCGGCAGCCATTGCGTCCCCCCCTATAATCCCCGAACATATGATCCAAGCCTTACCCACTTTTGCTTTTGTCAGATATGCAAAAGCAGAAATCACAAACAAACTGTACAGAAACCAGAGCTCTCCATCCGGATTCACTCCGATAACCATTTTCCACAAGTTAGACAAATGAAATGGATCATTGGCAAATTGGGATAGCAATAATTTGCACGGCGCATAGCAGAGTCCTACAAAAATATATGGTACCATGAGTCTTTGAAATTTTTTCCATATAGCAGATACGCGCGACTGATTCTCTGCCAACGTGTTCACAAAATAACCGCTGATCAAGAAAAACAGCGGCATATGAAAACTGTAAATCAATCTATTGAGAATTGCCAATCCCTCAGACTGAATTCCCATATGCGTCGTAGCATCTGGGACAGCATGCCCAATCACAACCAAAATAATGGCGATACCCTTGGTAATGTCTAAAGCTCTCAAACGTTTTTCGCTCATTGCACTTTCCCCAATTCAAGCGCTCACTTTAAATACTTGAGCATCTGTATCAAATACTCTCCCTTAAAGTAGCGGCTTTCTTTTTCTTCCAACATACGTTTTCCAAACTCAATAAATCCGTTTCTCTCGTAAAAATCACGCAACCCGATAGTATCCTCACACTCCAGATACACAAAACGACCACCAATAATCGCCTGTGACATTTTGACCGTATCACAAGCAAAACTCAGTAACTCATCTCCGGTAATCAGCTGATTATACCCATTTGCAAAATTTTTACCAACCTGGCCTATCAATGGTGCTGTAACGATTTCCTTCTTTATATCTGCTTCGTACACACCGAATCGATGAATCCGATGCTTCATATTGGAAGACAGCTTTTTCCCAGATAACCCGACATGAAAATACTTGGACGCCAAGGTAAAATAGCCAACCAGAACCGGCTTTTCTTTATAGGAAGCGAATACCAAATGCGTAGCGGATATCCCCTGCTTCTCAAAAGGGATCGCTTTACGCTTAAGAAATGTTTCCACATCCTTATTCAAGGGACAAGAAAATCCGGAAAGCATATCTTCTATGCTTTGCATAGAGTACGTTTCCGGATTCATTTCTGCTTTTTGAATCAAATCCTTTAAAATGAACTTAGTAAAGCCTCTCATTGAATCACCGCTTTTCATTTTTGAGTGAGAGTAAAAAGGCATCCACCTGAGCATCTGTTGCAATATGTAATGGTCTAGAGAGCGTTACTTCAACAGGGGCTTGTTTTTCTGATTTTTCCGCAGCATAAAGGAACTGGCGAATCTCATCTTTTTTATTCAAATTCACATTTGTTAAAATGCTTCGCGTAGACATAAGCCGCACCTTACCTTCTCCTTAATACCAATAGGCCAATTTTATTTTAGCATGAAAAAAAGCCATTTTCAAGAAAACGGCTTTTTTAGAGAATCGCGGATTAAGGAAACGCTGATTCAATCGCAGAGTCCGATTTTACAAGAATTTTTATACATAGCTTCGTCATACCCTTCCTTAAATAGCTCGCTATTCGCGTCAGGCTATTCCTCGCTATGCATAAAAATTCAAGAGTAAAATCTGACAACGATTTAATCAGTGTTTCCTTAAATCGTAGGGTTCGGTTTGGCATGTAATTTCATGCAATGCTTCGCCATAATCCTTCTAAATAGCTGGAAAACACGAAATCTTTTCAACCTTCAGAACCCGTCCGCTCCTATCTCCTCTCCACCACGATATGATACCCGGACGCCTTGGTGAGGCGGTTCATGATGGCGAGACCGAGACCTGCGGTATCTGTGCCCTCGCCGATGATGGCATCGACGGGATGGCGATTGAAATAGAGAAGACCGGAGAAGAGGTTGTGCGCGAAGCTCTCTTTATCCTCCCGATGTCCCCAGACGAAAACAGGAAGTCCCTTGGGGAGAAGACGAGCCGTTTCTTCGCTGACGAAGAATCCATACTTCTTATCCGTCTTTTCCGCAAAGGAGAAGATTTCCTCTGCCACCTTCTCCGCTTCTCCCGTATACACGGTGAGCGGCGCGGAAGGCGCATAGTGGCGATACTTCATGCCGGGTGCCTTCGGATGCGCACCCTCTTTGGCGAGTGCGCTGTCTACCGTCGTCGGTGCGATGGCAGAGAGCGCTTCCTTCGTCGTGCCGCCGGGACGGTAGATGACGATCTCGTCCCCTTCGATGCCCACCACGGTGGACTCGAGGCCGATCTGACAGGGGCCGCCATCGATGACGGCGGCGATGCGTCCATCCATATCATGCAGCACATCGTCCGCGGTCGTCGGGCTCGGACGTGTGGAAATATTCGCACTCGGACCTGCTATAGGGACGCCGGCTGCACGGATGAGGGCGCGTGTCGCCTCACTCCTTGGGCAGCGGATGGCGATGGTGGAGAGTCCCCCGGATGTCTCCATCGGGATGCAATCCTTCTTCGGGAAAACAATGGTCAAAGGCCCCGGCCAGAAGGTATCCATCAGCCGCCTTGCGAGCGGGCTGACCTCGGCTGCGTACTTCTCCACTTCAGAGGGATCCGCCACATGGACGATGAGCGGATTATCCGAGGGACGGCCCTTCGCAGCGTAGATCTTTTTCGCCGCACCCGCATCGAGCGCATTTCCGCCAAGACCATAGACCGTCTCCGTCGGAAAAGCCACAAGGCCGCCCTCACGTATGATGCGGCCGAGCTCCTTTACTTTATCCTTATAATATAGGTCATTGACTTCTACTTTTTCAGTCATGCTGCTTCTTCTTTCTGCAATAGATCGCGCGCTCGATATCGCCGTAGTCTTTGATGACTTCGAAATCCTCAAACGCGCCCGTTTCCTTCAAAAGCGAAAGAATCTCTTCCCACTGGTGGATGCCGAATTCCACGGCAAGGAAACCGCCCTCTTTCAGATGCGCGGCTGCCTTCTCGGCGAGGCGGCGATAAAAAACGAGACCATCCTCTCCCCCATCGAGTGCAAGCATCGGCTCATGCTTCACTTCCTCCTGAAGATGGGCGATATCGGAACGAGGAATGTAGGGCGGATTTGAAAGGATGCCATCATAGAGCACCCCCTCAGGCAGCGCATCGATATAGTCCCCGAGTGTCCACGCCGCGCGCTCCTCCATCGCAAGCTCTTTCCCATTTTCTTTTGCGACAGCGAGGGCTTTTTCAGAAATATCGATGCCGACTCCCTTCGCTTCCTTGCAATAATACAGGAAGGAGAGGAGGATCGCCCCGCTCCCTGTCCCGAGGTCCGCGACCTCGATCGCGCCGTCATTTCTATGATATTGGATGACCTTTTCCAGCCATGTCTCCGTGTCCGGGCGAGGAATCAGGACATCCTCATTCACATGAAATGTGAGTCCCATGAATTCTTTCTCGCCAATGATAGCCGCCGTGGAAATCCCCTTCACACGCTTTTGTATGAAGGACTTGAAAAGTGCGAGCTCCTCCGGATTCACGATTTCTTCGAAATCCGTATAGAGGAAGATCCGCTGCTTGTGAAGAACCTTCGCAAGCAAGAGCTCTGCATCCAGACGCGGCGACTCGATCTCGTGATTCTGGAAATACTGCGTCGTCCATGCGAGCAGGCGCTGGATCGTCCAGAGCGTATTAGCGGCCATTCGCTTCCCCTTCTTTCATGCGGCGCGTCAGATCCTCTTCCATCAGCCGGTCAAGGATCGCGTCCATGTTCCCATTCATGAAATCATCGAGCTGGTAAATACTCATATTGATGCGGTGATCTGTCACGCGGCCCTGCGGGAAATTGTACGTCCTGATACGCTCCGAACGGTCGCCGCTGCCGACCTGATTCTTGCGGTCCGCCGCTTCCTTGCTCTGCGACTCCCGCATCGCCTGGTCATAGAGGCGAGACTTCAGGATCTGCAGCGCCTTCTCTTTGTTCTGACGCTGGCTTCGTTCATTCTGACAAGTGACCACCATGCCCGTAGGAAGATGCGTCAGTCGGATCGCCGAAGACGTCTTATTGATGTGCTGACCGCCCGCGCCGGAAGAACGATATACATCGATACGCAGGTCTTCGCGGCGTACCTCGATATCTACATCCTCTGCCTCCGGAAGGACAGCCACCGTGACCGCCGACGTATGCACACGCCCTTGGCTCTCCGTTTCAGGGATACGCTGCACGCGGTGTACGCCGCTCTCGAATTTCAGGATCGAGTACGCATTCTTCCCCTCGATGGTGCAGGTGACTTCCTTGAACCCACCAAGATCCGTCTCATTCGCATCCGCGATCTCTGCCTTCCAGCCCTTGCGCTCTGCAAATTTCAGGTACATTTTGAGAAGATCCGATGCAAAGAGCGCTGCTTCCTCGCCGCCCGTACCCGCGCGGATTTCCAGGATGACATTCTTCCCGTCATTCGGATCCTTCGGAATCAGCCTCTTATGGATTTCCAGATCCAGAGCATCCCGCTTCTCTTCATTTTCCTTCAGCTCTTCCTTCGCCAGCTCATGGAGATCGGCCTGCGACTTATCGTCCAGAAGTTCCAGTGCATCCTGGATCCCCTTGAGTGCCTCCTTATATTCTCTATACTTGAAAACGATCTCTCCCAGCTCCGCATGCTCCTTTGAGAGCTCTCTCCAGCGGTTCTGATCGGCGATCACCGAAGGATCGCTCAGCTGATCTTCCAGTGCCATATATCTGGCTTCCATACCATCTAATTTGCTGATCTGCATTATGCTTTACTCCTGTTATAAATTTGGTCGTTTGTAGTTTGAACATAGGGATGAGTGGCTAGGGATTAGGTGTGACTGGTGACTAGTGACTGAAATCGCGGCGTCGTCATTCTGAGCGGAGTGAAATGCCGTATGTTTGCTCATGCGTAATCAGAACAGTGGGAACTGAGTCGAAGAATCTCGCGCCACGCGGAACCCAGCCCTGAACCCATCAACCTGAACCCTGAACCCTGAACCATAGCCAAAATTTCAAACGGATACTTGAAATATCCATTTCCCCACATACACATCTTTCCTAGTATATCAAAAAAAGGCAATAAAAAACAGGGCTTGCGCCCTGTTCCTTATTCTGCGGATTTGCCGTAACGTTTGTTGAACTTTTCGATACGGCCACGAGCCTTACCGAAACGCTGCTGTCCTGTATAGAATGGATGGGATTTGCTGCTGATATCGATATTGATCAGCGGGTATTCATTGCCATCTTCCCATTTTACAGTCTGGTTGGAAGTTGCTGTAGAACGGGTCAGGAAAGAGTAGTCAGCACCGATGTCGCGGAAAACGACTGGATGATAATCCGGATGAAGTCCCTTCTTCAATTGTTGCACCTCATTTCAACTACATAGATAATTCTTTGCTATTATAACAAACGGGATAGCAGAATGCAAGGGACAAATAGAGAAAGTTTAGAGGAAAAGGGAGCGGGTTCAGGGTTTAGGGTTCAAGGTTGTGGTGGCGGCTTCGCCGCCGTATAAAAGGGGCGATGCCTGAAGGACGTGGGGATAGCCATCCTTTCGTATCGTCATCCCGAGCGCAGTCGAGGGATCTCTACTGCACTACGGTAATCTGCGTGTATGCGCCAAGGGAAAACGATGTCTTGGTGTTGTCTCACATCAGGCAATGAGCGTTCTGCCATAGAGATTTCTCGGCTACGCTCGAAATGACAACGGCGCGAAGCGCTATTAAAACTCCGCGGCGCTTCGCGCCGCACCACCCCCATTGAACCTTTTGAACCCCTCGAACCCGTTGAACCACTTGAACCTGTTATCCCCCGCTATCCAGGCCATGAACCAATCAACCATATTTCCTGTATTTATGCTATAATATGTCCACACTCTATATTATAAGAAAGAAGGTCTATTATGCAGAGACTTGTATCCTACAACTACAAAGGCGAACGCCAGTGGGGCGTCCTGTCCGCCGACGGCACTTCCATCTACCCCGCCATTGATCTTGAAGAAACCTACTTCATCCCCCTCGCTGAGACACTGGGTGATTTCATCGAAAGCGGCGAAGAAGGCCTCCTGAACCTTGCTCACGCGCTCGAAATGAACGGAAAGGACAAAGCCGTCACTCCGATCGCGCTCGCAGACGTCCGTCTCGAAGCCCCCTTCTACCCCAGAAGAAACGTCCTCTGCGTAGGCAAGAACTATCAGGCACACGTCAAGGAATTTGACCAGAACGCCAATGCCAAGAACCCGGAGAATCCGATCTTCTTCACCAAAGCCACCACCTCCATCATCGGGCCAGACGAGGAAATCGACAGCCATCCCGCAGTCACCCAGGAAGTCGACTACGAAGGCGAGCTCGGCGTCATCATCGGCAAACGAGGCACGAACATAGCGGAAGAAGATGCGATGAAATACGTCTATGGCTACACCATCATCAATGACGTCACCGCCAGAGACCTGCAGAAAAAGCACCTCCAGTGGTTCCGCGGCAAGAGCCTCGATACCTTCTGCCCGATGGGCCCGACCGTCATGGTCGGTGACTGGCCGCTCCCCTTCACCATCTACACGAAAGTCAATGGCAGCCTGCGTCAGGAAGGCACCACCACCGACCTCATCTTCTCCATTCCGAAACTCATCGCGACTCTCTCTGACGGCATGACTCTCCTCCCGGGCGACGTCATCGCGACCGGCACCCCGCAGGGCGTAGGCATGGGCTTCAACCCGCCGAAATTCCTCAAAAAAGGCGATGTGGTAGAGATCAACATCGACCCCATCGGGACACTGAGAAATCCGGTGAAATAATATCTCTCATAATAAAAGCGCGACCATCCAAACATAGATGGTCGCGTTTTTGATTATGAGCCTAAGAAAACAACGGGCAGTTATGATTCACTCGCCACAAGTTCACCAGCCACTCACACCGGACCCAGGTGAATGGCGGTCGCGTAGGTGAGGAAGCAGAAGGCGACGATCCACCACATACCGATGAGTGGGAGGATGAAGCGCGCCCATTTTTTGTAGGGGACGTTTGCCATGGCGAGGTAGGACATGGTAGCGCCGGAGGCCGGGGTGATACAGTTCGTGAAGGCATCGCCGAAGGTGAAGGCGAAGACGGCGGTCTGTCTGGTGAGGCCGACGATGTCAGCGAGCGGTGCCATGATCGGCATGGAGATGGCCGCCTGTCCGGAGCTGGAGGGGACGAGAAGATTGAAGCAGTCTTGGATGATGAACATACCGAAGGCGATAATGGAGGATGGGAAGATGTCGAGCATGCCGGCGAGGTAGTAGATAATGGTATCCATGACCTTGGCATTGTCCAGAAGGATGGTGGCTGCCTTACACATCGCAACAGCGAGACAGGGGAGCATCATGCCCTTGCAGCCTTCGAGGAAGGCATCACAGATGTCATTCGGGTGCAGGCGGCAGATGATGCCGGAGAGGATGCCCATGATGAGGAAGATCGCAGAGATTTCATTCATATAGAAATCAAATTTCAGCACGCCGACGATGATGCAAACGAAGTTCAGACCAAGGAGCCCAAGGCAAATGGCCTGCCGTGTGGAGAGTTTTTCTGCGGTGGAAAGATCGATCTTGTCTCGTTTCAGCAGATCGATCTCATAGACCGGGCTGCTCTTCGGGTCTTTCTTCACTTTGCGCGCGTGGTACATGACATAAGAAATGTTCAGCACGAGGAGCAAGACAAAGATCCCCATACGGTATGGCAGGCCGGAGAAGATCGGGACACCGGCGATGCCCTGCGCGACGCCGACGGAGAATGGCTGGGTGCATCCGGCGCCATAACCGGCTGCGACCGAGCAGAAGAGCATGCCAAGCGCGGTCAAGGAGTCGAAGCCGAGTGCGAGTGCGACGCTCACGACGAGAGGCGTGAAGGCGAGGTATTCCTCATTGCATCCGGCGAGTGTCGAGAAGGTGGCAAGCGTGGTCATGAGGACGGGGATCAGAAGGACGTTCCGATTCTTCAGCTTTTCGACGAGAGCACTGAGCCCTGCCACGATGGCACCGGTCTTGGCAAGGATATTGAGGGAGCCGCCCACCATGAAGAGGAAGGCGATGATGCTGATACCGCCCTTGAATCCTTTATTGATAGAAGTGAAGAAATCGAGAAATCCTGTCGGTTTCTGCGCTACATAGTGGAAGGTAGACGGGTCGACGACCATTTTTCCGGTCTGAACGTCCTTGACTCGGTCATAAACGCCCGCGGGGATGATGTAACTCGCAATGGCGCAGAATACGATGACGCACACCAGTATGATGATCGGGCTGGGTGCTTTGAATGCTTTCACTTGATCTTTCATTAGATATGATTCTCCTGTTGTCTTGGTTTGCTGTGAAACGCAGAGGGGCATGATAGGGAAAAGGGGCAATAGGTTCTGAGAGAAGGTGCGGCGCTATGCGCCGGGTATAAAATCAGGCGATGCCCGAAGGTCCGTGGAATAGCAGGTTTTCCATTTTTAGATACGCTCATGCCGTCTTTTTACCGCGAACGAAAAAGATTGAGGGCTCCGCTCGGGATGACGATACGGAAGTGGCGATTTCTCACAGACATTTTCATCCCGTTATGAGGAGCCATTCCGCGGCTCTCTGCTAAGGGGCTGCAGCTGAAAGGCAAACCTAATCCCTAGCCACTAGTCACTTACTCTCCGCATACTGGTCGATTTCCATGATGGATGCGAGGGCAATGATCCAGCGGGAATAGAAGCTTTCGACGGAGGCTTTTTCTTCCATGGTATGTGCGCCGCTGCCTTCTGCACTCATGGAGCAGACGGTGGGTACGCCCACACTGGAGATATAGGAGGCATCCGAACCGCCACCGACGTAGATCGCGCCAAAGGGCTCATAGCCGCAGTCTTTCGCGACGCGATTGATATGAGAGAGAAGCTGATGATTGGCTTTCGTTTCTTCGAAAGGAGGCATGGGCGCGACAAATTCGATCGTTGTTGTAGTGCCTTCGATGAAGGTTTTATCGCAGATCTCCCGCATCTTTTCCTTCACATAGTCCATATGCTTCTGTTTCTTGTAGCGCACATCGAGCTCGGCGTAGCAGTAGTCAGGGACCGCATTTGAAACGGTGCCGCCCTTGATCGTCCCTACGCTGACCGTGAGACCTTCCTCATAGATGGTAAGTGCCTGAAGGAGCGGCAGCTTCTGGGCCATTTCGACGATGGCATTCTTGCCTTTTACGTAGTCATTTCCCGCATGTGCAGCGACGCCGCGCACCGTGATGTGGCAGTCAAGGCAGCCCTTACGGCCTACGGTCATGCAATGATCGAGGCGTCCGCTTTCCATATTGAAGCAGCACAGCGCGCCCTTCGCTTCGTCTTTCAGAATCTGGTCTGCGATGCCGCCATAATGGCTCGTCTCTTCATCTCCGACCAAGATGGCTTTGACGGGACGATCACGATAGCCGAAGTGCTTCAGTGCGACCAGAAGGTAGAAAATCTGTGCTACCCCGCATTTCATATCCAGTACGCCGGGGCCTCTGGCAAAGCCGTCTTCGACATGGAAGGGATCCTCCGGATAGCTGCCGGAAGGAAATACGGTGTCGCAATGCCCTGAAAGGAGAAGCGGCGCACCGGGGACATCTGCATTGAGTTCCGCCACCAGCACATCCGCACTCCCCTTGCTGTCTACAAGGCGGCAGTCGATGCCCTCTCGTTCAAAATGCTCCTTCAGGAAATGCATGATGCGGTTCACACGGTCCACTTCTTTCGAGCCCGCCTGTCGGTTCACAAGCTGCTCCCAGAAAAAAAGCATTTCCTCTTTGTTTTGATCGACAAATGCATTGATTTCTTCTATAGGTGCTTTCATTTCCGTCCTGCCTTTCTATTTTGAAAATACTGATGCGGTCATATTCAGATTGTATCAGCATGTTTTTCACCGCTTAAGGATAAACAAATTTATACTACTAAACGAAAGTACCCGCGTCAAGAGGAAATCGGATGCATTTTCGTCTTTCAAAAAGGCGCTGTCTATAGTAATATGAATGAAAAGACCTTGTTTTTCTCCTTATCGTTTCCTTAAAGGCTTCGAATTTTTTCGGAAAGGATTTTCCCATGCAACAGCGAAAGAAAAATATCAATCGATTCGACCTGATTTTTTATATGGTCCTCTGCCTCGGCATCCTGGCCCCCCTCCTTTTCACAGGATGGCATATGGGTCTTTTCCGAAAACCAATCGACGTGGATGCAGCGCCCCTGGTGCGATCGAACAGCCATGTGCTTCGCGTGGCTGTTGCGGGTGACTTTGCGCCTCACTCCTTCGTGAATAAAGAGGGGCAGTTCTCTGGCATGGACGTAGAGATCCTCTATCATTTGGCCAACCGTATGCAGCGCAAGCTGGAACTCTTCACAGGTGACTGGCCGACCTGCCGGAAGATGCTGCAGGATGGCAGAGTCGATGTACTCTCCGGCCTTGAGATCTACTCGAACCTGCCGGGCGCCGTCAAGACCATCCCGACGAGTGCCGACACCATGCAGGTCTTTGGCAAAAAGCCGGTCAGCCACGTAAGCCAGCTTGCGGGCAAGCGTGTCGCTATCATGAAAAACTCTGTCCTGATGACCAGCTTTGATTTCAACTGTACTTACGTCGAGTATCCTACGAATACGTCCATCCTTGCTGCCGTCGAGGGCGGTGACGTGGACTACGGCATCTGCCACGGGGTTGTCGCGCAGGATATCATCCAGAAGAATCATTTCAATATCGAGCCCGGCCTCATGCTTCTGGGAAGCTATCCCGCCTTTGGTGTCTCAAAGGATGAGATCGGTCTTAGAGATGAGATCAATAATTATCTTCGACAAATGTCCCACGATGGCACGCTTGAAAGGCTGCAGGAAAAGTGGATGGAGGACTATGCTATGGATCGCTCCCTTCCTGCTGTTTACCATCGCTACCACGTTTTCTACATCGGCTACACGATCGCCTTTCTCGTTTTTGCAGGCGTCATGTACCTCTATCGCAAGTATGTCAGAAGGCAGTCTGCCTACATCGATGCACTTCTCGCCTACCAGAATAAGCTGAAATCTCTCGTAGAAGATCATTTCTCCCATCAAGACTCCTCGCTGTCTCCACGCATCGCTCACACCGGAGAGGACGGCATCCGAGGCTTCCATGTACTGGTGGTCGATGACAATACCTTGAGCCAGGAAATGCTCATCGCCACGCTGGAGGACGCCGGTGCCACGGTCTCTACCGCCAGCAGCGGCAAAGCAGCCATCCGTGCTTTTGAGAAATCGGAGCTCAACACCTTTGATGCCATCCTCATGGATCTCGTCATGCCCGGTATGGACGGCTTTGCGGCCACGAAGGCCATCCGTGCCCTTCCCCGCGTCGATGCCCTCACCATCCCGATCATCGCAGTCACCGCAAATACTTACCAGGATGTAGAAGATGAAGTCCACGCCGCAGGCATGAATGCCTGCCTTTCCAAGCCGGTTCATGCAAAAGCCCTGATCGCTGCGCTCGAGCAGTACAAGCTGTGAGAGGTTCAAGGTTCAGGGTTAGCCCATGGAGGTGCAGCGCATAAAAATATGGAAGCGCCGCGGAGTTTTGATAGCGCTTCGCGTCGTCGTCATCTCGAGCGCAGCCCTCGATCTCTCTTGCAGAACGATCATTGCCTGATGTGAGGCAGCACCAAGACATCGTTTTCCCTCGGCGCATACACGCTGATTCCTGCAGTGCAGTAGAGATCCCTCGGCTACGCTCGGGATGACGATGCCGGAGAATCCCAGTCACTAGTCACCAGCCACTAGTCACCAACCTTTTACAGCTCACATAAGAATGCCATCAGGAGTTTGGTGCGTTCATAGAGAGACGCTTCGTCCGCCCATTCACGCTCGGTGTGATTGAATTCGCCCTTAACGCCCAGCGCACAGAGTGTCGGGATGCCGACAGCGGTGAGATTCGCTGAGTCACTGCCGCCGCCGACAGCGATGGCTTTCATTTTGGGGAAACCATATGTCTCTGCGATGGCTTCGGCTCTGGCGAAGAGTGCTTCCGATGCAGAAAGTCTTTCCATGGCAGGGAATACGATCAGCGGCTTCACGACTGTCGTCGTATCATTGACATACTGACGGTCAGCGATGTCTTGGAAATCACGATCAATACGCCTGATCCCCTCGCTTTTGGCAAAGCGGACATCGACCTTGCACCATGCATGCTCCGGGACGGCGTTCGCCACTGTACCGCCGCCGATGACGCCGGCATTGACCGTCGTCCCTTCCTCATAGTCCGTCTCGCTTTGGATATCCAGGATCTTATGGGCGAGCTCCTCGACCGCGCTTCTGCCATCCTGCGGGTTGTTTCCGGCATGTGCGCCGACACCCGTCACTTCGAAAAGGTACTGCGCGCAGCCTTTTCTCTGGATGACGATGCTTCCGTCTAGGAAAGACGTTTCCAGATTGAAAGCCATGAGCGCCCCCTGCGCTTCTTGCTTGTAGTCCGATACGCCCTCCGATTTCTGATGCCCCACTTCTTCATCACCCGCCAGAATAATCTTGATCGGATAGCGGTCATAGCCGCTTTCGAGCAGGAATTTCACAGCATAGAGAAGAATGGTGACGCCGCCCTTCATATCCAAGACACCCGGACCTTTGACCTTGCCGTCTTTGATGGTAAAGGGACGAGCCGCCGCTGTCCCATCCGCAAAAACGGTATCCATATGGCCTGTCAGTATGACGAAGGGCTTACTCATATCGCCGTACTCTGCGACAAGCATATTTCCCGCCTTCTCGTAGGTATGAAAACGCACGGCAAAGCCAAGCGCTTCAAGGAAATGCTGAATATCCTTCCCTACTGCATCGACTCCTGCCTTATTGGCAGAGCCGCAGTCACGATCGACCAGCATGCGCCATGTCTCGAGCATGGCTTTTTTATTTTCATCCACCTTGGTGAATAATTCATTCATAGAATGCATCTTGCTTCCTCCGATATGATGATTTTTCTTACTAATAGCAAAAATTCTAAAGACTTCTCCCCTATAGAAGCCTTTAGAATTTTTATTATTCTAGGGAAACACTGATTCAATCGTTGTCAGATTTCATTCTTGGAT
>ULTU01005206.1_pt1 | contig 14437 bp, 9 predicted proteins | sample 1957861 | NCBI WGS metagenome assembly ULTU01 (sample SAMEA4835742, study PRJEB28245) | human gut metagenome | biome: gut microbiome; material: fecal sample | place: Denmark | collected 2008
GACGAACCGCATGAATACACTTTACCTCAGCAATTCAAAATTTACGCAGGGCAGTGGCAATAATACCGGTACTATACAATGGGCTGTTTCCTACAAGGCATTGCAAGACTGGTTCTATCCCACGGAGAATGCTCTTGCCGTTTCTGCCGAACTGCATAATGATTTGTCGGAAAACAGCTATATACAGCCTGCCGACCGCAGCGGTGAGTTTCAGGTCAAGGTAAAGCTGACCGACCCTGCTTTTTTCAAGATATATTCTTTCCATTTTCTGGAAGGCAGCCCGTTCACGGCATCCGACTTGGCAAGCGGCATTTCCACTGCCGTCATTACCGATGATTTGGCACGCCGCCTGTTCGGTACGACGGAAGGAGTCGTAGGACACTCGTTCAGCCTGAACTATATCGACTACCGGGTTTGCGGGGTGGTGCGTAGTGCCAGCTATCTGACCTCTAAATCCTATGCGCAGCTCTACGTACCCTATACAATATCATCCGATTACAGCAGTCCTCAATTCAACATTCCCTATTTGGGAGCTTTCGGCGTTACCTTCTTGGTGAAGGACGGTAGGCAGGAAGATGCCCTGCGGGCAGAGATCAAGGAAATCTGCCGCAAGGAGAATCTGATGCATCCCGATGAATGGAAAGTGGATTTTTGGGAACAGCCCACTTCCCATCTGTTGAGTGTCTTCATGCCTTATGCAAATAAGGAGTTTGACCTTTGGGCCACGGTGCGCTATTTCCTGCTTGTCCTGCTCGTATTGCTGTTGGTGCCTGCCTTGAATCTGAGCGGCATGATATCGAGCCGTATGGAGGGACGCCTGGCAGAGATGGGTGTGCGGAAGTCGTTTGGTGCCGGACGCAAGATGCTGCTTTCGCAAGTGATGTGGGAAAACCTGCTGCTGACCATACTGGGTGGAGCAGTGGGGCTGCTACTGGCATGGCTGGCACTTTATGCGGGCCGCGAGTGGATATTTATGGTACTCGACGACTGGCCGGACGCGGTGCCCGAAGGAGTGGATGTCCGCGTATCGGGTGAGATGCTGTTTGCTCCGCTGGTTTTCCTCGCAGCGTTGGTGCTGTGCGTCGTGCTGAACCTGTTGTCGGCTCTTGTACCGGCATGGCATTCCTTGCGGAAACCGATTGTGAACTCACTGAATGAAAAACGATAAAACGGGAGGTTGGTATGTTTAAGTTAATATGGAAAAATCTTTGGGCACGCCGCCGCAAGAACGGGTGGCTGCTGGCCGAGTTGATATTGGTGAGCATCATCAGTTGGGTAGTATTGGATCCGGTGATTGTGGTGACGCACGACCGGCATATCCCGTTAGGTTATGATGCGGAGCGGCTTTGCCTCATCTCATTGGGTGCGTTGCAGCCCCAGGCACCGGGTTATGACGCCGAAGCGCAGGACTCTGCCACGCTGATGGACAACTATTATAACCTGGTGCGGTATGTGAAGGATTTTGATGGCGTAGAGTCGGCCACTCCCGTACTGGGATTCTGTTATCCCAATTCTCAGGGAAATTCGAATACCCGATATACCGCCGAGGGGGATACGGTTCCTTTATCCATTCTGTTGGTACATTTTCTGCCTCATACAAACTTTTTTGATACGTACGGTTTCCGTCCCGGCAAGGGGCGGACGCCAGGGCAGTTGTCCGACTATGACTATGCTCCGAATGACATTGTACTGACGGAGAATGCTGCCGAACAGTTGTTCCATACCAAGGATGCACATGGCAAGCGCTGTGTAACATACAAAGGTCGCGGAGATACATTGTACAGGCCGGTTGTAGGTACGGTAGGGACCATGAAAATGTATAGCGAGTGGCGTCCTGTTCCTGTTGCATTTGTGCCGCTGCTTACCATTGATACAAGCGATATTCCTGAAAGTGCCCATATCCTGGTACGTCTCAAAGAGGGTGTCAGCATGGAGCGTTTCCTGCACGCTTTCCGTCCTTGGATGGTGAAGGAGATGAGGCGGGGCAATCTGTTTGCGCGCAGTGTCCATTCCTATGAGCAGATTATAACGGAGAGCGAAGCCGGCAACTCCACCCCGATTTACCGGCGTAATCTGGCGATGGCGGCTTTCTTCCTGGTGAATCTTTGTCTGGGTGTCATCGGTACCTTCTGGTTGCAGACACGTACGCGGCGCGAGGAAGTGGGAGTGATGCTTTCGTTCGGAGCTACGCGCGGCAGCATTGTCCGTTTACTGATGGGAGAAGGAGTGGTGTTGACAGTTGTCGCTTCGCTGGCAGGCTTCCTGTTGTATTTGCAATATGCACTGAAAGAAGGGCTGGCCCAAGGACAGAATTGGGTGGAGAGCACAGAGAACTATTGGGTATCGGATTTTACTTCGCATTATCTGCTCGTGTCGCTCATTATCTTCCTGATACTGCTGGTGGTAGTTTTGGTGGGCATCTATATCCCGGCACGCAACATCAGCCGCATTCCACCTACGGAAGCCCTGCGTGACGAATAAATGAAAACGGACAAGGTGTCCATTATCGGACACTTTGCTGTGTACATAAACTACAGATAATCAGTAATAAACACTTTTGGCACAACTTTTGATTTCTTGAAACAGAAATTGTAGCGGAATAGAAACAGAACAGAATAATAACAATTAAATACTTACCATTATGATTAAGTTAACTGGCATCAACAAGATTTATCGTACAAACGAGATTGAAACCGTGGCATTGGAAAATGTAAACCTCGAAGTGAACAAGGGAGAATTCCTCAGTATCATGGGGCCTTCCGGTTGCGGGAAATCTACTTTGCTGAACATTATGGGTTTACTGGATGCACCTACCAGCGGTACCATCGAAATAGCCGGTACGAAGGTGGACGGCATGAAGGATAAGGAGCTGGCGGCTTTCCGTAACCATAAGTTGGGTTTTGTGTTCCAGTCTTTCCATCTGATTAACTCGTTGAATGTGCTGGATAATGTGGAGCTGCCTTTGCTATATAGAAAGGTGTCTGCCAAGGAACGCCGTCGTTTGGCGGAAGAGGTTTTGCAGAAAGTCGGTTTGAGCCATCGTATGCGTCACATGCCTACGCAGCTTTCCGGCGGTCAGTGCCAGCGTGTAGCCATTGCCCGTGCCATTATCGGCAATCCGGAGATAATCCTCGCCGATGAGCCTACCGGTAACCTGGACTCCAAGATGGGTGCCGAAGTAATGGAGCTGCTGCATCAACTGAACAAGGAAGACGGACGTACCATCGTGATGGTAACCCATAATGAGGAGCAGGCAAAACAGACTTCAAGAACCATCCGCTTCTTCGACGGACGTCAGGTGGAATAACCACTCCACTGCTTAGCAACTGTCAATAATCAACCATTAATTAATCAAAATGCAAACAATTCGCCAAGCCATTGCTCTTTTGCGGCAAAACCCTTTGCTAAGTACCATTTCCATTCTGGGTACTGCATTTGCCATTACTATGATTATGGCAATTGTCATTACCTGGCAGACGAAGTATTCGGATATTGAGCCGGAGGTAAACCGCAGCCGGTGTCTCTACATTAGTAAGATACATATACAAAACAAGGAGAATAAAAACTGGAATACCTTTGGCAGCTGTTCTCCGGCTTTCATGAAAGAATGCGTGCAGCCTCTTGAGAAAGTGGAAGCTTGTACATCGTTTACTTCGGCAGCAGTGGCACTGCTTTCCATGACAGACGGGACAAACCGTATGAAAGTGGATGTTGTGAACACTGATCCGGGCTTCTGGAATGTATTCCGGATGCAGTTCGTGGCCGGACGTGGATTCGAGGAAGCAGACTGGGGTGGCAAAGTACAGTCTGTTGTTATTTCAGCTTCTACTGCCCGGAAACTTTTCGGTACAACGGATGCTGTAGGAAAGATTGTACTGCTGAACCGTGATGAGGCGCGTGTTTGCGGAGTGGTGAAGGATGTTTCGGTGACAGCCAAGGATGCTTATGCACAAGTATGGAATTTATATCCGCGTTCGCGGCAGGATGCCACTTCCGTGTGGAGTTATTCGCGCGATTTTACAGTAGCGGCACTTGTTTCTTCTGTTGAAGATATGCCTGCCGTCAAGCAGGAAATCGAAAAGCGGGTGAAAGACGTGAATGCGGCTCTTCCCGAATTTCTGATTGATATCATGGAACAGCCGGACGGGATTGTGGAGCACGTCAACCATGTCTGGGCCAATATCAGTCCTGATTTGGCGATGCTGTATCTGCAATATTTCATTGCTGTACTCATCATTCTGCTGGTACCTTCACTCAACCTTTGCGGTTTGAGCAATAGCCGCATGCAGCAGCGTATGGGTGAACTGGGTGTCAGGAAAGCCTTTGGAGCGACGCGGGGTATATTGATAAGGCAGATTCTGAATGAGAATCTTGTATTGACCCTGTTGGGAGGTATCGTAGGGCTTGGACTTAGTTACTTGTCTGTCTATGGAATGCGCAACTGGCTGTTCATTAATGGCGATAATATCGGCACTTCCGGTGATTTCAATCTTAGCATGTCAGTGCTTTTCAGTCCTGTGGTTTTCTGTCTGGCTTTCCTTTTCTGTCTGATAATAAACTTGCTGAGTGCCGGAGTGCCTGCATGGATTGCTGCAAGGCATACTATTGTAGATTCGTTGAATGATAAATAACAAGAGGAATCATGAAATTTATATTGCATAACTTACGTATGATTTGGGCACGTTTCCGTAGTAATGGATGGGTGCTGGCTGAATTGTTCCTGGTATTTATCGTGATGTGGTTCTTGTGCGATTCGCTGGGATGTCTGAAATATACGTTCTATCGTCCGTTGGGTTATAACATCGACCATGTTTATCAACTGACTATGATTAGTGGAGGAGAAAGCAAAGATACCAGTATGACGCGTGCCGACAAGTATCTTGGCATTCTGGAAAAACTGAAAAGGGAACCTGCTGTTGAATCCGCTTGTCTTTGTTACTGGAGCCTGCCGATGAGTGGAAGCAATTCCTATAATTCGTTGGCTGCCCAAGATACTATCGGATTGAATGGACGTGGGATAAGAGCTACTGCCGGATATACTCAAGTGTTCCGTATGCATGAAGACGAGAAAAGGCCTTTTGCTGCAATGCCGGCAGACAACAATCATGTGATGCTGACTGAAAAGGCTTTCGATTATTTTAAGGAAAAGATTCCGGGCTTCTCGCTCGATACTCCGTTGAATTGGTATGGAGACTCTACACATGCTGTCATCCAGAGTGGAATGATAGAGAACATACGTTCTTACCGGTATGGCGAAGATGCAGAATGGTTTTTTCAGCGTCTGGATGAAAATCAGGTAAAGAACGATTTTTCAGATGAGTGGGCACAAATAGTCTTTCGTGTGAAGGAAGCGGCTGATTCTCCCGATTATCGCTATCGTTTTATTAAGGAAACGGCATCCCGGCTCGACACAGACAATATGTTTATTGCAGATGTAGCCCCGTATACCGAACAACAGTTGCAGTTTGAAGTGATGAGGGGCGACACGGACAAAGTGAATACACAGACGGTCGTTGTATTGTTTCTTCTGGTAAATGTTTTTCTTGGGCTGATAGGCACATTCTGGTTTCGTACCCGTCGTCGTCGCAGTGAGATAGCCTTGCGGCTTGCCATGGGCAGTACGAAAGGACAAGTGTTCCGTTTGTTGATGGGGGAAGGGCTGTTACTGCTGGCACTTGTCACCATCCCTGCAATGATTGTCTGCTATGATGTGGGCATCGCCGAATGGAAGATAGGACGAACCGAGCTGATATCGACCTGGCCGGTGGAATGGAGCTTTATCCGTTTTATGCTGGGGACGGCCGGTGCATGGATATTGATAGCATTAATGATAGTTGTCGGCATTTGGTTTCCTGCCCGTAAGGCCACAAAGATAGAGCCTGCCGAAGCATTGCATGAAGAATAAGAGAATCGTTTAATAATAAAAAATAGGAAGTTAAGATGATAAAGCAATATTTCACACAGGCTTGGGCACAGTTGCGGCAGCAACCGGTGATCAGTGCCGTCAGTATAGCCGGTACTGCGCTTGCCATCTTCCTCATCATGTTGGTGGTGATGATGCAGCAAGTGAAGGTGGTTCCGTTTGCCCCCGAAAGTAACCGCGACCGCTTTCTGCATGTCCATTATATGAGTATTACGAACAAGAGTTGGGGCGATGGAACCAGTAACGGACCGATGGGAATAAAGACTGCGCTCGAGTGCTTTAAATCCCTGAAGACCCCCGAAGCGGTAACGATTTATACTTGTATGGTGGTTTCTACTCCTGTGAGCCTGCCGGGACAACCTGCAACCGGTATTGACTTGTTGCAGACGGATGATACTTTTTGGCATGTATTTGATTTTTCTTTTGTCGCAGGGAAACCTTATGACCGGGCTACATTCGATGCCGGACTGCCCGTGGCGGTAATTACGGAAAGTGTAGCGCGCAGGTTATTCCAGACAACGGAGGCTGTGGGCCGTGAATTCCTCTTGAACCATGCTCCTTATACCGTGTCCGGTGTAGTGAAGGATGTTTCGACTTTGGCCAATACTGCCTATGCGCAGGTGTGGGTGCCCTATACCTCTACCGAGGTAACGAAAGATACTTGGAGTGACGGGCATATGGGGATGATGAGTGTTACCATCCTGGCAAAAAGCCGTGACGATTTTCCCGCTATTCGTGAGGAAACGGAACGTCGCCGTCAGGAGTACAATACTGTAATCGGTGAGGACGGGTACTCATTGATATACCGTAATCGTCCTTATGACCAGGAGAAGAATGCTGCAGGAATGGCTGCCAACATCGAACCGGACGTGGACCAGGCACGCAGACAGCGGCTCATCATTTTCATTATTCTGCTGATTGTTCCTGCCATCAACCTTAGTTCGATGACACAGAGCCGTCTGCGCCAGCGTGTGGCGGAGATTGGTGTACGCCGGGCGTTCGGCTCAACGAGGTTGGAACTGATGGGGCAGATTATTGCAGAAAATCTGGTGGTGACATTGCTGGCTGGGATTTTGGGACTGTTGCTGAGTGTAGCATTTGCTTATTTGGGAAATACACTGCTGTTTGCTCAGGAATTCAGCCAGACGCTGAGTCCTCCGGAAGTGGACGCGAGTATATTGCTGCACGGCTCGACTTTTGGCTGGGCGCTGCTATTCTGCTTTGTGCTGAACTTGTTGAGTTCCGGTATTCCCGCATGGCGCGCATCGAGAATAGGTATTGTAAATGCATTGGGCGGACGCTTGCATAAATAATCCATCACAGAACATTAATCGTTGAAGAAAAATGACTAAGAAACTTCTTACACAGATAAAAAATGAATGGCTTTCAAACCTATGGCTGATGTTGGAGCTGTTGGTAGTGAGCGTAGTGATGTGGTACGTGGTGGACTATCTGTACACTCGCGCCGCTACTTATCTGGAACCGAAAGGCTTTAATATCGAGCACTGTTACCTCATTGAATTGGGTGAACTGACACCCAAAAGTCCCGATTACATTGCCGGACATACCTCTCGGCAGACCCACGATGATTTAGCCGAGTTGCTGGAGCGTCTGCGCCGCCGGCCGGAGATAGAAGCTGTCAGCCTTTCACAAAACTCATATCCTTACAATGGAAGCAATTCGGGCATTGAAGTGAGCTATGATACTTTGCGCTCTCCCGATTGGACCATCCGAAGGTTGGTGACACCGGATTTCCCCCGTGTATTCCGTTATCGGGGCACGCGTGGAGAGACACCCGAGCAATTGGCTGAAATGCTGGAACGCGGGGATTTCATGGCTTCGGATAACCTTTTCCGTAAGTACGGCCGCCGGATGACCGACCTCGTTGGCCGGCGGTTCTACCTCTTTGGTGACACAACGAAGACCTACCGGTTGGGGGCTGCGCTGCAAAATGTACGCTACCATGATTACGACCAGGCACGAAGCTCATATTCCGTGATGTTGAAGCTGGATTCCTACTACGTCGGTCTCGAACTTTGTGTCCGTGTTCGTGAAGGGCAGGACAATGATTTCATTGAGAGGCTGAAGGCAGACAGTGAGGGCCAGTTCCGTGTGGGCAATATCTTTATCTCCGAGATACGTTCTTTCAAGGATATCCGCCGTAATTTCCAGCAGGCATGGACAAATGATATCCGTAACTATGTAATGGGTATGGGATTCCTGCTATTGAATATTTTCCTTGGCCTGCTTGGGACATTCTGGTTCCGCACGCAGCAGCGCCGTTCGGAGATAGCGCTGCACAAGGCGCATGGAGCGACAGACCGTGCTGTCTTCAGCCGGCTGATTTGTGAAGGGCTGTTGTTGTTGGCAATTGTCACTCCTGTTGCTTTGCTCATCGACTATAACCTTGCGTACATGGAGTTGAATTCCTGGAGAAATGGTACGACGCTGGAGTGGGGGCGTCTGCTGCTTTGTGCAGGCATCAGTTTTGCGTTGATAGCTTTGATGATTGTCATCGGCATCGGCATTCCTGCACGCAAGGCGATGAAAGTACAGCCTGCCGAAGCGCTGCACGATGAATAATCTTATCAACCTGATTCCTAAAATTTGATATAAAATGATACGACTCTACTTTCAACAAGCTTTCTACCATTTGCGGGAGAATCCTATTGTTACTTGGGTTTCCGTGATAGGTACCGCCCTTGCCATCTGCATGATTATGGTGCTTGTCATTACCCTGCAAGTGCGTATGACGGATTGTGAACCGGAGGTAAATCGCTCACGCTCACTCTATGTCTCTACCATGGCGATAAGATATAAAGGAACTGACAACGGAGCATACGCACATATGTCCGTACAGACCGGTAAGAGATGTTTTAAACAGCTTTCTACAGCAGAGGCCGTCACGCTTATATCTTTGCCGGAAAAAGTACGTGCATCGTTACCTGCAGGAGCAAAACTGACAGCGGATATGGTACAGACGGACGAACAGTTCTGGCACATTTTCCGGTTCCGCTTCTTGAGTGGCCAAGGTTTCAGCAAGGCGGATAGTGATGCCGGAATACCCTGTGCCGTTATTTCGGCTACCGTGGCACGTCGGTTGTTCGGCACTACGGAGGCAACGGGACAGACATTGCAACTGAATTATGTGGATTATCGTATTTCGGGCGTCGTGGCAGATGTCTCCATGCTTGCCACCTCGGCATATGGACAAGTGTGGGTACCTTATAACTCAACGGATGCAGCCGACATTGCTTGGCAGGAAAATACGATGGGGCAGATGAAGGCAGTGATATTAGCACATTCGCCGGCCGATTTTCCGGCTATCCGTGAAGAGGTGGAGAGGCTGCGTCTTGCGTATAATGCCGGTCTGTCTAAAACAGAAGTCTTTTATCGCGGCCAACCCGACGGGGTGTTTGCCAATCTATATCGTAAATGGGATCATATGCCGGATGTGAAGGGGATTGTTTTGCGCTATGTGCTTGTCATCACCATCTTGTTGTTGGTGCCTGCCATCAATCTCTCTTCCATGACCCTCTCGCGGATGCGGAAACGTATGAGCGAAATCGGTGTGCGCAAAGCTTTCGGCGCTACGGGCGGTGAACTGATAAGGCAGGTGTTTTTTGAAAACCTACTGCTCTCGCTGTTGGCGGGTATGCTTGGATTGGCTTTGAGTTACAGTGCTACTTTCCTGTTGAACGGTTTCCTTTTTGGCAATAGCGCCAATGCCTATTTAAGTGGAGACACTTCACTGACACCTGGCATGTTGCTTTCTCCATGGGCTTTTCTGTCGGCTTTCGGTTTCTGCCTGCTGATGAATTTGCTTTCAGCCGGTATTCCGGCATGGAGGGCTTCGAGGATGAATATAGTGGATGCAATCAATCAGAAGGAGAAATAACGTATGAAGAATATATTGGTTCAGATTAAGAATGAATGGCGCTCCAGTCTTTTCCTTTTCACAGAACTGTTGTTGGTGTTTGTTGTGCTTTGGTATATTGTGGACTGGACACTGGTTACTCTTCGTGTCTATAATGCCCCGATGGGCTTTGATACGGAACATTGCTATAATATTGCAGTCAGTAAACTTACTTCTAAGTCCCCTGTTTATAATCCCGATTTGACAACAGACGATGATATGCAGCATCTTGTAGAACTTGCCGAACGTTTGCGCCACCGTCCCGGTGTGGAGGCCGTGGCACTTTCCCAGAACTGTTTTCCCTATAATGATGGCAGCAATGGGCTCAATCTGGGGCTGGATACTATATCGGAGAATGTTCATCTGCTTTGGGTGGAACCCGACTTCTTCCGCGTGTTCCGTTATGGCAGTTCGGATGAGAAAATGTTGACCTGCATGGCTGCTGCTATACGGGATGGCCATCTGGTCGTTTCTTCCAATCTTTTTGCGGCCTATCCGGAATTGCACATGGACAATGCAGCTTCCTTGCAAGACCGTGAACTTGTACTGCTGAATTTCGGTAGTGATGAACGGTGCCGTGTGGGCGCTGTCGGTGCGCCTGTACGTTGGTCGCACTTCTACACTTCTTCGGAATGGGGTGGTGCCTATGCAGCTTTGCATCTTGACCTTGACAGGCTGAAAGAGTATGGAGATCCACGATATATCAATCTCAGCCTTCGTGTCCGTCCTGATGCCGATTCCGGTTTTATGGAGAAGCTGATGGACGATGCTGACCGCCTCTATCAGATAGGAAATCTTTATTTGCTCGATGTAACTTCTTTCAAGGACCTTCGCGAAATCTGCGAACGCGAGGACATGAACGAAGCCAAGTCCCAACTCTGTGTACTCGGCTTTTTGCTGATGAATATCTTCCTGGGTGTTATCGGCACTTTCTGGTTCCGTACACAGCAGCGTCGCCGTGAAGTGGCGCTCCGTATGGCTATGGGAAGTTCACGGCAAAAGGTTTTCTCGCGTTTGATGTCGGAGGGGATATTGTTGCTTACCCTTGCGGCTGTGCCTGCCGTCATTATAGCCTTCAATGTAGGAATAGCCGAATTGGTGGATGTTGAAAAGCTTCCTTTCGGCGGAGGGCGTTTTCTGGCGGCTGTAGCAGTAACCTGGCTGCTCATGGCTGTCATGATTGTGGCAGGTATCTGGTATCCGGCAAGAGGCGCCATGAAGGTGCAGCCTGCCGAAGCATTGCACGATGAATAAGTTTTTTTGAATAATCTGTGCTCATTCTCAATATAACTTGTATATTTGCGTAACGAATAAGAGCTCTTTCGGTGAGTATACAAAATCTATATTATGATGAGACGCCTTTCCTTTCTGTTGCTTATAGGCTTGTTGTGGTTGATGTCGGGAACACTTTCGGCTGTGGAACGTACGTATAATGTGCTTTTCATACAATCTTATACAAAACATACTCCCTGGCATAGCCTTCTGACAAAGGGCTTGGAGAATGGATTGGAAAAAGGAGGGGTAAAAGCCAAAGTCACTACTGAATATCTGAATGCCGATTACTGGGCTTTTGCTTCCGAATGCCTCATTATGCGCCGCATCTGCGAGCGTGCCAGGCAACGGAATACGGACCTGATTGTAACTACCAACGATGAGGCTTTCTTCACACTGGCCCATTGCGGCGATTCTTTGCCTTATCAGATACCGGTGGTGGTTTCGGGTATTAAGTATCCTGATGAAAGAGTCTTTGAGAGAATGCCCAATGTCTCCGGTTATGTCTCAAAGACAGATTTCGATGTCTTGTTGGATGCGGCTGTCCGGATGTTTCCTTCCCGCAGGGAGTTTGTCTGTTTGTCCGACAGTAGTTTTCTGAGCCTTAAAGGGGTCAGGGCTGTGGAAGATTCCTGGGAGCGCATAAAGAGCAATTATCCGGAACATGAGTTGAGGGTGCTGAACGTGCAGGCCAAATCCTTGAACTCAGTCATTACTTCCATTTGTTATGACTACAATGCCTATAAGCATATTGTCATTGCTCCTAAATGGATTCCTTTTCTTTCCTTGAAGTTGAAGGCTCCCGTGTTTACCAGCCAGAGCCTGGCTATAACGAACGGTGTCCTGTGTGCGTATGATGCTGCTCCCGGAGAAGACACTTTTGCCGCCGGCAAACAAGCTGCATATATTTTGAAAGGTAAGTCACCGGCTTCATTTGGAGTGAAGGACTTTGGAGGCGAGTTACTGTTCGATTACAAACAGTTGCAGTTTTTCCATGTGGATACGAGCCGTGCCAAGGACAAAGGCATCATTTTGAACGCACCGTTGATGGAGCGTTATCGTGCCTGGTTCATTCCTTTCTATTTATTGATTGTCGGGGCGTTGGTTCTTCTGATTGTTTGGCTTTTCCGTGCCAACCGCAGGGAGGCCCGTAAGCGTGTACAAGCCCAGACCCGTTTGTTGATACAGCATCGCCTGGTAGAACAGCGTGATGAGTTCGACAATATATTCTGTTCCATTCGCGATGGTTTGATTACCTATGACACAGACTTGCGCATCCATTTCATCAACCGTCCGTTGATGCAGATGTTGGGGCTTTCTGCCGAAACCTATACGGTTCGTTTCTATGAGGGGCAGATGGTCGGTTCCATTATGAAAATTTACATGAACGGAGAAGACATCCTGCGTGACTTGTTGGAGAAGGTGCGTACAGGAAAGAAACCGCTCCCTATTCCGGAGGAGGCTTTCATGCAGGAGAAACTTAAAGGAACGTATTTCCCCGTTTCCGGTGAAGTGGTGCCTATCTTTGCCAATGAAAAGATGACAGGGATGGCGATTGTATGCCGCAATGTCTCCGAAGAGGAGATGCAGAGGCGGTTCTTTAGCATGGCAGTGGAAGAGAGCTCCATTTATCCGTGGCAATACAACATGCGTATGAACCGTTTCCACTTCCCGAGTGGGCTGTTGCATCGTTTGGGGTATATCGGTGATACAGATTTGCTGACACGTGATGAAATGGATGCTCTTATACATCCGGAAGATTTAACGCATACGCATGAGAGTTTCGATGCCGTCTTGTTGGGCAATAAAGCCAATTTACGGATGAGTTTCCGGTTGAAGAGTGCAGACGGGGGCTATGAATGGTGGGAGTTCCGCAGTACCGCTTATGGCGGCTTGACGGCCGATACTCCCTACATGGTGTTGGGAGTATGCCAGAGCATTCAGCGCTACAAGGATACGGAGGCTGCCCTGATTGCCGCACGTGACCGTGCCTTGCAGGCCGACAAGCTCAAATCTGCATTCCTTGCCAATATGAGCCATGAGATACGTACCCCTTTGAATGCCATTGTCGGTTTCTCGGATTTGCTGAAGGACTTGAAGGCGTTTTCTCCGGAAGAGGTCAGGCAGTTTGTTGAGACAATCAACATCAACTGTACGTTGCTGTTGGCGTTGATGAGCGATATCCTTGACCTATCACGTATTGAATCGGGCACGATGGACTTCAAGTTCGGAATATTTAATCTGACATTTATCATGCAGGAGGTTCATGAATCCCAACGTCTGAGCATGCCTCAGGATGTAGAACTTCGCGTAGAGCTTCCGGGAGGGAAAGATAAGTTGGTCATCACCGATTCCGTTCGTTTGAAGCAGGTGATGAACAACCTGATAAACAATGCCAAGAAATTCACGGCAACGGGAAGCATCACCTTCGGCTGTGTCACGAACCGGGAAGGATATACCACCATCTTTGTCGAAGACACAGGAAGCGGCATTTCAGAAGATGCCCAGAAACATATCTTCGAACGCTTTTACAAGGAAGACAGCTTTACGCAGGGTGCCGGCTTGGGACTTAGTATTTGCCAGACCATCGTAGAACGTCTGCATGGTTCTATCTCCGTTTTTTCGGAATTGGGAAAGGGAACGCGTTTCGAAGTGGTGATACCGGATGTAAACGAGTAATCATTCGATCCGTTTGCAGGCATTGGCTTGCAGGAACTCATCCAGTACATCCCCATAATTACCGTGCAGCATGATGTGGTGGTTGCCCAGCGGTGTCCTCAGAAAATAGTCGGCGGGAGTATTCATCTTTATCCGCACTTGGGTGCGGCACATATTGATGTAGTTTGTATTTTCAATGAGCGTGCCGGTACTAAGGTAATATTCGTCCAGACTTTCGCTTCCACATTTCACGATGGTTACATCTCCCGTCGGCAGGATTCCTTGAATGCCGATGCCGCTTTCCGTTTCAAAATGGTTGCGGATAATGAACTGCTCTGTTTGTGCGATGCCGATGGTGCAGTGTGCCAGTATGATTTCATTGGTACGGGCATTTATCATGGAAGGGTTGGCCATGAAGGAGTTCTTTCCTGTCAGCGCTTTTACGGCCAGCATGGTGAAGATGGACTGCAAATCGCCTTCGCATCCCGCAATGATTCCCTCATCGTTCAGCAAGGAGAGGGCGAGACAGCCGGTGGTTCCCGTTTGTTCTATCAGACGGAAGCAACTGAGGGTGATGGCGCTTAGGTGTTCTTCCTCCACGACCCTTTTGATGGCACGGTACAGCCGCATGGCCTTTATCATATCTTCGGGGCTTGCTTCACGGCAGG
>ULTU01033145.1_pt1 | contig 14370 bp, 10 predicted proteins | sample 1957861 | NCBI WGS metagenome assembly ULTU01 (sample SAMEA4835742, study PRJEB28245) | human gut metagenome | biome: gut microbiome; material: fecal sample | place: Denmark | collected 2008
CATTTTTAACAACACTCTTAACTATACCAACTTTGTTATCTGATGTCTTTTCAGCATCTGCGATTATAACAAATTTAGCTGTTTGAATATCCTCATCTTTATCTACTACAACAGTCATATCTTTTCTCTTTAATCCTTCTAATTCGCTTAAGTCAGAGAATTCAACAACTTTTTCTTCGTTCTTCTTGCCTTTGTTGATAGTCTTTTCGATTACAACAATAACATTATCAGTTACTAGAACTTTATTTGATCCATCAGTAACAACATTTTCATCTTTGTCATATTCAGCATTTCCTAATGAAGTAATTTCATAGTATTCACCAGATTCTGTACCATAAGTAATTACATCTTCGTTTACTACTACTTTTACATCAACAACTTCGTCGTCGTCGTTTAACTCAACAGCAACGAATCTACCTTTTAAATCAGCATTATATAAAGCTTGAGCTTTAGCCTTAGCTTCTTTAGTTGTAGCAAATTGGAATTCTTCAGCATCACCATCAACTGTAGCTAATTCAATATAGTACTCTTTAGATGTTTTACCATTATAAACATCAGATGTTGCAGCAAAGAATTTGTATGTTGAGTCTTCACCATCACCAATGTGGCCGTCAAATTCAACTCTTACAACTTTACCGAAAACTGGATCTAATTTAGCAACAACTTCTTCGTTCTTCATTCCAGATATCCAACCACTATCAAAAGATTTGCCAGCTTTGTCAGCGTCTTTCTCTGGATCCTCTACATAATTAGCACCTTTTGCTACTACATAGTCTTCTCCACCGATAACTGCATTGATGTATGTTCCATCAACATTTTCGTAGTTTTCTTTAGAAACTTTAGTTAATTTACCTTCAACTTCTGAACCACCAATTACGTAGAAAGTTTCACCGTTTGAAACTTTAACAGTTGTGATGATGTCTCCAACTTTGATATCAGAAAGTTCAATTCTTTCGCCGTTACGAAGAATTAAGTCATCTGTATAATCATCTTTGTCTAATCTTCTACCATTTACTTTTACGTAATCTGCTTTATCTTCGAATTTGTATACATATTCGAAGCTTTCGCCAGATAAAGTTGTAGAAGCTTTTACTTCTTTACCTTCAACTCTTGCATAAGCATAATCATAGTCGCCTGATAATTCATATTTATCGTTAATAGCATCTTTCTTACCTTCTACTAATTTGTCAGAACCTGTAGGAACGATAGTTAATAAAGTTTTATCTTCTTCATTAACTAAAACTTCTACTTCTGTTCCTTTAACAAATGTATAGAAGTCGTTTCCAGCATATTCATATTCTGTATTTTTTAATACATCATATGAAGTCTTTGTATTTTCATTAGGTGTTATGTGATCATCTAATGTAATATATACTTTAGCAACTTCTTCTTTCTTGTCTTCTGCGATTTCGAATCCTTCGAAAGTAGCTTTATCTGTATATGCATAATCAGCGAATTTTACATTTAACATGTATCTGTTAGGTTCAGATGCTAAACCATTGCCTTCAGATTCACTTGTGATTTCCCACATTGGAGTTCTTAACATATTCCAGATTAATAAAGCGATATCTCCTCTTTTAGCTCCATCGTTGTATGAAGCGAAATCGATATCTTTCATTAATTTAAGTTCTTGTGCTTTTGCTATGTAGTTTGTTGGCCATGTTCCTTTTGATTCGATTGCTTTAGCATAACCTAAAACTCTTAAACACATTGTGATAGCTTCAGCATATGTAACTGGCGTGCTTGCTTGAAAGCTTAATTTGGTTTAGTTCTTGCCTTAACGTGTGTATTATGTGATACTTTTTAATGAAAATCTATTTATGAAAGGAGATTTTGTTATGAGACTGCCAAATGGTTTTGGTTCGGTTCACAAACTAACAGGTAACAGAAGAAAGCCTTACAGAGTTAGGATTACTGTGGGTTGGGAAGATGCTAATGATATTAATAGAACACAAAAGTATAAAACAATAGGATATTTTTCTACAAAAGAGGAGGGACTTATCGCTCTTGCCTGTTTTAATAAAAATCCTTATGATATTTCTTTCGATAACATGACTTTTAATGAAGTGTATAAGCTTTGGAGCAATGAACATTATAAAAATATTACTTCATCTTCTAAAAGAATTTGGATTGCAGCATATAAGCATAGTGAATGTTTGTATAATAAAAATTTTAGGAGTTTAAAAGTTTCCGATTTAGAATTAGCTATAAATGTAGCAGATGTTGGTGCTGCTACTAAACTTAGGATGAAGTGTTTATATAATATGATGTATAAATATGCAATCAAACACGAGATTACAGATAAAAATTATGCAATGTATTGTGATGTACCAAGGGTAGTTACAGTCATGGAGCGACTTCCTTTTTCGGATGAGGAGATTGATATTTTGTGGGATAATCTTAATATGCCTTTTGTAGATATGATTTTGATTAATATTTATTCTGGTCTTCGTCCACGAGAACTTGTGGAGCTACAAACAAAAAATATTGATTTAGAAAAAAAGTTAATTGTAGGTGGAATGAAGACAGATGCCGGAAAGGACAGATGTGTGCCAATACACGATAAAATATATTTTCTTATAAAGAAAAGGTTTGATTTAAAAAACGAAAGACTATTTTTAAATGAAGATATGCAAGAAATGGATTATTATAGTTACAGATTAAGATTTATGAAGGTTATGAAAAATCTTAATATGTTTCACAGACCGCATGATGCACGTCATACTTTTATAACTAAAGCAAAACACGCAGATATAAATGAATATATTTTAAAACAAATTGTTGGTCATAAGATTTCAGATATTACAGAAAAAGTTTATACGCATAGGAATATTGACGAATTATACGCAGAAATTAACAAAATAAAGTAATTATGAACGATTAGTCACAAAGTATTTCCATTAAGGAGCAATTAGTATTTAGCTCTTGCAATTATGTATATTGTGGTTTAAAATAGTATGGTAGAAAAATTAAAATGGATAGGAGATAAATATGGCTGATTATTTAGTGATCGTGGAATCACCTGCTAAGGCGACTACCATAAAAAAGATTTTAGGAAGTAAATATAAAGTTGAAGCTTCTATGGGACATGTTAGAGATTTACCTAAATCACAATTAGGAATTGATATAGAAAATGATTTTGAACCTAAATATATTAATATACGAGGAAAAGCAGATTTAATTAAAAAACTTAAAACTGAAGCTAAGTCAGTTAAAAGAGTTTATCTTGCAACCGACCCTGATCGTGAGGGAGAAGCTATTGCTTGGCACTTAGCCTATATTTTAGGGATAGACGATAATTCTAATTGTAGAATTGCTTTTAACGAGATAACAAAAAATGGAATTCAAAGTGCGATAAAAGAACCACGCAAACTTGATAAGGATTTGATTGATGCACAGCAAGCAAGAAGAGCTTTGGATAGAATTGTTGGATATAAGATTAGCCCTCTTTTATGGAAGAAAGTAAGAAAAGGTCTTTCTGCTGGTAGAGTGCAATCTGTTGCTGTTAGACTTATTGTCGATAGAGAAGAGCAAATAGAAAATTTTGTGCCCGAAGAATATTGGACTTTGGATGCTGAGCTTCTTTCTGGTAGGAAAAAATTTGACAGCAAATTTTGGGGTGAGGGTGACAAAAGGTTAGATATAACTTCTGAAGTTCAAATGAATGAAATTTTGGATTATTTGGAAGATAAAAAATATATTGTAAAAGATGTTAGAACAGGAGAAAAGAAAAGAAATCCTGCACCACCTTTTACTACTAGTACACTTCAACAAGAAGCTTCTAGAAAGCTTGGCTTTGCTATTAAAAAGACGATGTCTTTAGCTCAAGGTTTATATGAAAGTGGTCTTATAACATACATGAGAACGGACTCTACAAGAATTTCTGAAGAAGCACGTAGTATGGCAAAAGAGCAAATCGTTAAAACTTTTGGTGCAGAGTATTATGAGAATAGATATTATAAAACTAAAAAAGATGCACAAGATGCACACGAAGCAATTAGACCTACTTATTTAAATGTTCTACCAAGCGAGATAAAAGAAAAATATTCTTACGATCAATATAAACTTTATAAACTTATTTATGAAAGATTACTTGCTTCTCAAATGGCTGCCGCTGTTTATAATACAACAAGTGTTGATATTGAAGCAGGTAAATATATGTTTAGAACAAACGGATCTAAGTTAAAGTTTAATGGTTTTATGGCATTATATGTTGAGGGTAATGATGATAATCTTGAAGAAAAAGATGTGATTTTACCTGACTTAAAAATTGGTGCTGAAGTGAAGTTAAAGGAACTTATACCAAGTCAACATTTTACAGAGCCACCTGCAAGATACACAGAAGCAAGTCTTGTAAAGATGCTTGAAGAAAAAGGCATTGGTAGACCAAGTACTTATGCACCTACAATTACTACTATTTTAGAAAGAAGATATGTAGAAAAAGAAAAGAAGATTTTGTATCCAACTGAGCTTGGAAGAATTGTTGATAAACTTTTAAAAGATAATTTTAAAGATATAGTTAATGTTGAATTCACAGCACAGATGGAAGAAAAACTTGATGATGTTGCAGAAGGAAAAGTTAAGTGGAAAGCAATCTTAGAAGATTTTTATCCGCCTTTCGAAAAGAACTTAAAAGAGGTTGAAGAGAAAATTGGAAAAGTCGAAATTAAAGACGAAGAGACAGACATACCTTGTGAAAAATGTGGCAGAATGATGGTAATCAAGATGGGAAGATTTGGCAAGTTCTTAGCATGTCCAGGTTTTCCAGAGTGTAGGAATGTTAAATCTATAATCGAGAAATTAGATAAAGTTAAATGTCCAAAATGTGGTGGTGATATTCTTATAAAGAAGAGTAAACGTGGTAAAAAATATTATATTTGTGAACACAACGATGGAGAAAAAGGGCATTGTGATTTTATAGCTTGGAACGGTCCAGATAAAAATGGAAATATTAAGGCGGCAGATCTTGATGAAAAGCCAAAAAGAAAGACAAGAAAGACGAAGAGCAAAAAATAAAAAAATATTATTACAGATATTGCAAATCTAAAATAGTTGTGCTAATATAGTTATAGAATATATTGAGGGGTGTAAAAATCCCGATGTATAAATCTGGTTATGTATGAATTTTTTGTTCAGTATTTTCTCTCAGAGAACAATACAAAAAAGGCTAGTGTTGTGGCACTAGCCTTTTTTTATTACTAATGGAAAAAAATAAGTAGTATGAAACAAGTTAGTAAAACTGATTCTAAAGCTAATAATATTAGAAAAACCATTAGTAATCTAGTTATTATGAACTTCTTGTTCATAGTATTGTTCTCCTCCTTTCTGTTCTATAATTTGAAAAGCAATTCAGAGAACAATAACATATTAGCATAAAGTGTAATGAAAAGCAATATAAAAGCGAACTAAAGTTTGCAATTATTTTACACGCCTCGATTGACATTTTTTGCAAAATAGCATACTATAATTTAGAGGTGATGATATGAAAATTCTTATCGCAGCAGGTGGAACTGGTGGGCATATAACACCGGGAATAGCTATAGCAAATATGCTTAGAGAAAGAGGCGATAATGTAAAGTTTGTTGGTACTGAAACAGGAATGGAAAAAGATTTAGTACCAAAGGCAGGATATGATTTAGAGTACATACATGCAGAAGGCTTACATAGAGGTTTATCTTTGAAAAATATTAAGACATTAATGACTTTGAAAAAGGGAATTGATGATTGCTTAAAAATTATAGATACTGAAAAACCAGATATAGTAATTGGAACGGGTGGATATGTAACTGCCCCACTTATGATAGCTGGAATTAAAAGAAAAATACCAACTATGATACATGAAAGTAATGCACTTCCTGGTAAAACTACAATTTGGCTTTCAAAAAAAGTTGATGTTATTGCACTTGGATTTGAAGATGCGAAAAAGAGAGTGCCAAATGCAAAATGTGCAGTCTATACTGGCAATCCTACTAAGATGAATGACTCTTTAAATAAAGATGAAATGAAAAAGAAATTAGGACTTGAAGGAAAGTCTGTTTTAATTTTTGGTGGCAGTCAAGGAGCAAGAAAAATAAACGATACAATCATTGATATGATTAATGAAAATAAAGATTTATCATACAAGGTAATTTATGCTACTGGACCAAAAAATTACGATGAAGTAATTAGTAAGATAAATGTAGAAAATAGTAGATTTAAAGTTGAAAAATACATATATAATATGCCGGAAGTTATGGCAGCAAGTGATTTGGTAGTCTGTAGAAGTGGTGCATTAACGGTTACTGAAATTAGTGTTTTGGGAGTACCGTCTATAATGATACCTTTTCCTTATGCTGCAGAAAATCATCAATATTATAATGCTAAAACTATTGAAGATGCGGGTGCTGGGATTATAATCGAAGAAAAAGATTTGACTAAAGATGTTTTAGAAGATAAGATTGAAAGCATTATAAACGATGACAAAAAATTAATGGAGATGTCATTAAATGCTAAGAAAGTTGGAGACAACAAAGCTATCGAAAGAATAGAAAATGAAATTGATAAATTGGTGGTAAAGAAGTAATGTCGAAAAAATTATTGATTACAGAGAAGCCTAGTGTTGCAACAGAGTTTGCTAAGGCTTTAAAAATAAATACAACACGAAAAAATGGATATGTAGAATCAGATGACTATGTTATTACTTGGTGTGTTGGACATCTAGTAACAATGAGTTATCCAGAAGTTTATGACGAAAAGTATAAAGCTTGGCGATTTGACACTTTGCCGTTTATTCCTACTGAGTGGAAATATGAAGTTATTGCAAGTGTTCAAAATCAATTTGACATTGTAAAATCTTTGCTTTTGCGTGATGATGTTGATACGATTTATGTTTGTACTGACTCTGGAAGAGAGGGAGAATACATTTATAGATTAGTGGATGCGATGGTTGGTGTGAAAGGTAAAGAGAAAAAAAGAGTTTGGATTGATTCGCAAACAGAAGAAGAAATACTAAAAGGAATTAACGGTGCAAAGGATTTAAGTGAATATGATGCTCTTGCTGATAGTGCTTACTTAAGGGCGAAAGAAGATTATTTAATAGGTATTAATTTTTCTAGACTTCTTACACTTACTTATGGAAAAAAACTAGCAGAATTTTTAAATCAAGAAAGAGCACCTATTTCTGTTGGACGTGTAATGACTTGCGTTTTGGGAATGGTTGTGTCTAGAGAAGTTGAAATAAGAAATTTTGTAAAATCCAAGTTTTATAAGATTGGTGCAAATTTTGAAGAGGGAATAAGTGCTGAGTGGAAATATGATGCTGAAAATCAAAATAATTTTAAAGAACTAATTAATGTTGTAGAAAAAAATAATTTATATAATGATAACGGTTTTAAAATCGAAGAAGATGCGAATAAATTTATTGAAATACTAAAATTGCAAAATCCAAAGGGTAAGGTTTTGGAAGCAAGTAAAAAAACTCAAAAAGAAAATGCACCACTTTTATATAATTTGGCTGAAATTCAAAATGAATGTAGTAAGCGATTTAAAATTTCACCAGATCAGACACTAGAAGTTATTCAGCTACTTTATGAGAAGAAACTAGTTACTTATCCTAGAACAGATGCCAGAGTTTTATCAACAGCAGTTGCAAAAGAAATTAGTAAAAATTTAAATGGACTTGCTAAATGGGGAAAAGATGCGAAGATTAAAAGCTTATTAGATAGTATGATTGCCAATAAATATTCAATAGATATTGTTAAATCAAAATATGTAGATGATTCAAAAATAACAGATCACTACGCTCTTATTCCAACAGGACAAGGTTTCGAAAATTATGATGCATTATCTGATTTGCAAAAAGATATATATATACTTATTGTAAAAAGATTTTTAAGCATTTTCTTTCCACCCGCAGAATATACAAAGCTTGCGATAACTGTAGATATAGCTGGTCAAAAATTTTATGCGAATGCTAAAATTTGTACAAAACAAGGTTATTTAGAAGTTATAAAAGATGAAACAAGAGATGATGATTCCAAAACAAATATTGAAGCTTTATCAAAAATAAAAAAAGGACAAGAACTAGCATTAACAGATTTGTATACTAAAGAAGGTGAAACTTCGCCACCTACTAGATACACATCGGGTTCTATTATTCTTGCGATGGAAAATGCAGGAAGACTTATAGAAGATGAAAGGCTTCGTGAACAAATAAAAGGCAGTGGAATTGGTACAAGTGCGACAAGAGCCGAGATTATAAAAAAATTAAATAGAATAGGTTATATTAATATAAATGCAAAAACGCAAGTACTTACTCCAAGCGAAAAAGGAGAACTTGTGTATAAGGCAGTTGGATGGTCTATGCCAGATATGTTAAATCCTGATTTAACAGCAAGCTGGGAAAAAGGTTTGGATATGGTTGCTAAAAAAGAAATTAAACCAGACGAATTTATGGGAAAACTTGAGCTTTATATAAGATCAAAAACTGCGAAGATAAAGAGATAGAAATTGTAAGAGGGATTTTCTTCATTCTCAAACGAACTTTTTTAAAAAAGTAGGCATACTAATATAGTGAATATATTAAGTAATGAGGTGAAGAAAGTGAATGATAGATACATAATCAAAGGACGGAAATGAACTTAAAGGAGAACTAAAAATTTCTGGTTCTAAAAATGCATCACTTCCTGTTATTGCGGCATCATTATTATGTAAGGACATCGTTGAATTAGAAAATTGTCCTGACATTCATGATGTAAAAATAATGTTAGATATTTTGCAAAAATTAGGTTGCAAAGTTGCCTATAGTAATAGTAAAATAGTAGTCGACAGTAGAGGGCTTAATTCTTGTGAAATACCAAATGATTTAATGCATGAGATGCGTTCTTCTGTTATTATTGTTGGCGCACTTTTAGGAAGAAGTGGTAAATGTAAATTTACTTATCCAGGGGGATGTGAGATTGGAGCAAGACCAATCAATATGCACTTAGATGCGTTTGAACAATTAGGAGTGACTATTAAAGAAGATATGGGTGAAATTGAATGTAAGGCAGACAAACTTGTAGGTACCGAGATTGTTCTTGATTTTCCATCTGTTGGTGCTACTGAAAATATTATGCTTGCGAGTTGCCTTGCAGAAGGAGTGACACATATTAAAAATGTTGCTCGTGAGCCCGAGATTAAGTGCTTACAAGATTTCTTAAATAGTATGGGTGCAGATATTGTAGGAGCAGGAAGTAATTCTATTATGATTAAAGGTGTAAAGAGTTTACATGCATCTTCTTTTAAAGTTATACCAGATAGAATTGAGACAGGTACGTATCTTCTAATGGCTATGGCGACTAGAGGAGAAATCTTAGTAAAAGATGTTGTTCCAGAACATGTTGAATCTTTAATCCATAAAATGAAAAGAATGAATTGTAAAGTGCTAGTATCTCAAGATTCGATTTTTGCTAAATATAATAAATATCTTAAAGCTGTTGATGTGAAGACGATGCCTTATCCGGGTTTTCCGACAGATTTGCAATCACAGTTTGTTACGACGATGACACTTGCCAAAGGCACCTCTATAGTTGTAGAAAATATTTTTGAAAACAGATACAAATATGTAAATGAACTTTTACGAATGGGAGCTAATATAACTATTGAAGGCAAGACCGCGATAATTCAAGGAGTAGACAAATTAAATGCTGCCAAACTTGAAGCAAAAGATTTAAGAGGTGGTGCAGCTCTTATTGAAGCGGCTTTAACTTCAGAAGGAGAAAGTGAAATCACAGGAATTAATTATATAGAAAGAGGATATGAAAATATAGTTCAAAAATTAACTAGTATTGGTGCAATAATAAATTAGTTAGGAGGTTTGATAAATGGCCGGTAGCAAGAAAATTTTAATTTTTGTATTGGTTATGATTTTAATAGGTCTAGCTGCTGGCTGTTTATTTTCTCCTGTGTTTAATATTGTCGAAGTTAGAGCTGATAATGGAATTAATGTAACTTCGGGTGAGGTTCTAGAAAAAGCAAGTATTCCTATTGGTGTAAATATTTTTAGAATTAATGATGGAAAAATCTTATCTTCAATAGAATCTTTACCATACGTAAAGTCAGCCAAAATTTACAGGATTTTTCCAGATACTATTAGTTTAAAATTTGAAGAAAGAGAACCTTATGCTATAGTGAAATATTTAGAATCTTATGCTATTGCAGATAAATATGGATATATATTAGAAATAAAAAAAGAAAATACACTTACGACTTTGCCAATCATATACGGACTTGATACTGGGGAGTTCGTGACTGGTCAAAAGTTAACAGATACTTCACTCACAAAATACGAAAATTGTGTTTATCTTTTTGAGACAGCAAATAAGATTAATTTTGAATACATCTTTAATGAAGTTAATTATGATGATTCCACAAACGTCAAGTTATATATTGCCGAACGAGATATGGATATAATTTATGGAAGTGTGTATTTAGATGATATAGAAGAAAAACTTAGTCGTTTGTCTAGTGTGCTAAAAGAGTTAGGAGACCAAAAAGGAAAGATTGACATGAGTAATGATGATTACAATTCAAAAATAGTTTTTACAAAGTAGAATTAGGAGGCATAGAGTTGAAAATAAATGAAAAAAATTGGATTATAGGCATTATTTGTTTTATGCTTATGTTTATGGTTACAATACAAATTAAAACTATCAATCGAAGTTCATCTGATATATTGAGATTAAAATCTGAAAATGAACTACGAGATGAAATAAATCAATGGAAAGATGTTTATGGTGCTGCAACAGAAAAGATAAATGAACTTAATGCAAAAATAAATGAATATCAAGAAAATGCTGCTAAAGATGATCAATCGGTAGCAATTATAAAAGCCGAATTAGATAAAGTAAATATATTGGCTGGTTTAGTTCCATTAAAAGGACAAGGAGTAGTAGTTACTTTAGATGATACTGAAGCATTAAAAAAGATTGCTATTGATGCAGGATATTATGATCCTAATGCATACATAATTCATGATTCAGATTTGATATTAATTGTAAATGAGCTTATGGCAGCTGGTGCAGAGGCGGTAAGTATTAATGGTCAAAGAATTACTAATAATACAGAGATTAGATGCATTGGACCACAAGTATCGATAAATGGGATAAGGACAGTTGCACCATTTAAAATTTCGGCTATCGGAGAGGGAACAAAATTGAAAGGAGCCCTTAGCTTAAGAGGCGGAATTATAGATAGTGTTAAAGCGGTTAATATTGATGTGACGATAGAAACTAAAGAAGAGATAATTGTTCCTGCCTATAAGAAATCAATTACTTATCAATATGCAACAGTTGCAGAAGAAGGAGAGGTGGAATAGTAGATGTTTATTACGATTGTTATTTCTTGTGCATTAGGGCTTTTACTTGGTTTTTATGCTCCTATGATTCCATACGCATATACTAAATATACGGCAATAGCAATTATGGCAGCTTTAGACAGTATTATTGGTGCTATAAATGCAGCTCTTCAAAAAAAATATGACATGAGTATTTTTGTTTCTGGTTTTTTTACCAACATGTTTACAGCAATAGCTTTTACAATGCTTGGAGAATCTTTAGATGTAGATATATCTTTAGCAGCTATAGTTGTATTTGTTTTTAGAATTTTTAATAATTTATCTACAATCCGCAGACAGTTATTAAGTAATATAGATAATAAAAGATGTAAGTAATTAGATGAAATGTTGAAGAAATGTTTTGTAAGTGAAAGTTGGCTACATCTGTTTTAGCCAACTTTTTTACGTGCAATTTTTGGCGAAAAATGTTATAATATGTCATGAAAAAGATTATGTAACACCGGTGTAATATTTTTGTAATATTTTTGTAATATTTATTGACTTTTGTAAAATTATATAATATTCTTTAATCACGAAATGTAGTAGGGGGTGTGAAGGTTGGCGATAGGAGATATCATCGTTGGCATTGACATAGGCACCTCAAAAGTATGTTGTTGTTTGGGTCAAATTAATAAGTTTAATCAGGTAGAAGTTTTAAATACGGCAAGTGTCGCATGCGATGGCTTAAAACGTGGAAAGATAGTTAGCCCTGATGCTGTATCTAGAGCAATTAGATTTGCCGTAAGTGATATTGAAGCAACGCAAGACTTTATGATAAAATCGGCCTATGTTAATATTGTTGGAAGTTATGTTTCAATTTTTAAAACCAAGTATAGTATAAAACTTGCGGACAAGTACGCTGGTGTTACGCAAAAAGATATAGATGATATAATTAGAAATGTTGGACAAATAGAAGTACCAGAAGGAAAACAAATTATAGATATTGTTCCTTCAAGATTTATTACGGAATCAAGAACTACAGAAGATCCAATAGGTATATTTACTTCTACATTAGAAGCAGAACTTGATGTTATAATTGCAGATAAAGAAGTTGTAAAAACTATAGGGCTTGCAATGCAAAGAGCTGGTCTTATGATGGATGGGATTGTTGTAAATGGTTTTGCTATGAAAGACATAGTCCTTACGGACGAAGAAAAAGAAAATGGTGTTTTACTTTTAGATATTGGTGCAGGAAATGTCGATATTTCTGTTTTCAAAAACAATGGAATAGTGTATACTGATTCTATTCCTGTTGGTGGAGATACCATCACAAATGATATAGCTATTGGTCTTGAGATATCTCATCAAGAAGCAGATAAATTAAAAAGACAATATGGCTTATCTAAAGTTAAATATATCGATAACGATTATAGTATTACTCTTGCTACATATACGGGAGAAGAGAAAACAAAAACTATAAAATGCTCAGAGCTTGTTGAAATTATTGAAGCTAGAGTTGAAGAGATTTTTACAATGATTAGAGCTGGACTGGAAGATAACAAAGTTACAAACATACCAATGTCATGTGTAATTACAGGACAAGGAATAAATTCTATAAATAAAGCTGAAAAAACTGCAGAAGAAATTTTAAAATACACGGTAAGATATGGAACTTTGAAAACTGCTAATTTAATTAAACCTGATGTTGCAGGGGCATACGGTATTGTAAAATATATTTCTAATATTAAGCATTCAAAAAATATTGGAAGTAGAATTCAATTAATTGAAGAACAAACATTTTTAGATAATGTTCTTCAATCTGTAAAGAGTTTATTTGGCTCTAAATCTAAAAAAATTAAGTAGGAGGAATTGAAAGTGTACGAACAAGATAATAACAATTATAATGGATATCAAAAACAAGATGATATTAAGTATGATGGAATGGCAAAAATAAAAGTAATTGGTGTTGGTGGAGCTGGTAATAATGCCGTTAACAGAATGGTTGATGTTGGCGTTACAGGTGTTGAGTTTATTGCTGTAAATACTGATAGACAAGCTTTGCTTCTTTCAAAAGCACCTACTAAAATTCAAATTGGTGAAAAGATTACAAGATGCTTAGGTGCAGGTGGTGATCCTACAGTTGGAGAAAAGGCAGCAGAAGAAACAAAAGAAGAAGTTTCAAATGCTCTTAAAGGTGCAGATATGGTCTTCGTTACAGCTGGTATGGGTGGAGGAACAGGTACTGGAGCAGCTCCTGTTGTTGCACAAATAGCTAAAGAACTTGGAATACTTACTGTTGCAGTTGTTACTAAGCCATTCTCTTTTGAAGCTAAGAAGAGAATGCAAAATGCTGAAAGAGGTATTGCAAGCTTAAAAGAAAAAGTCGATACTTTGGTTGTAATTCCAAACGATAGATTACTTCAAGTAGTAGAAAGAAAGACAACTTTTACGGAAGCTTTTGCTTTATCTGATGAAGTTTTAAGACAAGGTGTTCAAGGAATCTCTGATTTAATTTCTATTCCTGGTCTTATAAATCTAGACTTTGCAGATGTAAAGACTATTATGTATGATACTGGTATGGCTCACATGGGTATTGGTAGAGCTTCTGGTGAAAACAGAGCAGAAGAAGCTGCTAAAGCTGCTATAAATAGTCCGCTTCTTGAATCTTCTGTTGAAGGCGCAAGAGGAGTTCTTTTAAATATTACTGCTGGTCCTGATCTTGGTATATTTGAAGTTAATACTGCTGCTGAATTGGTTCAAAAGAATATTGACCCTGATGCTAATCTTATTTTTGGTGCTGTTATTGATGAGAAGATGGGCGATGAAATGTCTGTAACTGTTATTGCTACGGGATTTGATAAAGATAGGGTTCCACTATCTGCTTTAGCTGTAGATAAAGTTATTGATAGAACTATGTTTGAGAAAGCACCTGTTGCTGAAAACAATAGGATTACTCCACAAAATGATATTGAAATTCCTACTTTCTTAAGAAAAAATAAAAAGATAATTGATATAAATAATTTGTAATAGATAGAGAATAGTTACTGGTTGTACTTTGATTAGATATGTAAGAAAAG
>ULTU01060443.1_pt1 | contig 14362 bp, 10 predicted proteins | sample 1957861 | NCBI WGS metagenome assembly ULTU01 (sample SAMEA4835742, study PRJEB28245) | human gut metagenome | biome: gut microbiome; material: fecal sample | place: Denmark | collected 2008
CATGGAGCTGGCACGCAGGCGCTTGACAGGACTTTTTCCCGGAATACGGTTCTCGGAGGAGGAGGAGACGAAACCTTTGTTCTTCCATCGTCCGGATATGTTTTCCAATCAGGTAGCACGTTTTGTTTCCGATAATCCGGCAGAGGAAATTATCGCCTGCCTGAAAGGCATCGAACGGGAAGCCGGAAGAATGCCCGGAGACAAAGAACAGGAAATTGTGCGGCTGGATATAGACTTGTTGTCCTGCGACGGGACTGTCTATAAGCCGAAAGACTTGAAACGTGATTATATCCTGCGAGGTTTGAAACAATTGTTATAATATAATTAAGAATACTACTACTGAGGGTATGTCTAAACTCAGACAAGCATATCATTCTGTCGTGCAGAACGTAGTGAAGCATCGCTTCTCCTACTCACTAAGAGAGGAGATTGGCTTCGCTCAGAACGGAGCAAAATGATAGTGAATTTTAGGTTTGGCACATCTTCCTTAAAAAATGAGATTTGAAATGAGATTTTTAGGAATCATACCTGCACGTTATGCGTCTACGCGCTTTCCGGCCAAGCCATTGGCTGTGTTGGGTGGGAAAACCGTGATACAGCGGGTATACGAGCAAGTGGCAGGAATCCTGGACGATGCATACGTGGCTACGGACGATGAACGGATTGAAGCCGTAGTAAAGGCATTCGGAGGAAAGGTTGTCATGACTTCAACCGAACACAAAAGTGGTACTGACCGTTGCCAGGAAGCATGTACAAAAATAGGCGGACAGTTTGATGTCATTGTGAATATCCAGGGGGACGAACCTTTTATTCAGCCTTCGCAATTGCAGGCGGTCAAAGCATGTTTTGACGACCCGTCCACCCAGATAGCAACTCTTGTGAAGCCCTTTACAGCCGATAATGGTTTCGAGGCACTGGAAAACGTGAATTCTCCGAAGGCTGTGCTCAACAAGAATATGAATGCACTCTATTTCAGCCGCTCCATCATTCCCTACCAACGCAATGCGGCGAAGGTGGACTGGCTGAAAAACCATACTTATTATAAGCACATCGGCCTTTATGCCTATCGTGTAGAGGTACTGAAAGAGATAACGGCCCTTCCGCAGTCCTCCCTTGAACTCGCCGAATCACTGGAACAGTTGCGCTGGCTGGAGAATGGATATACCATCAAGGCGGGTGTCACCGATGTGGAAACCATCGGAATCGATACTCCCCGGGACTTGGAACGGGCAGAGGAATTCCTTAAAAGCCATGGGCTGTAAACTTTTTGAAAGCCAATGCTGAACCGAAGTAACCAACCCCGGATTCTCGAATCGGAACAACTGGCAGTGCAAAGGCCGGAACGTGCCAAGTTGCCTAATGGCATATCATTGAGCGTGCTCAATGCCGGTGACAATGAAGTGACACGTGTCGACCTTCTTATGGCAGGTGGGCGCTGGCAACAGAAACAGCCCCTGCAAGCATTGTTTACGAACCGCATGCTACGCGAAGGGACCCGGCGCTACAATGCTGTTGAAATAGCAGAAAAGCTGGACTATTACGGAGCCTGGCTGGAACTGTCCAGTGCATCCGAGCATACTTACGCCACCCTCTATTCTCTGAATAAGTACCTTCCTCAAACGCTGGACATATTGGAGTCCGTCATCAAGGAACCTGTATTTCCAGAGAAAGAGTTGGGAGTGATTGTAGACAACAATATCCAGCAGTTCCTCGTCAACTCCTCCAAAGTGGACTTTCTGGCGCACCGCGGATTGGTGAAAGCTTTGTATGGTGAAGAGCACCCTGGTGGGCGTTTGGTGAAGGCAGAGGATTATCGCCGCATCACTCCTTCGGTACTGCGCGAATTCTATGACCGTTATTATCATTCCAACAATTGCAGCATCTACCTTTCGGGAAAGGTCACAGACAATTGTATTCGCCGGATAGAGTCCTTGTTCGGATGTGAACCTTTCGGTACGGACTTCCGCACACCGGAAAAGAAAAAATATCATCCTGCTTCAACTCCCGAAAAACGCATCTTCATCGAACGTCCGGACGCTTTGCAGAGTGCAGTCCGTATGGGTATGCTTTCTCTGGACTGTAACCATCCCGATTATTTGAAAGTCCGTGTGCTGGTTACACTGTTCGGAGGCTATTTTGGCAGTCGCCTGATGTCTAATATCCGGGAAGATAAGGGATACACGTATGGCATCTCTGCATCCATCATGTCATATCCGGGGCAGGGAGTGCTGGCTATCGGTGCCGAAACTGCCAACGAGTTTGTAGCACCTCTTATCCGTGAAGTCTATCACGAAATAAACCGCCTCCAGAATGAACTGGTTTCCGACGAGGAACTTTCCATGGTGAAGAATTATATGCTGGGAGACATGTGCCGCAGTTATGAATCTGCATTTTCGCTGGCGGATGCCTGGATTTTCGTGCAGGTATCGGGCTTGCAGGATACTTACTTTGCAGAAGCGCTGGATGCCGTCAAAGAAGTTACTCCACAAGAGATACGCGAGCTTGCCGGACGATATTTATGCAAAGAGAATTTAAAAGAAGTAGTGTGCGGCAAAAAAATGTCATAAAAAGCGGAAGTTATCGCACCGTTTTGCCGGATAAATCATACCTTTGTCAATTATCAACTATCAATAATCAATTAATGAAATATCTATATACTGCACTCATTCTGGCTTTCTTATGCCAAGGCGGAGCCATTGCCCAGGAAAAAAAAGAAGGTTTTTTCGATAAAGTGAAAAGTACGTTCTCTTCGGAGATAAAAATAGGCACTTATACATTCAAGGACAACGGAGCCGTTTATACCGGTGAGATGAAAGGTCGCAAGCCTAATGGAAAAGGGAAGACTGTCTTTAAGAACGGGGACGTCTATGAAGGCGAGTATGTGAAGGGAAAGCGTGAAGGTTACGGTACGTATATGTTTCCCGACGGTGAAAAGTATGAGGGGCAATGGTATCAAGACCAGCAGCACGGCAAGGGTATCTATCATTTCATGAATAACAACCGTTACGACGGCATGTGGTTTCAAGATTACCAGCACGGCAAGGGAACCATGTACTATTACAATGGTGACATCTACGAGGGCGACTGGGTGAACGACAAACGTGAAGGCCAGGGTACATATACTTGGAAGAACGGTTCCAAATATGTAGGCTCGTGGAAGAACGACAAAAAAGACGGTAAAGGAGCACTGACTTGGAATGACGGTTCCAAATATGACGGTGAGTGGAAAAATGATGTCCGTGATGGCAAGGGAACTTTTGAATATGCCAACGGTGACAAATACGTAGGTGACTGGCAGGATGACATGCAGCATGGCAAAGGCATTTATTTCTTTCACACCGGAGATCGCTATGAGGGCTCCTATGTTCAAGGTGAGCGTACCGGAGAGGGCATCTACTACCATGTCAGCGGAAACAAGTATGTAGGTAGTTTCAAGGATGGAAAGCAAGAAGGCCGCGGTACTTTTACTTGGGCAAGTGGAGCTGTCTACGAAGGCAACTGGAAAGACAACCAGCGTGATGGATACGGTACTTATAAATGGAATGCGGGTGACTCTTACGAAGGCGAATGGAAAGATAATAAGTTCAACGGTCAGGGCACGCTGATTCAGACCGACGGAACCAAATACAAAGGCGGTTTTGTGAACGGTATGGAAGAAGGCAGCGGCATCCAGGAAGACAAGAACGGAAACCGTTATGAGGGTTTCTTCAAACAAGGCAAAAAACACGGACCGTTTGTGGAAACAGACAAGAACGGAAAAGTGATACGAAAAGGAACGTACAAGATGGGGAGATTGGAAAATTAAAGAATAGAAGATAAAAAATTAAAGGCTGCGCAGTTCATTCAAGCGAACATTGCGCAGCCTTTATTTTTTTAATTTACAAACATGCAGCGTTTAGATAATGTATTGTGAGCTGATTGATTCATTGTTCATCACCCGCCTGATCGTTTCGGCAAACATATCGGCAATGCTCAATTGCTTAACCTTGTCACATTTTTTAGAGTAGGGGATGCTATCAGTAAACACCATCTCGGTCAGCGCAGATTCTTGCACACGGAAAGAAGCCGGGTCGGACATCACGCAGTGGCTGGCAATGGCACGGACAGATTTGGCCCCTGCTTCCAGCATGATGTTGGCTGCTTTAGTAATGGTTCCTGCTGTATCTACAATATCGTCTACCAATACTACATTTTTATCTTTTACATCACCGATGATTTGCATGGTGGCAACCACATTTGCTTTTTCACGTGTCTTGTTGCACAATACCAAAGGTACACCGAGATATTTGGAGAATGTGCTGGCACGTTTTGAACCGCCGACATCCGGAGTGGCGATTACCAAGTCTTCCAATTTCAGAGATTCAATGTAGGGAAGGAATACAGCTGATGCGTACAAATGATCTACCGGAATGTTGAAGAAACCTTGGATTTGGTCTGCATGAAGGTCCATTGTAATCAGACGGTCGATGCCTGCAACAGAAAGCAGGTCAGCTACCAGTTTGGCGCCAATGGATACGCGGGGTTTGTCTTTTCTGTCCTGACGTGCCCAACCGAAGTAGGGGATAACGGCTACAACGCTTTTGGCCGATGCTCTTTTAGCAGCATCAATCATCAGCAGGAGTTCCATCAAGTTGTCAGAATTAGGGAAGGTTGATTGAACCAAGAATACATGCGAGCCGCGGATAGATTCTTCGTAAGAAACAGCAAACTCACCATCTGCAAAATGGGTGATGTTCATCTTTCCCAGAGGACAATCAAGGCTGGCGCAGATTTTCTCTGCAAGGTATCTCGAATTTGTTCCGGAGAATACCATAAAGGGTGCTTTTTCGCTCATTTGTGTAATAGATGTTACCTATTTGTTAATTTGTATGCAAAGGTATGAATTTCCCATTACATAAAACAAAAGTTATTGTATAAAAATTATTTTTCTTTCCCGGATTTATTTGTAGCTTTGCTTTATGAAACGACTTCCTTCCATATGGTTTGCTGGATTGCTGTACCTTTGTACAACAATGATTTCGTGCGTGGGAACGGCACCCATGAAGGAAGTGCGGCTTATCGATTCTCTAAACCAGGTGTCTTATGCTTATCGTTATAAAAACCTGGATTCATCCTGGCATGCAGCATCAAGAGCCTACCGTGAGATTAGCCTCTATAAGCAGGGAAAAGCGGAAGCATCCAATAATCTGGGGTTTTGTGCTTTTATGCGTATGGATTTCGAACAGGCCGAAAAATTTCACATGGATGTCTATAATCTGACCAAGAATGAGCTGGAGCTCCTTATCGCTGATATCGGCCTAATGAAGATTTATCAGCGCACAGCCTTGAACAAGGAGTTTTATGACTATCGCAACAGTGCTTTGCACCGAATGAAAAGAATAGCGGAAGATGACAACCTTTTTGTGGATAAACACGAACAAATGCGTTTGAATTATGCCCGTTCTGAATTTTATATAGTATCTGCTGTCTATTATTATTATCTGCAACAACGTCCGGAGGCTGTGACTTCTATTAATGAAGTGACTGAAAATCAAGAATTGTTGGTAGACACCAACCAGTTGTTATATTATCATTACATTAAGGGTTCTGCTGCCTTGTGCGAAGGCGAGACGCCGGATGAACGAAGACTGCGTGAATTTGATGAACTATATACCACATGGCGGTTGGCATCCCGTAAAGGGTATCTATATTTCGAAGGGAACGGAGTGCAAGGGCTTGCCAATCTGATGGCTTCACCGGATAATTACAAGTTTTTTCAGGACCGCCGTTCTCATGCCCTGACACAATTTGGAGTACCGGCAGATTCTTTACTCCCGATGCGGCTGGGGCAGTTGGCACTGCAAAAATTCAGCCAATACAAGGATTTGTACCAGATAGCAGGGGCATACGTGTCCATAGGCAAATACCTGAATGCTCATAGCCATTATGCAGAGGCTCTTGATACATTGAAGCTTGCACTGGAGTGTGTGAATGATCATCATCGCCTGTTCTATGATTGTCATGATAGCCTTGACTGGCTGAAGGCATTTGACCGTAGTGATACGATTTGCGCGGAGAAGGCATGGATTGAGCATAAATTGAAAACTGTTCCTGAGTGGATATCGCGTATTCGCGAACAGTTGAGTGTGTCGTATGCAGGACTTGAGATGAAGGAAAAATCAGATTATAACCGCAATATCTATCTGGATATTCTTGAAGATACGCGGCAGGACAAAGAACTGGAGAGCCGCTATCAGGCATTGGGAAAGGAGGCGGGGCAACTGAACGTTGTGTTGTCACTGGTCATAGCAGGCTTTGTACTCGTATCTCTGTTTTTCTGGTTTTTCAACAAGCGTTCCAAAGTCCGGAGCAAAGTACATCTCCACCGCTTGCAACTGATGCTTGATATCTGCCAGAAGATAACGGCATCCATTCCTGCTGATGCACAGGCTGAAGAGGAAATCATCGACTCTATCCGGGAAGCTGTTTGCCCGGAATTGGAAAAGCTGTTTGGCGTGAAGGATATCCGCATAGAAAATGGGCAATTGGTTTTCCCACATCGGATGAGCAAGGATGAGCAGGCAATGGTACGGGTGATAACGCCCTATATCCAATGGGCAATCGACAACGGTATGACGTCTATCTCCCTTGGCGAAGAACGCCGCAGGCTGGAAAAGCAACGCTATATTTACGAGCAGCACATAGCAGAAAACAAACGGCAAAATCTGATAAAGAAAGCATGTATGGCTATTGTAAACGGGATTCACCCTTATATAGACCGTATCATCAACGAAGTGCAGAAACTGACCCAAAAAGGATTTATCAGAGAAGAGCGGATAAAGGAGGAGAAATTTCAGTATATTGACGAGTTGGTTACAACCATCAACGAATACAATGATATTCTTGCCCTTTGGATAAAGATGAAGCAAGGAAGCCTTAGCCTGAATATTGAGACTTTTGAACTGAATGAGCTTTTCGAGCTAATCAGGAAGGGGAGCCGTACATTCGAGATGAAGAAGCAGTCTTTGGAGGTGCAGCCTACGGATATACGGGTAAAGGCAGATAAAGCCCTTACATTGTTTATGATAAATACGCTGGCAGAGAATGCCCGTAAATATACACCTCAGGGCGGCATGGTGAAAGTATATGCACGGCAGGAGGAAAACTATGTGGAAATCTCGGTAGAGGATAATGGCTGTGGGTTGTCACTTGAAGATGTAGCCCGCATCGTAGGAGAGAAAGTGTATGATTCGAAAGCTATCGGCATGAATGACGCTCCCGATAAGGAGGAATTAAGGAAGAATAAAGGAAGTGGTTTTGGACTGATGAATTGTAAAGGTATCATTGAAAAATACCGCAAGACGAATGAACTGTTCAAGGTGTGCCTGTTCAATGTAGAGAGCAGGTTGGGGAAGGGGAGCCGTTTCTACTTCCGTCTGCCTGCCGGCATTCGTAAGTCCTTGCCGGTGTTGCTCGTCATGCTGTCTCTGTGTATGTCATCATGCCGTCATGCTGCGGAGCAGCCTGCTTCCGGGGAGATATTGCCGGATTCTCTGGCACTGCTTGCACAGAATGAATATGAAGTTTTACTGGACGAAGCCTCTGATTATGCCAACGAAGCTTATTACAGCAATGTAGACGGGGAATATGAACAGGCTTTACAATATATAGACTCGGCAATGCATTGCCTGAATGAACATTACAGACAATATGCCCATCCAGCCCGTCGCTATGTGACGCTGACTGGAGATGGGACACCTGCAGAGCTGGACTGGTGGAATCAGATGTTTAATTCCGATTTCCATGTGATTTTGGATATTAGGAATGAAGCGGCAGTCTCATTCCTTGCATTGAAGCAATGGGATGACTATAGCTATAATAATGCCGCTTACACGACCTTATACAAGTTGTTGGGGGAAGACCAGTCTTTGGAAGAATACTGTCGGCAACTGGAACGTTCCACCAATAACAAGATGGTGGGCATCTTGTTGGCAGTGATTTTGCTGCTTGTATTGCCGGTGGGATATTATATACTCTATTTTCGCAAACGCTTGGTGAACCGCTGGAATTTGGAACAAGTATTGGAAATCAATGGAAAGGTATTTGAAGCATCCCTGCTTCCTGCTTTGGATACGGAAGAAATGTTACAACGCGAAGAAGATACGCTGAAGGAAATTCCACAGCAGATTGTAAATATTGCTTTTGATGCCGTGAACGAACTCTTGAGTATAGACCGGTTAATTATAGCTGTATACAACGAAGCGACTCATAAACTGGAATATACTTCCAATCCGGTGGAAGATCTGCCAACTTGGAAGAAATATATGGAAAATTGTTTTGAGCAACAAGTGTACATGTCGGAGAAGAGCATACAGGCATTGCCGCTTGTTGTGGATGCAGGCAATGTGTGCCGTTGCATAGGTGTGCTGTGTTTGGAGCGTAGGGAAGGCACGGAACAGGAAACTGACCATTTGCTTTTGGAACTGATTGCCCGTTATGTGTCTATTGTTATTTTTAATGCAGTGATAAAATTGGCTACAAAATACCGGGACATCGAAGTGGCTCAGGATGAAGCCCGACGGGCTTCGTGGGAAGACAGTTTGCTACATGTACAGAACATGGTGTTGGACAATTGTCTTTCAACCATTAAGCATGAAACGATTTATTATCCGAATAAGATAAAACAACTGATAGGGAAACTGCAGTCCGGCAGACAGACGGAAGCGGAGGAGCTGGAGACGGTGGCTGCCATCAGTGAATTGATAGAGTATTATAAAGGTATCTTTACGACACTCAGTTCATGTGCTTCCCGGCAGTTGGAAGAAGTGAGTTTCCGACGTACGACAATATCTGTGTCGGAACTAATGTCTACTGCCGGGAAGTACTTCCGCAAAGTGTGCAAAGGGAACAAGGTGCATATTGATTTTCAAATACAGCTTTTGGAGGGACAGATTATTGGTGACTGGAACTTATTACGTTTCCTCTTGGAGAACTTGATAGACGAAGCTTGTTCCGTAGCTTTGGATGGAACAGTCTGCCTGTCAGCCCAAGAAGACGGGGAGTTTATACGTTTCTTTTTTACGGATATGCGCAGGGAAAAAGGACGTGAGGAATTGAGGCAGTTGTTCTATCCCAATTTGTCCCGTATGACGGCCGGTGAGAAAGGAGAACTGCATGGTACGGAATATCTGGTATGCAAGCAGATTATCCGCGACCATGACGAGTTTGCCGGGCACCGGGGATGTCGTATCAATGCTGAACCGGGTAGAGAAGGAGGCTTTACAATATATTTTACGCTACCGAAAAAATGAAATATGGAAGATAAAAGATTTAAAGTAATCATCGTTGAAGATGTCAAGCTGGAGTTAAAGGGGACGGAAGAAATTTTCCGCCATGAAATTCCAAATGCGGAAGTAATAGGTACTGCCATGACTGAGCAGGAGTTTTGGACATTGATTGAAGCCGGTGTGCCCGATCTTGTTCTGCTTGATTTGGGGTTGGGAGGCTCAACCACAATCGGAGTGGATATCTGCCGGAATATATTCAAACGCTATCCGGGAGTACATGTCTTGATATTCACGGGAGAAATACTGAATGAAAAATTATGGGTGGATGTACTTGAAGCCGGTGCCGATGGCATTATCTTGAAAACAGGAGAGTTGCTGACCAAAACAGATGTGCAAGCTGTCATGGATGGCAAGAAACTGGTCTTTAACTATCCGATATTGGAAAAAATAGTAGAACGTTTCAAAAAATCTGTTTTGAATGATGCAAAACGCCAGGAAGCAATTATAAGCTATGATATTGACGAGTATGATGAGCGTTTCCTCCGCCATTTAGCATTGGGCTATACCAAAGAAATGATTGCCAATCTGAAGGGAATGCCTTTTGGGGTAAAGTCGCTGGAGAAACGGCAGAATGATTTGGTCGGTCGTCTTTTTCCGCCCAATGAACGGGTGGGGGTGAATGCCACTCGTCTGGTGGTACGCGCATTGGAACTTCGAATTCTGAATATAGACAATCTGGAAGCCGACGATGAGTAAACTCCGCATGCCACACCCAGCCACGATGTTTTTCCTGCTGACGCTGGCTGTCATCCTTCTGTCATGGATATTTGATGTCTATGGCATGAGTGTGCAGCAACCGCAAACGGGGGAGGAAATACGTGTGCAGAGTCTGCTAAGTCCTGAAGGCATACGCTGGCTGCTGCGCCATGTCGTGACCAATTTTACGGGATTTGCTCCATTAGGGCTGGTAATTGTGGCCATGTTCGGAATAGGTGTAGCGCAGCATTCGGGATTTATTGACGCATGTATCCGCAGGGGGATACGTAATCAGCGTGATCCTTGGTGTATTATTCTGTTGGTCATTATTTTAGGATTGTTGTCTAATATAGTGGGAGACGCAGGATATATCATTCTGTTGCCGATAGCTGCGACCTTATTCCAATCGGTCGGTTTACACCCTGTTGGAGGCATAATCACTGCTTATGTTTCTGTCTCTTGTGGATATAGTGCTAACTTGTTTTTGAGTACATTGGATCCCATGATTGCCTCTACAACGCAAGAAGCTGTTGATAGGATGAATATTGCTCCGGGGCAAACCGGGCCGTTGTGCAATTATTATTTTCTCTTTATTTCTACATTCCTGCTTGCATTCATTATTTATCATATAACCCGCAGGAACTTGTTACCGCACTTGGGAGAATACGTAGGAAATATTCATTTTAATGGTTACAAACAATTGTCCCGCAAGGAGCGGAGAGCTATGTTGGGAGCTGTATTTGTCGGCTTGCTGTATATCGCCATCATTTTGTGGGCTACATTTTCTTCATGGGGGATATTGCGAAGTGTCAATGGTGGGCTGATTCGTTCTCCGTTTATAGTCGGCATTTTGTTTCTACTTTCTTTTGGGATAGGTTTGATGGGAATGGTCTATGGTTTTGCCTCCGGTCGTTACCGTATGGACGGTGATGTGATAGAAGGACTTACACAGCCGATGAAACTACTGGGTATTTATTTTGTGATAGCATTTTTTGCCTCACAGATGTTTGCTTGTTTTGAATATTCCCATTTAGACAAATGCCTCGCCATTTTAGGAGCTAATTTGCTGTCCTCTGTTTCTTTGGGTAGTTTGTGGATATTGATCCTATTCATCCTTTTCACAGCACTGGTCAATTTATTTATGGTATCTGCTACGGCCAAATGGGCTTTTATGTCCTTCATTTTTGTTCCGGTATTAGCAAACATGGGCATTGCACCAGATATGGCTCAATGTGCATTCCGTATAGGGGACAGTGCTACAAATGCTATAACCCCCTTTATGTTCTATATGCCGCTTGTTCTGACTTATATGCAACAATACGACAAACAATCCACTTATGGCTCACTACTGAAATATACTTGGAGATATTCTTTGGTCATTCTATTGGCATGGACTGCTTTATTCGTTCTTTGGTACATGAGTGGTTTGCCGTTAGGACTATAATGTAATATCATAATTGGTGACAGCCTATTTTTGATTAATATGTATATAAAAGCCATATCTCTTTACCTCTTAAAGTAATTGGTCATAGTGTTTTATATAGCAAATGAACCTATTATACAGGATCAATGAATAAATCTGCGGGGTGAATTTATAAGTTTTTGTAACTTTAGGCATTAGAATTTCGTTATGGCAAAGTTACATTTTCGTCCTTACATTCCCAACCAAACCGTTCTTTTTCCACAAAGAATAGATGAGAACATAGCTGCGGACGACCCGGTCCACATTGTCAATGCAGTTGTTGATAATCTCAATCTTGATAATTTCAAGAAGCTTTATAAAGAAACCGGGCGCTCAGCCTATCATCCTAAGATGATGCTCAAGGTCATTATCTACGCTTACATGAATAATATCTATTCCTGCCGTAAAATAGAGAAGCTTCTTTTGCGTGACATCCATTATATCTGGCTTGCCGGTCATGAGCATCCGGACTTCATGACCATCAACCGTTTCCGTAACCGTGTAAAGGAGGAGATAAACCACGTCTTCACACAACTGTTTCTTGTCCTTGCCGACAAGGGTTTCATCAGTCTTGACGTGGAGTATATCGATGGCACCAAGATTGAGTCCAAGGCCAACAAATATACTTTTGTCTGGCATAAGACCGTCGAAAGGAAGCGTGCAAGGTTGCTGAATAAGATTCGCATCCTTCTGGAGCAGGTGGATGAAGCCATTGTACAGGAGAACTTTGTAAAAGACACATCCGTGGAGTTGACTCCCTCCATGCTCTCCGGCATAGTGGATGAGCTCAAAGAAGTGCTGGAGCACCAGCCTGCCACACAGGACAAGGGACAAAAGAAAGCCCTGCGTGAAAAGAAGAAACAGGTCAGGGAACTTGAAGGTTATCGTGACAAGCTGATGGAATACGACAATCACCTTGAAGTCCTCGGAGAGCGTAATTCCTATTCCAAGACCGATCCTGACGCCACATTCATGCGTATGAAAGAGGACGCCATGAAGAACGGACAGACCAAGCCCGGGTATAATCTGCAAACAGGTACTGAAAACCAATTCCTCATAGACTTCCGGCTGTTTTCCACCCCTACCGATACGCTGACCCTGATCCCTTTTTTCCACTCCTTCCAGTACCGCTATAACCGCTTACCGGATATCGGTGTGGCAGACTCCGGTTACGGCTCAGAAGAAAATTACCGGTTCATGCAGGAAAACGGGATATAGGCCTTTGTCAAGTACAACTACTTCCATAAAGAGCAGCGTCCCCGTTATGCTCCCAACCCGTTCCATGCGGAAAGTCTCCATTACAATGCGGAAGGGGATTATTATGTTTGTCCGATAGGGCAACACATGAACCGCATAGGAACCAGACGTGACAAAACAGCGAGCGGGCACATCACCGAAAGTGCCCGATATGAGGCACAAAGATGCGAAGGCTGTCCTTTGCGTGGAAGTTGTTTTAAAGCACGGGGGAACCGTATGATAGAAGTCAACCACCGGTTAAACCAATACAAACGGCAGGCACGGGAAAGATTAGTCTCTGAAGAAGGAATCAAGCATAGGGGCAGGCGGTGTATAGAACCGGAAGCTGTTTTCGGGCAAATGAAATACAACATGGCATACAGAAGGTTCCGGCATGTGGGAGAAGACAAAGTGACAATAGACTTTGCTTTCTTTGCCATTGCGTTTAATATCAAAAAGATGTGTGCAAAACTCAGAAAGGCAGGAAAGGACTTCATTACACTTGCTAAATCTATGTTTATTGGACTATTTATAACCCGATACAACAAGAATATAGCAACTTGTTACCAAATGAATGAAAAAAAGCTGCATAGGCAAAAGGAAATATACGAAGACTGTAAATCATCAAAAAAGGTTGTGCCAGCATTTTGACACAACCTCAAAATGAAGACTATGGTAGAAAGACAATCAATAATAAATAATACACATGTATAGAGTATGCGGTTATAGCAAACGGCGTATCTCTCGTGAACTTCATGTCAGCCGTCATACCGTTGACAAGAGTCATACAAAGAGAAGAAAAAGAGCGAAACCTTTATCCGGTTGTTCTATGAGCCGGGATGCATTGTCGAGTTTGACTGGGGTGAAGTCCTTCTTTTTATTGACGGTGTCAAGACCACGTTTTATCTGGCCGTATTCACTTTCGGGTATAGCAATGGCAGATACGCCTACCTTTTCAGGCATCAGAATATGCTTGCCTTCATGGAATCCCACCGCAACTTCTTCAGGGATATACATGGTGTCCCCGCCATGATGGTCTATGACAATATGCGTGTAGCCGTCAAGAGCTTTGTCGGTGAGGACAAGAAGCCTACGGAAGCCCTGATGAAGATGTCCGGTTTCTATTGTTTTGAGAAAAAGTACATGTCAAGGTCTACAGTGAAAAAATCGTCATCCTGTACGGGAAGGAGAAAGTGGCCTCGCACCAATGCAGTTATTGTGGTGGCGACTGGTGCATCAAGTTGGAGCACTACTTGCGTACACTTTCCCGTAAACCGGGTGCATTACCTCATTCTGTGGCCTGGTAAAGAGCACCGAAAGAACTTAAATGGTTGTATTACAGTTATTTTAGGAATGATAACAGGGTATTCGTACTGCTGGACTATGCACGAGAAAATGGTTTTTCCGGGACAGACATTATCAGAGCATGCAGGGAACTGACCGGACGTAGTGTCAGAAAGATATCTCCGGAACAGGTAAAGGCCATGTTGCATGGCAGCGTACAGGAAGAGATGGAAGAATTCATGGAGTCGCCTGTTCTTCCGGCACAACAAGAGAATATAGAAAGAGAAGCTGTGGATATACTTGAAGGCATTACGGCACTCATGACAGGATACAATGAAGTGCATGATATAATACCAAC
>ULTU01010985.1_pt1 | contig 14340 bp, 13 predicted proteins | sample 1957861 | NCBI WGS metagenome assembly ULTU01 (sample SAMEA4835742, study PRJEB28245) | human gut metagenome | biome: gut microbiome; material: fecal sample | place: Denmark | collected 2008
GGCTAGAAAGCTGTTTTGCGATATAAGTCCGACTTGTTATAAAATATCAGAAAAGAAGGAGATTTTACTTAGAAATATAAAAGATTTTTTTAGTAAAGAAAAATTTGCAAAAGAAAGATTAAAAGAAGAGTTACCTAATATAGTTAAAAGTCATACATCAATATTAATTAGAAAACTTCATGGAGTAGATATCAAACTTCAAGAAAATAAAGTTACTAATATAATGATTGGCTGTACAAAAATAAACGGTCTTATAGTTCATCCAGGGGAAACTTTTTCTTTTTGGAAACTTATGGGACCATCAAAAAAGAAATATGGTTATAAAGAAGGGCTTATAATAGCTAGAAATGGAATGGGAAAAGGATATGGTGGTGGAATCTGCCAGCTTGCAAATATGGTGCATTATTTAGTATTAAATAGTCCTTTAGAAGTAACTGAGTTACATCATCATTCAGATGCGTTATTTCCAGATGAGAGAAGAAGGGTACCTTTTGGAACTGGTACATCTGTATGGTATAACAATTCTGACTATAGATTTAAAAACACAACAGATCAAAACGTGCAAATTTTACTTTGGGTAGAAAATGGGGAACTTTGTGGAGAACTTCGTAGTGAAAGAGCATTTCCTTGTCGATATAAATTAGTTGAAGAAGATAATCATTTTAGAAAAGAAGGAGATAAGTATTATAGAATATCTAAAGTGTATAGAATTGTCACAGATAGACTTACAAACGAAGAATTGTATAAGGAGTTAATTTTGGACAATCATTCAGCAGTTTTGTATGATTATAGTTTGATACCAAAAGAACAAATAAGGAATGATGAAGATGTTGGAGAGGTTAAAGAAAATAGTACAAGCAAATAAAGATAGAGTAGCATATAAAATAAATAATGATAGCATTTCATATAACAAGCTTTTTGAAAGAGCAACTAGTCTTTCAAATGCACTTACAAGTCAAGGAACGTCACCCGTAATATTATATGGTCACAAGTCAGTAGATATGGTGATTTCTATTATTGCTTGTCTTATTGCTAAAAGAGCTTATGTGCCGATTGACATTTATACACCTATGGAAAGAATTTGTAAAATTATAAAACAATCAAAAACTGATTTAGTTATAAAAAATGAAGATATTAAGATTGAAAATATTGAGTGCTTAGATATTTCAGAATTAGAAGAAAAATATAATAATGCCAATAACAAAAATCTTAATAATGAAAATGAAATAGCATATATAATTTTTACATCAGGTAGTACAGGAGAGCCGAAGGGTGTTCCTATATCTTATAGTAATTTGGAAAACTTCATAAAGTGGATAAGTGGGTTAGAAAATTTGTCTAGTTATAGAAATATTAATGTGCTAAATGAAGCAAGTTTTAGTTTTGATTTAAGTGTTGCGGATTTTTATTATTCTTTATTTAATGGTAATACATTAGTTGGACTTGATAGCATTTCTAAAGAAGAATATGCAAGAATATTTGATGTATTAAAAAAAGAAAATATCAGTTTGATAGTAGCTACACCAACTTTTGCAAAATTACTAGTATTGGATAAGGATTTTAATTCGGAAAATTTTGAGAGTTTAAAATGTATTTATTTTTGTGGCGAAATATTAGAAGTTAAGCTTGTTAAAAAGTTAAAGGATAGATTTAAAGATATAAAAATAATAAACGCATATGGACCTACAGAAGCCACCTCTGCAGTGACTGGAATACTAATAGATGATTGTATGTTAAATGAAGAATATTTGCCAGTTGGAAAAATCAGTACAGCTGCGACAAAAATAGATATAGAAAATGATGAAATAGTACTTAGTGGACCAAGTGTATTTGGTGGATATATAGGAAATATTAGCGGAGGTCATTTTATAAAGGATCGGAAAAGATTATTATAAGACAGGAGATATTGGTTATATAAAAGATGACTTATTATACTGTAGAGGCAGAATAGATAGTCAAATAAAATACAAAGGTTATAGAATTGAACTTGGGGAAATAGAAAATAATTTGCTAAAGATAAAAGGCATTAAAGAAGCTGTAGTTGTTGCTAAAGAAAAAGAAAACGGCGATGTGATTAAACTTATAAAAGCTTATATAACGATAGATGATGAAATCTCAGCAGAATACGTAAAAGTAGAATTAAGAAAAGTTTTACCAGAGTATATGATACCAAAAGTTATAGAAGTTTTAGAAAGTATTCCGATAAATAACAATGGAAAATACGATAGAAAGAAGTTAAAAGAGTTATGATAGATGTTAAAAAAATATTATATGAAATATGCGAAGATGAAAATGTATATAATCCGGATTTCGATTTGATAGAAAGTGGACTGCTTGATTCTTTTGCAATGATTGAATTGTTTGCAAGACTTGAAGATGAAGGAATTGAAATTCAACCAACTAGAATAGATAGAAAAAAGCTAAGAACACCAAGAGGAATAGAAGAGCTTGTGGAGAAGTACTGCTAATTTTATGTTAAAAAAGGAGAATTTTAAATGTGGGGAATATATGCACTCTTAACATTTCTGCTATGGGGATTTGCAGATTTATTTTATAAAAAAGCAAATCAAAATGAAAATGATAGATTTACATATCTAAAGACAGTAATAACTGTTGGTTTGATTATGGGAATACAAGCGATATATATGCTTGTTGTGAATGGCTTTGAGTATGATTTCATGAATTTAATAAGGTATTTACCAATATCTATGTCATACATTTTGTCTATGGCAATAGGTTATGCAGGATTGAAATATTTAGAATTGTCAGTAGCTTCACCAATACAAAATTCTTCTGGTGCTATTGCTACGATTTTATGTATTATATTTTTCTCATACAAACTTAAAATGCTAGAAGGTATAGGAATTGTATTAATTATAATTGGAGTATTGTTACTTGCATACTTAGAAGCAACTGCAAATAAAAAAGAAATGCATAAGGAAATGAAAAGATACGAACTGAGTTTTCTTGCTATACTATTTCCAATACTATATTGTATTTTTGATGGCTTAGGAACATTTCTAGACGCACTTTATTTAGATGAACTTGGTATAATTACAGAAGATGATGCTTTAATAGCATATGAACTTACATTTTTAATAGTAGCAATTATCTCGTATGCGTTTTTAAGAATTGTCAAAAAAGAAAAGGTTAATTTGTTACAAGATAAAAGTAATATTATAGCTGCAGTTTTTGAAACTGCTGGTCAATTCTTTTATGTGTATGCAATGGCGACAAATGCCACGATTTCTGCTGTTGTAGTATCTTCATATTGCGTTTTGTCGTTAATACTTTCTAGAGTATTTCTAAAAGAAAAGCTAAATTGGAAGCAATATGTTATGATTACAATGGTATTAATAGGTATAGTATGCACTGTTGTGTAAAAATGTTTTTTTTAAACAGTTAGGAGGCGTTTTTTGTTTAATGGTAAATTGGAACTCGTATTAATCTTTTAATAATGATTAATAGGAGGGATTAAATTGAATATAAAAGATTATGGTTTAAAAGAAGAAAAAATAGCAGGAAAAATAAATGGAATTCCAGCAAGAATAATTACTACTTATCGAGATAGATATGAAATTGTGAGTGATAAAGGGAAAGGATTTGCAAGATTAAAGAAAGGTAGTTTCTATGATAATCCAAATGCAATATATCCTACGATAGGTGATTTTGTTATGATTGAGTGGAATAGCATGGGAGATAGTCAGATTATAGAGACACTAAAAAGGGATAGTTCATTTTCAAGAGCCTCTTCTTCAGCTGACAGAAATCACGAAATGCATACACAACATGAGCAGTTAGTTGCTGCTAATTTTGATTATGTTTTTATTATGCAGTCTTTGAATGATAATTTTAATATAAGACGAATTGAAAGATATCTCACACTTGCATGGGAATCAGGAGCGATTCCAGTTATAGTACTTACTAAGTGCGATTTAGTGGATGATGTGGAAAGTTATATCTCCGAGATTGAAAGTGTTGCAATAGGTGTGGATGTGTATGCTATAAGTTGTAAGGCAAAAATTGGTTTAGAAAAACTACAAAAGTACTTTAAAAAAGGGAATACTCTTGTATTTTTAGGATCTTCTGGCGTTGGAAAATCTACACTCGTAAATACTTTGATTGGTGAGGATGTAATGAAAACGAGCGAGATACGAGAAGATGATTCCAAAGGCAGACATACTACAACTAATAGGCAACTTTTAATGTTACCAACAGGTGCAATGGTTATAGATACTCCTGGAATGCGTGAGCTTGGAATGTGGAATTGCGATGATGGCATAGACAAAACGTTTCAAGATGTAGAAAAATATTTTGGAACGTGTAAATTTTCAGATTGTACTCATACGAGCGAGCCAGGGTGTAAGGTGCTAGAAGCTATCAAAAATGGTGAATTATCTGAAGAAAGATATAATGCCTATATGAAATTAAAAAACGAAGCAAGGTATAATAGTGATAGTGAAAGCTACTTAAGGGAAAAAAGAAACAAATTTAAAGAGATAGCAAAACAAAATAGAAAGAGGTAAGTAATAATTTGAATATATTAAAACCGCAAGAAATTTTTTTGAAAAATCTAACAGAAGCTAGTTTTATTGATGAAATTAGTAAAAAGGCAGAAAAAGATGTTTTTTCTAAGATTTCTTTTACTGATGAAACTGTAGCAAATGTTAAATTATTTGATATTACATTTGAATATTGTAAATTTACTAATATTAATATGGAGCAAGGCACACTAGAGAAGACTACATTTAGTGATGTTATATTCACAAATTGCAATTTTTCTAACACTAAATTCTTAGAATCAAATTTTATTAGGTGCGAATTTAATAATTGCAAAATTGCTGGTTCTGATTTTACTGATGCTAGATTTTATAATGTTGGAATAATAGAGGCAAATGCAAACTATATAAATTTATCAATGGCAAGTTTAGAAAGAGTACTTTTTAAAAATACAACATTAAAAAATTCATACTTTTCAGAGACAACTTTAAAGGAAGTTTATTTCCAAAAAGTTAATTTACAAGAAGCACAAGTTTTTAATACTTCATTAAAAGGAATAGATATATCAGAATGCGATATTTTAGGAATAAGCATTGGATTAGAAGATATAAAAGGAGCTATTATAGATACATATCAAGCAGTGGATTTGATGTATTTGATTGGTGTTAAAATTAAATAGAGAAACAGAAACGACATGGTAAATATAACCGTGTCGTTTTTATTTTTATGTAAAAATGTTAATTGTTATTATTAATTCTTATTACTTACTTTTTTTACAAAAATTTCATCTGCAAATATCGTCGAAAGGTGTTGAATTTAAATTTTAGGTATGGTAACATTAAATCGATAAAAATATATCGAGGAGGGCTGAGATGGAAAATAGTGTACATATTTCGCAAGCTAGTTTAAAAAGGCTTCCTTGTTATTTAAGAATTTTAAAGGAAGAAAAAAATGCTGGTTTGATGTATGGCTCTTCTACTAAAATAGCAGAAGAACTGGATTTGAGTCCAATACAAGTGCGAAAAGATTTAGCTTTGATTAGTACTTCTAACGGTATACCCGGCAAAGGTTTTTGCATTGATAATTTAATTTTAGATATGGAAGATTTTTTGAATTTAAATAATACTACAGATGCAATTGTTATAGGAGCTGGAAAGCTTGGTAAAGCATTGATGAATTATAATGGATTTGAAAATAACGTTAATGTTTTGATGGCTTTTGATATTGATAAATCTAAGTGTGATGGTAAAAAAATTTTTCATGTAAGTAAGATGAAAAACTTAATAAAGAGGATGAATATTCGTATAGCTATAATAACTGTTCCAAAAGATGTTGCACAAGAAGTTTGCGATGCACTTGTGAATTTCGGAATAAAAGCAATTTGGAATTTTGCACCGGTAAGTTTAAAAGTACCAGAAGATGTTGTTATAAAAAATGAAGATTTGTCAGCATCTTTGCTGATATTATTAAAACAATTAAAGAAAAAATAAAATTTATAAAGTTAAGAATTAATTTTGTTTATATAGGTTAATTAACGGTAGATAAAAATTTTGTAAATGTTTATGCGGAATTATGCAAGGAGTGTCCCTAATTCTCAAAAATGAGAATTTTCCTCCGTCCCTAATTCTTACTAATTCTTAATTTTTTAGAAGGAGTGTTTATTATGATAATTAATGTTTGTGTTGGTAGTTCATGTCATTTAAAAGGGTCTTATGATGTTATACAAAAGCTTAAAGAGATGATTGAAGAAAAAAAGCTTGAGGACAAGATTGAATTAAAAGCCAGTTTTTGTTTAGGCAATTGTTCTCATGGGGTTGCCATGAATATTGACGGTGAACCACTTTATGATGTTAATCCTACTAATATTGAAAATGTTTTTAATGATCAGATAATTACTAAATTATAAAAAGGGGTTTTTAATATGTTAAAGTATTTGGATTTTAAAGAGGCAAAATGCAAAAACTGCTATAAGTGCTTGAAAAACTGTCCTGTAAAGGCTATTAAGATTGAAGAAAACCAGGCCAAGGTTATAGAAGATAGATGCATTTTGTGTGGCAGATGTACTCTTATTTGTCCTCAAAATGCGAAAAAGGTTCATACAGAATTAGATGATGTAAAAAATCTTTTGAAAAATAATAAAGTTATTGCAAGTGTTGCACCATCATTTATATCAAGCTTTAATCTTAAAAATTTTGCTACAATTAATAGTGCACTAAAAAAGGTTGGCTTTGAGTTTGCAGAAGAAACGGCAAGAGGTGCTGAACTTGTTATAGATGAATATGAAAAGTTATTGAAAGAAAGGAAATATAAAAATTTTATAACTTCATGTTGTCCTGCAGTAAACACTTTGATTAGTTTATATTATCCTAATGCACTTAAGTATTTAGCACCAGTTGATTCACCAGTTATTGCTCATGCAAAGGTTTTGAAAAAAGAAAATCCTGATGCAAAGATTGTTTTTATTGGACCATGTATTGCAAAGAAAAAGGAATGTAGAGAATCTGGTCTTATAGATAATGTTTTAACTTTTGAAGAATTAATTGAACTTTTAAAAGAAAACGAAATAGATTTGCAAGAAATAGATGCAGCAGAAGAAGTTAGTTGGAATCGTGAAAGATTTTTCCCTATAAGTAGAGGAATAATAAAATCTTTTAAAGAGCTAGCAGATGGGTATGAATATATTGCAATGGACGGAGTTGAAAAGTGTAAAGAGGCTCTTCAAAAAATTGATGATTTAGAAAATGTTTTCTTGGAATTAAATTCTTGTGAGTCTGCTTGTATTAATGGTCCGTGTAGTTTAAATAAAGATAATACAGCTATAATTGCAAATGCTAAAATTCGTAACTATGTAAAAGATAATTCTGGTACAAATGAAAAAAATGTGATGACTAAATTGGAAAGTGTTGATATAACTTGTAATCATAGAAAATGCAATTTAAAAGATATTGAGCCTACTGAAGAACAAATAAGAGAAGTACTAGAAAAGACTGGTAAATACACTAAAGAAGATGAATTGAATTGTGGTGCGTGTGGATATTCTACTTGTCGTGAAAAAGCTTGGGCTGTTATAAATGGCTATGCAGATGTAGAAATGTGTTTGCCATATATGAGGGAACGTGCTGAAAGTATTTCAAATGAAATAATTCAAAACAGCCCAAATGGAATTGTTGTTATTGATACTGCATTTAATATAACTGATATAAATAATAAAGCTAAAATTTTGCTTGGCATAAAACGTTTTAAGCCAAACTCTACAAGTATATTGGATTGCTTAGAAGATAATGTTGATTTTATAGAAGCTTTAGCTAAACAAAAAAATATATCTTCTAAAAGGATAAAAATAGAGAAGACAAATTCTTACATAGAGTTATCTATAAATTATATGAAAGATCACAACATGATATTTGCAATAATGAAAGATATAACAGACAAAGTAAATTATGAAGATAAATTACAAGAAGTAAAACTTGAGACTATAGCTGCTACAGATGAAGTTATAAAAAAACAAATGCGAGTTGCACAAGAGATTGCATCACTTCTTGGAGAAACTACAGCAGAAGCAAAAGTAGCTTTAGTAAATTTGAGAAACACTTTAAATGCTGATAATGAGGGAGAAAAATAATGGGACTTTTTCTTGAATATGGTTATACATCATTTAATAAGTATGGCGAAGAACTATGTGGGGATATGGTATCTATCGTAAAGAAAAATGATTATACAACTCTTGTTTTAGCAGATGGACTTGGAAGTGGAGTTAAAGCAAATATTTTAGCAACATTAACCTCTAAGATTTTAAGTACAATGGTTTCTAATAATATTCCAATGGAAGAATGTGTTGAAACTATTGTGCAAACCTTACCTGTATGTAAGGAAAGAGGAGTTGCGTATTCTACTTTTTCTGCTATACATATTAATAATGATGGAAAAGGATATATGTTTGAATTTGATAATCCGGTATGTATTTTTATGAGTAATGGTGTACCAAAGGAATTGGAAAGAGAAGAACTAAATATCCTAAACAAAAAAATATATAAAACAAAATTAGATTTGAAAGATCAAGATGTAATTATCTTAATGTCAGATGGTGTGCCACATGCAGGAATCGGTAAAACTTTAAATTTAGGCTGGCAAAGAGAAGATATTATAGATTATCTTGTGAAAAATACAAGCACAGATATGTCGGCACGTTGTATTGCAAATGTTTTGGCAAGTGCAAGTGAGGCTTTATATATGGAAGAGCCTGGCGATGATACAACTGTTGCTGCTATTAAAATAAGAAAAGAAAGTACTGTAAATATTATGATAGGTCCACCTGTAAAAAGAGAAGACTGTGATAGATATGTAGAAGACTTTTTAAGAAATGACGGAATCAGAATTGTATGCGGTGGAACAACTTCTCAAATAGTTGCAAATTATTTGCATGAAGAAGTTGAAACAGATATTAATTATATTGACCAAGAAATTCCACCTATTGGTTATATTAAAGGAATTGATTTAACGACAGAAGGTGTTTTAACACTTCGAAAATTAATTGAACTTTCAGAAGAATATTTAAGAATAGATAGTGATTATCCTAAAAACTTTTTAGGAAAAGATGGAGCTTCGCAACTTGCTAACTTTTTGTTTGAACAAGCAACTGATGTAAACTTTTTTGTTGGTCAAGCTGTAAACGAAGCACATAGTGGACTTCCTATAGATAGTACTTTGAAGTTTAAGTTAGTAGAAAAACTTTCAGAAAATCTTAATTCTATGGGAAAAAGAATAAATGTTAAATATTATTAAAGGGATGATGAGTATGAATAAATTTGATACCTATGTACAGCAACTAAAATATGAGGTTTTGAAAGAGGTTATAAAAAAAGCTTATGATGACGACTTAGCATCTTGCTATAAAGATATACCTAAAAAAATCTCACCTGGTCCAAAGCCTATTGCACGTTGCTGTGTTTATAAAGATAGAGCGATTATAGAGGAAAGAATAACTTTAGCGATGGGCGGAAATAAAGAAAATCCTAATTCGGTTGAAGTTATAGATATTGCGTGCGACGAATGTCCTGCAGAAGGTATGTATGTTACACCCGCTTGTAGAGGTTGCTTGGTACATAGATGTGTGGAAGCTTGTCCGAAAAATGCAATATCGATAGTTAATCATAAGTCGTATATAGATAAAGAAAAATGTATTGAGTGTGGTAAGTGTGTTAGTGTTTGTCCATATTCTGCTATTATAAAGCAAGAAAGACCATGTGTAAAAGCATGTAAAGTAGATGCTATTTCTATAGATGAAGATAAAAAAGCAAAGATAAATAATGACAAGTGTATTTCTTGTGGTGCTTGTGTTTATCAATGCCCATTTGGAGCAATATCAGACAAGTCATATATATTAGAGGCAATAGATATTTTAAGAAAATCTGATAACAATAAAAATTACAATGTATATGCAGTCATTGCACCATCAATAGCTGGTCAGTTTGATAATGTAAAACCGGAGCAAGTTGTTACCGCAATAATGAAGCTTGGTTTCCATCAAGTTGTTGAAGCAGCATTAGGTGCAGATATAACATTATATAACGAAGCAAAAGAATTTAAAGAGAAAGGAATTTTAACAACATCATGTTGTCCATCTTTTGTAATGTATGTTGAGAAAAATTTTCCTGAACTTGTGAAATATATTTCTAGTAGTGTATCTCCAATGGTTTACGCAGCAGAGCTTATAAAACATTCTGATCCTACTGCAAAAGTTATTTTTATAGGACCTTGCACAAGTAAGAAGATGGAATATAAACTAGAAAAAACAAAAGGTGCTATTGATTCTGTAATTTCTTTTGAAGAATTACAAGCATTCTTAGATGCAAAAGAAATAAACATGGAAGAGCTGGAAGAAACAGTTTTAAATAATGCATCTTTTTATGGGAGAATATTTGCAAAGTCTGGAGGAATAAAAGAGGGAATTGAAGCTGTTGCAAAAGAACAGTTTGAAATAGAAGATTTAAAACCTGTAGCGATGAATGGAATTACAGATTGTAAAGTAAATCTTTTAAAGCTTAAAATGGGTAAGTCTTTAGATAATTTCTTTGAAGGAATGGCTTGCGATGGTGGCTGTTTAAATGGTGCTCTTTGCATACATCATGGACCTAAAAATGTTGTTGAGATAGATAAGTTTGGTAAACAGGCCAAAGAACAAGATATTAAGAATTCTATAAATTTATATAAACTAAATAGTAAGAAGGAGGATAAAGATGAGTAAGGAATACGAATTAGTTGATAGTGTAGAAAAGTTAAAAGCCACTATCGAAAAAGTTAGAAAAGCTCAAAGAGAATTTTCAAAATTTTCTCAAGAGCAAGTAGATAAAATTTTTAAAGCAGCTGCAATTGCTGCAAATAGTGCAAGAATTCCACTCGCAAAAATGGCAGTAGAAGAAACTAAAATGGGTATAGTTGAAGATAAAGTTATTAAAAATCATTATGCTTCAGAATATATTTATAATAAATATAGAAATGAAAAAACTTGTGGGATAATAGAAGATGATAAAGAGTATGGAGTTAAGAAAGTGCTAGAGCCAATAGGTATAATAGGTGCAGTAATTCCTACAACAAATCCTACATCAACAGCTATTTTTAAAACATTAATTTGTCTAAAAACAAGAAATGGAATTATAATAAGTCCACACCCAAGAGCTAAAAATTCTACAATAGCTGCTGCTAAAATAGTATTAGAAGCTGCTGTAAAAGCTGGTGCACCAGAAGATATAATTGCTTGGATAGATGTCCCATCTTTGGATTTAACAAATACATTAATGCAATCAGTTGATACAATTTTAGCAACAGGTGGACCTGGTATGGTTAAGGCTGCATATTCAAGTGGAAAGCCAGCACTTGGTGTTGGTGCAGGAAATGTGCCAGCTGTTATAGATGATTCTGCAAATATTATTTTAGCTGTAAACTCAATAATACATTCAAAGACTTTTGATAACGGTATGATTTGTGCATCAGAACAATCTGTAATTGTTTTAAATAAGGTTTATAAAGAAGTAAAGACTGAATTTGAAAAACGTGGGTGCTATTTCTTAGATAAAGAAGAAACAGAAAAAGTTAGAAAAACAATAATTATAAATGGTGCTTTAAATGCAAAGATAGTTGGACAAAAAGCTCATACAATAGCCGAGCTTGCAGGAGTATCAGTACCAGAGAGTACAAAAATATTAATTGGTGAAGTAAAGAGTGTTGAGCTAAGTGAAGAGTTTGCTCATGAAAAGTTATCTCCTGTACTTGCAATGTATAAGGCAAAAGATTTTGATGATGCAATAGCTAAAGCCAGTAGACTAGTTGAAGATGGCGGTCTTGGACATACGTCTTCACTATATATAGATACAGTTTTCCAAAAAGAAAAAATTGAAAAATTCTATAATGCAATGAAAACATGTAGGGTACTAATTAACACACCATCATCACAAGGTGGTATAGGTGATTTATATAATTTTAAAGTTACACCATCATTAACACTTGGATGTGGCTCATGGGGTGGAAATTCAGTATCAGAAAACGTAGGAATAAAACAATTATTAAATGTAAAATTAGTTGCCGAAAGGAGAGAAAATATGCTTTGGTTTAGAGCACCTGAAAAGGTATATATTAAAAAAGGTTGTTTGCCAGTAGCTTTAGAAGAATTAAAATATGTTATGAACAAGAAGAAGGTATTTATTGTTACAGATACATTCTTGTTTGAAAATGGATATACAAAACCAATAACAAATAAATTAGATGAATTAGGAATAGAACACGCAACATTTTCAAACGTTGCACCAGACCCAACACTTGCATGTGCAATAGAGGGAACCAAAGCAATCAATATGTTTAAACCCGATTGCATAATAGCAGTCGGTGGTGGTAGTGCAATGGATGCTGCTAAAATAATTTGGGTTATGTATGAACATCCTGAAGTTGATTTCATGGATATGGCCATGAGATTTATGGATATAAGAAAGAGAGTATACACATTCCCTAAAATGGGTGAGAAAGCTTACTTTATAGCTGTTCCTACATCTGCTGGTACAGGTTCAGAAGTAACACCATTTGCTGTTATAACTGATGAAAAATCAGGTATTAAATATCCATTAGCAGATTATGAATTGATGCCTAAGATGGCCATCGTAGATGCAGACATGATGATGAATGCACCAAAAGGATTAACTTCTGCATCAGGTATAGATGCTGTAACACATGATTTAGAAGCAATTGCATCAATGATGTCAACAGAGTTTACAGATGGACTTGCTATAGAAAGTTTGAAAAATATTTTTGAATATTTACCAAGAGCTTATGAAAATGGTGCAAATGATATAGAAGCAAGAGAAAAAATGGCAAACGCAGCAACTATGGCAGGTATGGCTTTCGCAAATGCGTTTTTAGGAGTTTGTCACTCAATGGCACATAAGCTTGGTGCTTATCACCACATAGCACACGGAATTGCTAATGCGTTAATGATAGAATATGTGTTAAGATTCAACGCAGCAGAAGTTCCTGAAAAAATGGGAACATTCCCACAATATGATCATCCATGTGTTTTAAGAAGATACGCAAAAGTTGCAGAGTGCTTAGGTTTAGGTGGAAACACAGATGAAGAAAAATTAGAAAACTTAATTAAAGCAATAAATGAATTAAAAGATAAAATCGGAATAAAGAAAACTATAAGAGATTATGGAGTAGATGAAAAGGTATTCTTAGAGACATTAGATGAAATGTCTGAGCAAGCATTCGATGATCAATGTACTGGTTCAAACCCAAGATATCCACTAATAAGTGAGATTAAAGAAATGTATTTGAAAGCATATTATGGAGGTGAAAGATAATGGAGTTTAATTTAGATAATCCTATTGCGGAGAGAAAAACAAAAACAGTTTATAAAGATGGAGATAAGACAATAAAGTTATTTGTTGAAAATTATTCTAAGGCTGATATTTTAAATGAAGCACTTAACCAAGCAAGAGTTGAAGAGGGAACGGATTTAAATGTCCCAAGTTTAATTGCAGTAACAAAGATTAATAATAGATGGGCTTTGGTATCTGAACATATTGAAGGAACACCTTTAAATAAACTTATGGAAGAGCATCCAGAAAAAGAAGATGAGTATTTAAATTTGTTTGTTGATGTTCAAATGAATATATTAAATCATAAAGTGCCACTTCTAACTACTATAAAAGATAAGTTTAGAAGAAAATTAAATAGTGCAACTAATATAGAAGAAAACACCAAATATGAGTTATTACAAAGGCTTGAGGGAATGAAAAATCATGTTAAATTATGTCATGGCGATTTTAATCCAAGCAACGTAATAATAAAGGAAGATGGAACTGCGTGGGTAATTGACTGGGCACACGTTACTCAAGGTAATGCTTCTGCTGATGCAGCGAGAACGTTTTTGCTATTTTCTATTGATGGTAAGAGTAAACTTGCAGATAAATATTTAGATGTTTTCTGTGAGAAAAGTGGGATTGCGAAATCTAATGTACAAAGATGGATTCCTATAGTTGCGGCTACGCAGATGACGAAAGGGAAAGAGGAGGAGCAGGAATTTTTAAGTAGATGGATTGAGGTTGTGGATTACGAGTAAAATTTAATAAAATGCTTAGGGAAGCAATAACTTTGACGAGTTATTGCTAGTTTTTTGAAAAAGAAAACAAGTGAATCAATATAAATATATGGGTGAAAAAAGAGAAACATATGAAAATTATATTATGGATATTGTAAAAATTTTTTGCTTTACGGAAAAAGGCTCTACTAGTCTTTTTCTTTAAAAGTTATTTTCAATTGTGTCGAAATATGGTATAATTACTATATCATAGC